>OCQB01000124.1_pt1 | contig 104171 bp, 95 predicted proteins | sample 1538631 | NCBI WGS metagenome assembly OCQB01 (sample SAMN04571713, study PRJEB22368) | human gut metagenome | biome: human gut; material: stool | host: Homo sapiens | place: Luxembourg | collected 2012-10-19
CATGATGTCACTGGTTCGAGCCCAGTTGGGGGAGCCATAAAGCAGTAAGTTTTTTGCTTACTGCTTTTTATTTTATTCTTTGAAATTGATATATTTGATTTTAAATCAAGGAGTTTCTATATGAAAACAAAGCAAATTACATTTGCAGGTTTAGCGATTGCTTTAGCTATAGTTGTTTCAACAATTATAAAATTGCCAAGTTTGCCGAATGGTGGTTCAATTACGCTTTTTAGTATGCTTATTATAAGTATGATTGGCTATTGCTATGGGCCAACAACAGGTTTTATTGCATCTATCACATATGGTGTTTTGCAATTTATTTTAGAACCTTATTTTGTACACCCATTACAAGTGCTTTTAGATTATCCGCTTGCTTTTGGAGCGTTGGGCATTTCTGGATTCTTTTCAAAAAATAAAAATGGCTTAATATATGGATACCTTTTTGGTATATTAGGCAGACTTTTCTTCCATGAGGTTTCAGGATTAATTTTTTATACAACATATGTGGGTAATTTTCATGATAATATGATAGCAATTAGTGCAGTTTTAATTTACAATGCAAGCTATGTATTGACAGAAGGACTTATTACTCTTATTCTTTTAGCGCTTCCGCCAGTCAGAAAGATGCTTGAAAGTATAAAGCGTCTTTCTGTAATTCATTGATTTTATATAATGAGGTAAAAATTATGAGTGATATGACAAAATTTGATATTATGCCACTTACAGAAAGCGACAGAGGAGTTGCCTCATACTTAATGATATATTCTGCTTATGAATATTTAAATAAGCTTATTCCCAAAATAGAGCTTGGTGGACTTGCAATAAAAAATAGTCTTATCATAAGAAAGTTTTATAAAGCTGTTTTAGATGGTAAAATAGTAGGTCTTATATATTCGAGTGATTGTAGAAGTGGATATATAGAACTCGACTATTCTGATATAAGAAAGCAATTTGGAATAATAAAAGCTAAAAAAGTTTATAAAGCACTTGAAAGCATATTTAGCATTAAGAATATTCCTAAGGAATGTGGTTATATAGGCTATCCTATTTCAGCTGAAAGCATAGATACTTCTGTGGCTGAGGCACTTTTAAAATATATATTATCTCAAAGAAAATATAGTAAATATTATATGAAAGTTTCAAATAATGAATTTACAAAGCGTGAACTTTTAGAAAAGCTTGGCTTTAAAGCTGTTAAAGAGTATGAAATTGAAGAAAGTTTAAATCAAAAAACAACATATTTACTTATGGAATATTCAGATAATTAAATGATGTTTTAGTTTGTAAATCAAAAACTAAGCATTAATATTTTATTTATTAAAAATTGGAGAAAAAACAAACAAATTTTATAAAATCTCTTGACAAAATCAAGCTTTATATAGTATAATACAACTTGTATCGTATGACACAATACCCCTGCCGTATGGCGGATGGGAGGGAAGATAAATGGCTGAAATCAGAATTAAGGATAACGAGTCTCTTGAGAGTGCACTTAGAAGATTTAAGAAGCAGTGTGCAAGAGCTGGTGTTATTGCTGAAGTTCGCAAGAGAGAGGCTTATGAGAAGCCTTCTGTAAAGCGTAAAAAGAAGTCTGAAGCTGCTCGTAAGCGTAAGTTTAAGTAATAACGAGAATTTCAGAATTATCGCAATTAAATAACAAAATTGAGGGTCTGTCTTGAATAGTCAGCCGTATTAATCCACGGCAGGCATTTCAGGGCAGATTTTTTTGCAAATATCAAAAACTTTTGTGGTGTTAAGAAATGATTGAAAAATTAAAGGTTGTGATTCGGTGATTAAGCCGACAATGGCTTTTGTGTCTTTTAAAGATATTACAGTTGAATTTCTGAAAAAAAATAATATAGATGCAATTTTACTTGATGTTGATAATACAGTATCTCCGCCATCATCTAAGAAAATTTATGATGGGGTAGAGGAGTGGCTCGATGAAATTAAGAAAAGTGGCATTGAGGTTATAATATGCTCAAATAATTTTAGAAAACGAGTTTATCCATTTGCGAAGAGTGTAGGACTTGATTGCGTAGCAATGAGTCTTAAGCCCTTACCATTTGGTTTTATTCGTGCCGAAAAAAAGCTTTCTGTAAAGCCCAAAAATGCTTTAGTTATTGGCGACCAGATTTTTACAGATATACTTGGTGCAAAGCTTGCTGGAATGAAATCCGCACTTCTTGTGCCACAATCTCCAGATAAGGGCAAAACTATAAAGCTTCGCAGAAAGTTGGAGCTTCCTATGAGAAAAAAACTTTATGGAGAAGATTATTTATCTAAATATAATCTTTTAGAAAGAGATGATAAGAAATGAAAAAAATTCTTGTTTTACTTGGGCCTAATCTTAATATGGTAGGCATAAGAGAGAAGGCGATTTATGGCAAAGAAAATGCGCAAAGTATAAATGAAGATATTCTTGCTAAAGCAAAATCACTCAATATTGAGTGTGAAATATATCAATCAAATCATGAGGGTGACCTTATAGATAGAATTCACGCCGCTTATAGTGAAGATGTCAGCGGAATTGTTATAAATGCAGGTGCGTTGACACATTATAGCTATGCTTTGCGTGACGCTATTGCATCGGTTGAGGATTCTATTCCAACTATTGAGGTGCATATGTCAAATGTTCATACTCGTGAGGAGTTCAGGCATAAATCTGTAATTTCACCTGTATGCAAGGGTGTTATTGCAGGCTTTGGCAAAAATGGATATTTCTATGCTCTTGAGGAGCTTGCTTGAATTTATCACTCATAATATTTGTCTGATAAGTGTAAATGATACATTTATGGCTCTATTTAAGTAGAGCTTAAAGGGAGTTTAAAAAATGACTAAAACAAGAGAATTAGCTCATATGATTCCGTCTTATGCAGATGCAGCTCTGATATATTCGCAGAATAACCGCAAATATTTCACAGGCTTTGTTTCATCACTCGGTTATTTACTTGTTACAAAGCGTGACACATATCTTTTTGTTGATTTTCGTTATGCTGAGGCCGCAAGGGCTGTTGCAAAGAACTGCAAGGTTGTTCAGTTCAGAAAGTTTAATGATAGCCTGAAAGAAATTATAGAAAAAGAAAATCTTCGTGTAATTATGCTCGAAAGTTCAGCATTTACCTTTGAAATGTATAATTCAATGGAGGATACTTTCAAGCTTTGCAAAGTAAGTACAATTAAAAATGATGAGCTTGATAGAATCATTGCCAAAATGCGTGGTATAAAAACTGAACAAGAAATTGAACTTATGCAGAAAGCAACAAATCTTACAGAGGAGGCTCTCACTGAAACTCTTAAAAAAGTTGAGGTTGGAGTTTGCGAAAGAGAATTAGCTTTGTTTATGGAAATGTATATGCGTCAGCATGGTGCAGTAGGTGTTGCTTTTGACTTGATTATAATTTCTGGCAAAAAGACATCTATGCCACACGGTGTTCCTGATGACAAAAAGCTTGAATATGGCGACCTTATTACGCTCGATATTGGTGCAGATGTAGAGGGATATAAAAGCGATATGACAAGAACAGTTGCTCTTGGAGCGGTTAGCGATTATCAGGCTAAAGTATATGACATAGTAAAGACTGCCCAGCAAGCCGCACTGGATAAAATTAAGAGTGGTGTAAGCTGTGGTGAGGTTGATAGGACAGCTCGTGATATAATTTATAAAGCAGGCTTTGAGGGTTGCTTTGGACACGCAACAGGACACGGCGTAGGTCTTGATATACACGAAAAACCAAGCCTTTCTCCTAATAATTGCTTTAAGCTTGAGAGCGGAATGGTAGTAACAAGTGAACCGGGAATCTACCTTGATAACGAATTTGGTGTAAGAATTGAAGACATGGTTCTTGTTACAGATGATGGTTACAAGAACTTTAATTCATTTACCAAGGACTTAATTATTCTCGGAAATTGACCAATATATTGTTAAATTTTTGTATATTTTGGAATGTGTTTAGATTAAATGGTTGCAATTTTTGCTTGTTTATTGTATACTTTAATATATGAGAGCAATATGTGCAGTATTGCCTTGAATATGAAACGAGATATTCTTAAAATAACAGGAGGATTATTTAATGATTTCAGCAGGTGATTTCAGAAATGGCGTAACATTTGAAATGGACGGCAATGTAGTTTCTATCGTCGAGTTCCAGCATGTTAAGCCTGGTAAGGGTGCGGCTTTCGTTCGTACAAAGATTAAGAATGTTATTACAGGTGCAGTTGTTGAAAAGACTTTCAACCCAAATGATAAGTATCCAACAGCTTTCATCGACAGAAGAGATATGGAATACCTCTATACAGATGGTGACCTCTATTACTTCATGGATAACGAAACTTACGAACAGCTTCCTATCAATGCTTCAACACTCTCTGATAACTTTAAGTTTGTTAAGGAAAATATGGTATGTAAGGTTCTTTCCTACAAGGGAAATGTTTTCGGTGTTGAGCCACCTAACTTTGTTAAGCTTGAGGTTACTCAGACAGACCCAGGCTTCAAGGGTGATACAGCTACTAATGTAACAAAGCCAGCAGTTCTTGAGACAGGTGCAGAGATTAAGGTTCCTCTCTTTATTAATGAGGGTGACCTTATCGAAATCGACACAAGAACAGGCGAGTATATGGCTCGTGCATAATTTATTTTAATTATATTATCAGAATTTTGAAAATCGGAAGGAGCGTTTAAAAATGGGTATAAATGAAAAGGCAGCATATATTAAGGGCATGATTGATGGTATGGACCTTGATAAGAATGATAAGACAGTCAGGGTTTTGAATGCAGTTGTAGACCTTCTCAGTGAGGTTACTGAAAAGGTTTCTGACTTGAACAATGCTTATGATGAGCTTTGTGAACAGGTCGATGAGATTGATGAGGACCTCGCATCTATCGAAGAAGACTACTATGAAGACTTTGAAGATGATGACGATGATTATGTTGACGAAGACGACAACTTCTATGAGGTTACTTGCCCAAGCTGTGGCGAAACAACCTATATGGACGAAAATACGCTTCTTGAGGGCAGTATCTCTTGCCCAAAGTGCGGTGAAGAACTTGAGTTCGATTATTCCGACCTCGATGATTCAGATGATGATAGCTCCGATAGTGACGATGATGAGGGCAAGGAGTAATTCCTTGACTTTGTTGCGAACTAAATGAGTTTGCAAGCGGGATTCTGCTCAAAAAATGCAGGATTCCGCTTACTTTGTATTAGAGAAAGGGAGATTTTATTTGCTACTTAGTGTATTAAGTAATGCTTTTAGTGGACAAGGCTTAGACCTTATGAGTGTTATTGCAAGTATATTGGCATCATTGCTTGTAATTTTTGTAATGTTGCCATTTCACGAATTTGCCCACGCAACAGTTGCTGGTTGGTTCGGAGATAAGACAGCTAAAATGCTTGGCAGACAAACACTTAATCCATTAAAGCATATAGACTATGTTGGTGCATTTTTACTTTTGCTTGTCGGTTTTGGTTGGGCAAAGCCTGTTCCAGTAAATCTTGACCATAGAAAAAATCCAAAGGGTGCAATGGCGGTTGTTGCTTTGGCAGGTCCACTTGCTAATCTGCTTGCGGGTATTGTAGGTGGTTTGCTTATAAATCTTGTTTTAGAGATAGACCCTACGGCAGTGTTATTTTTATTAGGTGGAAAATCAGTTGGTATTTTATCATATATTGTTCTTTTCCTATATTACTTTATGGCTATAAATATTTCACTTGCCGTTTTTAATCTTATTCCTATACCACCTCTTGATGGCTCTAAGATACTTATGGCATTCCTGCCAAATAAAATTTGCTATCAAATTCAACGCAATGAAGCAATGATTTCTATGATTCTTATGATTGCTATTGCTTTTGGTGCATTTAGTGGACCGCTTTCAGTTGCTCAAAGGTGGCTTACAAGTGGAATACTAAATTTAACAGCACTTCCGTTTTCTGGAAGCCCTTTTAATCCCAATTTTGGTCTATAATGAATAAAGGCGGTTAAAAATGGAAAAAATATCATATAAGCTTCCTACATTTGAAGGACCGCTTGATTTACTTTTACATCTTATCAGCAAAAATAAGCTTAATATCTATGATATAAGTATTTCAGAGTTGCTTAACCAATATATGGAGCATCTCGACCTTATGAAAGAAAACAATATGGATGTTGCCAGCGAATTTCTCGATATGGCATCAAGGCTTGTTGAAATTAAATCCTATGAACTTCTGCCGAAATATGAGGAGGGTGAAAAGCTCAAGGAAGAACTTCAAGGACAGCTTCTTGAATATCAGGAATGCCGAAAGGCTGCCAAAAAGCTTGGCGAGATTGTCAGCTTTGATAATTATTGTCGTAATCAGATTAAGATGAAATGTGATACAAAGTATAAACGAAGTCACGACCCGTCTGTACTTGTTGCGGCATATATGGCAGCGGTTGGTCGAGGAAAGAAAAATCTTCCGCCGTCTGATGAAGCTTTTTCGGTTATTGTCAGACGAAAGATTGTTTCGGTTTCATCGAGAATTATAGGTGTAATGAGAATTTTATGGGGCGGAAAGCCAGTCAGATATTCAACACTCTTTGATGACAGCGAAAGCAAAAGCCAAATGGTTGCGACTTTTCTCGCTGTGCTTGAATTGATTAAGGGTAAGAGAGTTCGTGTTGAGGGTGACGGCGAAGAAGCTCAAATCCAAATGCTGCAAAGGCGGTGATAAGCTGTGGAAGCTGAAAAATTAAAACCTGCGATAGAAGCGATTCTATTTGCTTGTGGTACTCCAGCAGAGCTTACAAAAATAGCTCAGGCATTGGAGATAAAAGAAGAAAAAGCTGAAGAATTGCTGAAATCACTTATGGAGGATTATTCCAGTAGAAAATCAGGTATTAAAATAGTAAGGCTTGGGAAAAGCTATCAAATGTGTACAGAAAAGGAATATGCTGAGATTATTCGCACAGTTCTTGATTTAAGGAGAAATTCACCACTTTCACAAGCGGCTTTGGAGGTTCTTGCAATCATAGCCTATAATCAACCAGTTACAAAGGCTTTTGTTGAGCAGATAAGAGGCGTTGATTGTTCTGGTGTGGTTTCAAGTCTTGTTGCAAGAGAACTTATAGAAGAAAAGGGCAGACTTGAACTTCCAGGCAGACCTTTGATTTATGGAACAACAGAAAATTTCTTGCGTTGCTTTAATGTAAGTGATGTAAGCGAATTGCCACCACTTCCGCAAAAGAATAGTGATGAAGAAAATTCTGAAGAATCATCAGAAAATGGCGAAAACGAAAACACGGAGAAAGAACTTGAGAAAGAAGAGAAAATATGACCGCACTTTATATAATAGTCGGAATATTGCTTTTTATCTTTCTTTTGCTTATGATACCTGTTTCGTTTCGTTTCAGATATGATGGCGAGCCTGAACTTATATTGCAATATCTTTTTGTAAGGATAAAGCTTGTTCCACCAAAGGAAAAGTCAGAAAAGCAAAAAAATGAATCTGAAAAATCAGAAAAGCCTAAAGAGAAAAAGCCAGAAAAAAAAGAAAATAATCTAAAAAAGCTATATAAAAAGCGAGGTTTGGACGGATTATTTGAGATTTTGTCTGATGTTATATCCATTATAAAAGATACTTCATCAAAGCTTATTAAGCATATTGTTATCAAAAAGCTTAAAATAGATTTGCTTATTGTTGGAAAAGATGCAGGAGATACTGCTATGAAATATGGATATATCTGTTCAGCGTTATATCCTGTGGTATCTTTTATTGATTCAAATATGAAGCTTAAAAAAAAGCAAATTGATATAGAGCCAGGTTTTACAGAAAAAGAAACTAAGATTTTTGCTGAAACAAAAGTAAGTATAAGACCTTGGTTTGCCTTAGGTACAATAATCTCGGCAGCTTTGAGGGGAATTAAACTTATACTTGGTATAAAGAAGGATATGGAAGTGTAATTTTAGTTAATTATACCTTCTATGTAAGATAATTAAAAGCTTATAGTTTCCAAAGGTAGTTACCTACGGTAGAGCCTTTGGTAGTTTTTAAGGGCAAAGTCCTTAACTAAATAAAGATTTGAAAGGAATGGTTTAAATGAGTGAACAACAACATCATCCAATTGAGGGTCTTATGGATACAACACTTGATAAAATCAAGCAAATGGTAGATGTTAATACTGTTATCGGAACACCTATTACAACAGCAGATGGTACTACTATTATTCCAGTATCTAAGGTGACTTATGGTTTTGCATCAGGTGGTTCCGAATTTGCATCAAAGAAAATGGAAAATAGCAAACTTTTTGGTGGCGGTTCGGGTGCAGGCGTTACAATTAACCCTATTGCATTTATTGCAGTATCAAACGGCGAGGCAAAGCTTCTTAACATTGAAAGTTTCCAAGATAGCCAAGACAGAGCTGTTGCAATGGTTCCGGATTTGATTGATAAGATTGTTGGTCTTTTCAAAAAAGATAAAAAAGAAAATTCAAAAGAAAGCACCGATGACGAAGATTCTGAAATGTCAGACCCAACAGTATAATAGTTGTCATTCTTAAATAAAAGAGCGTTATATTTAACAATCCGCTGAGCATATAATTAGATAATCTTAATTTTCGGCGGAGGTTACATATGAAAAGGACAACTGCTTTGTTGCTGTGCTTTGCAGTGATATTTTATTCGTTTATATCTTTAGGTGCAAGTTTTGGTTCTAAGGCTGACGGTGATAAGCCGTCAGTTTCTGCGTTAAGTGCAATATTATATGCACCCGATAGCGGAACAATCATTTATGAAAAGGATAGCCACACAAGGCGACCGATTGCAAGCATTACAAAAATTATGACAGCTCTGCTTGCATTTGAATTTGCACAATCCCAAGATATTGATATTAAATTCACAGCGGATATGCAGGCAGAGGGTTCAAGTATGTACCTGAAAAATGGTGAGATTATAAAGCTTTCTGAGCTTGCAAAAGGTATGATGATGGTTTCTGGAAATGATGCCGCAAATGCGATTGCAATTACATTGGGAAAAAGTACAGATGGTTTTGCAGAGATGATGAATCAAAAGGCGGCATCGCTCAATATGAAAGATACCCATTTTGTTACACCGTCAGGGCTTGATGATGAAGAACATTACTCAAGTGCATATGATATGGCTATGCTTACAGCTTATTCTATGGAAAACGAGCAGTTTAAAGAAACTGTAAGTCAAAAAAGTATAACTGTTAAATATACCTCTCCCGAAAACAAAACTCAGATATGTAATAATCATAATAGGCTTTTATCGCTTTATGATGGTTGTATTGGGGTTAAAACAGGTTTTACAAAAACAGCAGGTCGAACTCTTTCAAGCTGTGCTGAGAGAAATGGTGTTCGTTTGATATGTGTTACGCTTAATGATGGTGATGATTGGAATGACCATCAGAAATTATATGATTATGGCTTTTCTAAAATGAAAACTGAAACACTTTGTCAAGCGAAAGACGCTATTCAAGCTAATGTTGTTGGTGGAGAAGCTGATGAGATTCAGCTTTATCCATCAAGGGATATAAATGTTTCAGTAGTTGATGGAGAGCAATGTAAAATAGAATCAGAAATTATACTGCCAAGATTTATTTATGCACCTATAAGAAAAGGCAAAGCTGAAGGGAAAATTATTTTTAGGGTAAATGGTAAAATAATAGGCTGTGCCGACCTTATCGCAAAAGAAGAATGTAAGGCAGTTATTCACGAAAAAGGATTTTTTGAAAAACTTTTCAGACGATAAAATATGAAGAAAAGAGGGATAAGTTTGGCTTCTAACGAACTTATAAGAATACAGAAAATTATAGCCGATGCAGGTATAGCTTCACGCAGAAAGGCAGAGGAGCTTATACAAAAAGGCTTGGTAAAGGTAAACGGAAAAACAGTAACTCTTGGTGATAAAGCTAATCCTAAAAAAGATGAAATCATTGTTCAAGGCAGAAAGCTAAATTCATCTGCAAAATCTAAAAAATATTATGTTATGCTTCATAAACCAAGAGGATATATTACAACAATGAGTGATGAGCGTGACCGTAAATGTGTTGCAGAGCTTATAAAGGATTTTCCAACAAGACTTTATCCTGTCGGAAGGCTTGATAGGGAAAGCGAAGGTTTGCTTCTTATGACTAATGACGGAGCATTTGCAAATGAGATAATTCACCCATCACATCATGTCGCAAAGACCTATCGTGTAACTGTTCACCCAAGAATATCTGAAGAACAGCTTACAGCTTTGACAAAAGGTGTTTTGGTTGATGGCAGACTTTCCTCACCAGCTGGAATTAAGGTCCTTGCTCAAGAAAGAGAACGCACAGTTCTTGAGATTATTCTTGAAGAAGGCAGAAACCGTCAAATCAGAAAAATGTGTGAAGCAGTCGGACTTGAGGTTGCAAGACTGAAAAGAACTGCCATAGGTCCAATTAAATTAGGTATGCTTCAGCCGGGAAAATATAGAGAGCTTACTCCACAAGAGATGAAAGCTTTAGCTAATGCAAGAAAGAAAGCAGAATCACGCAAAGAAGAAACAAGATAAATTCTTAATTTGTAAAGTTGAAATCAGGTGGAAACTATGCAAGAAAAGAAACTTATGCCACCGCTTTGGATAGCTTATCCTTATATGGAAAGATATTCTATAGGTTGGCGAATGGGTTCTGGAGAGGAGTATAGGTATAATATCTATGATTGGTTTAAAACTCTTTCGCCAAGTGAACAGAACGAATATGTGGAACTATTTCCTGAGCCGAAAAGCTGGTGTGGATTTTGGGACGAATTTTTAGAAAGAGATTATGATGAATTCCAGATTGAAAAAATGCATTATATTCATAATGATTTTTCAACTCATTTTTGGCAAGAAAATGGAAAACCGCTATATAATATTGATTGGCTGAGAAAGAGATATAAAAGTGGTGAAAAAACCGATTTTGTTTTCTTTTGGGGACATAGACCGTCTAAAAATGGTATTACAAAATCCTGTTTTAGCCAGTGGTGGAAGTCTGATTTTAGCGAGGATATTCATGAGTATAGTTGTATGGAACAATATATGATGTCGAAAAAAGCTTTGCTTTTTGATGATAAGGAAGTTTTTGAGCAAATTATGGTTTCTGATGAACCAAATAAAATAAAATCACTTGGCAGAAAAATTCGTAATTTCGATGAAAAGATATGGAATGATGTAAAATACAGCATTGTTTTGAATGGCAATTATCTAAAGTTTACGCAAAATAGAAATCTTATGAATTTTCTGCTGAGTACAGGTGATAAAATTCTTGTTGAAGCAAGTCCTACGGATAGAGTTTGGGGCATTGGTATGAGTGAAAATGATGAGCGAATAAATAATCCTTATGAATGGCAAGGTGAAAATCTTCTTGGCTTTGCTTTGACAGAAGTAAGAGAAGAAATTAAGTCTGTTTATGCAAATGAAGGCTTAGTTGATTATTCGCTTGTGAAATAGCTAAAATATATTATCAAATTCCTTGCAAGTTTTTATTTTTTATGATATAATTTACTATAAACGCAATGACGAAAAAAGTAGTCCATTTATATGCAGTCTAAAGAGAAAAATTGTCGAGGGCTGAGAGCAATTTTGTCTGTGGAATGAGATGAAGTTCATTTCCGAGCGGTACTGCTGAAATGCTTATGCAGATTAGGCGGTAACGGAGAAAAGCACCGTTAAAGGCATAATGAGAGTTTGCTTATTGCAAAAACAAGGGTGGTACCACGGAAGATTATATATGCTTTCGTCCCTGACACTAAAAAGTCAGGAACGAAAGCATTTTTTGTGGGTGCCGACCCACGGCGAAGACGCGGAATCGCTCGGCAAGCCTCGCTCGTGGTGGATTATGGGAAGTTGGTTGACGCGGATGAAGAATCTACCGTAGCCGAACAAGCTGCGCCGTTCGGCTCTACCGATGTGTGGGAAGTTTATTGATGTGTTTTAAGAATCGCCAATCTTCCCGTAAGAAAATTAAAAGTTTCTCTCAAGCCTTTTCAAAGGCTTGCAGAGTCGGGGGACAGCGTCCCTCGTGGGTTTTAAGGGCAAAGCCCTTAACATAAATTTTTTTGAGGTGAAAAGTATGAAAGAACAGCTTGAAAATATCAGGCAACAGGCACAGGAAGAGCTTGCTAAAGCAAGTTCAAAGCAAGAGCTTGAGGCTCTTCGAGTAAAATATCTCGGAAAGAAAGGTGAACTAACAGCTATTCTAAAGCAAATGGGTAAGCTTTCTCCTGAGGAGCGTCCGGTAATAGGACAGCTTGCAAATGAAGTAAGAGAAAATATAACACAGCTTCTTGAATCTGCACAGGCTGACATAAAAACTAAAGAGAGAAATGCAAAGCTTGCGGCAGAAAAGCTTGATGTTACACTTCCAGGAAAGAAACATGAGCTTGGCAATAAGCACCCACTTTCTATTGTTCTTGATGAGATTAAAGAAATCTTTGTCGGAATGGGCTTTGATATTGTCGATGGTCCAGAGGTTGAGTATGATTATTATAACTTTGAGGCATTGAATATTCCAAAGGATCACCCAGCTCGTGATACTCAGGATACATTCTATATCAATGATAATATCGTTCTCAGAACACAGACATCACCTGTTCAGATTCGTGTTATGGAAAAGCAAAAGCCTCCTATTCGTATAATCTCTCCGGGTAGAGTTTATCGTTCTGATGCAGTTGATGCAACACATTCACCACTTTTCCATCAGATTGAGGGACTTGTTGTTGATAAGGGTATTACATTTGCTGACCTCAAGGGTACACTTGAAACATTCGTAAAGCGTCTTTATGGTGAGGATTCAGTTGTTCGTTTCCGTCCACACCACTTCCCATTTACAGAGCCATCTGCTGAAGTTGATGTTCAGTGCTTTAACTGTAAGGGTGCTGGTTGCCGTCTTTGCAAGAACGAAGGCTGGATTGAAATTCTCGGTTGTGGAATGGTTCACCCTAAGGTTCTCGAAAACTGCAACATTGACCCTGAGGAATATACAGGTTTTGCACTTGGTCTTGGTCTTGAGAGAGTTGCAATGCGTCGTTATAATATTGATGATATGCGTCTTTTCTATGAAAATGATGTAAGATTCCTGTCGCAGTTCTAAGGAGGTATAAAAAATGAATTTATCTATGAGATGGCTTCGTGAGTTCGTTGACATTGATGAAAATATCAATATGAGAGAATTCTCTGAAGCAATTACAATGAGTGGTTCTAAGGTTGAGAGCTTTGAAAAAGAAGGCTCTGAGCTTAAAAATATAGTTGTCGGTAGAGTTCTTTCAACAGAAAAGCATCCTGATGCAGACAGACTTACAGTTTGCAAGGTTGATGTTGGCGAGGCTGAACCTATTCAGATAGTTACAGCCGCAACAAATGTTGTTCCTGATGTACTTGTACCTGTCGCAAAGGATAATTCTGTTGTCCATAGCGGTCAGAAGATTAAGAAGGGCAAGCTTCGTGGAGTATTGAGCCAAGGTATGTTCTGTTCTGTTGCAGAGCTTGGAGTAACTGTTCATGATTTCCCTTATGCTATTGAGGACGGCATTTTCCTTATTCAAGAGGACTGCAAGGTCGGCGATGATATAAGAGATGCAATAGGTCTTAATGATACAAAGGTTGAGTTTGAAATCACTTCAAACCGTCCTGATTGTTTCTCTGTTATTGGTCTTGCAAGAGAGGCTGCCGCTACATATAATAAGCCACTTAAGCTTCATACGCCTGTTGTAAAGGGTATCGGCGAAAGCTGTGAGGGTATGCTCGATGTTAAGATTGAAAACAAAGAGCTTTGCAAGATGTATAGTGCAAAAATCGTTAAGAATGTAAGAGTAAAGCCATCACCACGCTGGCTTCGTGAAAGACTTCGTGCTATGGGAGTTCGTCCTATTAATAACATTGTTGATATTACTAACTATGTTATGCTTGAATATGGTCAACCTATGCACGCTTTTGACTTGCGTTTTGTTGACGGTGCTAAAATCCGCATAAGAAATGCAAAAGCAGGGGAAACTATTACAACTCTTGACGGAATTGAGCGTAAGCTTTCAGAAAAGAACCTTATTATAGCAGATGAAAATAAGCCTATCGCTATTGCTGGTGTTATGGGCGGAGAGTTCAGCGGAATTGTTGATGATACAAACACTATTGTTTTCGAGTCTGCTAACTTTGATGGTGCATCTGTCCGTCTTACAGCTAAGGAGCATGGTATGAGAACAGACGCTTCCTCACGCTACGAAAAGGGACTTGACCCGAATAATTGCTTGCCTGCACTTCAGAGAGCTTGTGAGCTTGTAGAGCTTCTTGACGCAGGAGATGTATATGATGGCGAGATTATCGACTTTGCTGGTGAATCTATCGACAAGATAAATGTAAGAAAGAGAATTGCTCTTGAGCCTGATTGGATTAACTCATTCCTTGATACAAAGCTTTCTGTTGACGAAATGAAGGCTATTCTTACAAAGCTTGAATGTGAATTTGACGGAGAAGATGTTCTTCCGCCAACATTCAGACCTGACCTCCAGCATAAGGCTGATATTGCAGAAGAAATTGCTCGTTTCGTAGGCTACAACACAATTCCATCAACTTCTATAAGCGGTGGTGCTCAAGGTAAGTATACAGCTCGTCAGAAGTTTGATAATAAGATTGCGTCAACAATGCTTGCTCTTGGTTTGAGCGAGATTATGACATATTCTTTTGTAAGCCCTAAGTATTATGATAAGATTCTTATGCCAAAGGATAGCAAACTTCGCCGTTCAGTTGTTATAACAAATCCGCTCGGTGAGGATACAAGCGTAATGCGTACAACTGCACTTCCTTCAATTCTTGAAATTCTTGCAAAGAACTATAACAACAGAAACGAAAAGGCATATCTCTATGAGCTTGCTCGTGAGTATATTCCTACAACAGATGATAAGCTTCCTGTCGAAAAGAATAAGCTTATAGGTGGTTTCTATGGCTTGTCTGATTTCTTTGAGTTAAAGGGCATTGTAGAAGAAACTCTCGACAGACTTTCAATCTATGATTATGATGTAGAGGCTTCCGCTGATGAATTTGCATATCACCCAGGTCGTTGTGCTGTTCTTACTATTGACGGCGAAAGAATTGGCGTATTCGGCGAACTTCACCCACAGGTAGCTGAAAACTATGGTATCGTTGAGAGAGTTTATGCTTTTGAGCTTGAGGCTGATTTGCTCTTTAAGTATACAAAATCTGAAAAGCAGTATACTCCACTTCCTAAGTTCCCTGCTGTAACAAGAGATATTGCAGTTATCTGTGATGAGAATATCCCTGTTCTTACACTCGAAAAGGCTATGAAAAAATCTGCTGGTTCTACTCTCGAATCTGTTAAGCTATTTGATGTATATCAAGGTGAACAGATTGAAAAGGGTAAGAAGAATGTTGCATTCAGAATCACAATGCGTTCTCATAATGAAACTCTCACAGATGAACACGCTAACAGCACTATGAAGAAAATTATGAAGGCCCTTGAAAATGAGGGTGCAGTTCTTAGAGCATAATGCACAATAAATTGGTCATTTTAGTGCCAAATTTACAATTTGTACTTGAAATCCTATAATGTATATGCTAAAATAAGCAGTATGGAGGTGGTACTCGTGCAGGACAAAACTATGGTCTTTTCTATTAACGGCAATAAAGATGAGAGCATAAGAGTTATTCTTACTACGGTTTATAAGGCTCTTGAGGAAAAGGGCTATAATCCTCTGAATCAGATTGTCGGATATATTTTGTCTGAGGATCCCACTTATATAACTACTCACAATAACGCGAGAAATCTTATAAGAAAAATTGATCGTGATGATTTGCTTGAAGTTTTGTTAAAGAATTATTTAAATCTTTAAGACATCATTGCTAAAAGGAGTGCCTGATGGTTTTAAATAAAATCTGAAGCATATCTTACCAAAATAAAAAGTATTATGGTAAGACCTTAAATTTGTGAATCTACTGCGTTTTTGTGCCTTGTGCAAATTTCCTTGCACAAGGCACAGTAGTTTCTTTAACCGTTTATAAATCATACTTACTGCGATTGGAGGATTATATGTCTAACACTAAAACTACATTTCCACTTTATTACAGAGGAAAACCGCTTGTAAGAAATAATGACACGATTTTTTTCGGAGATATGAAAGACCCCTATGTTATTAAGCTGCAAATCAAGTCTAAGGAAAATTCAAATAATCTTGATTGTGCCAATAAGGTTACAATTCAGCTTTTAAGCACAGATACAGAAATCAGTGCAAGAAAGCAGATTATCAAGACAGGCGAGAAAGAAAATCTTGCAGTTGCACTTGATTTAGCTGTCGCATGGCTCGAAAGAGAGCTTGCAAAATCTTCTGAAAAGTAAAATTCAGTCTAAGAATAGTATATTAGACTTAACAAAAGGGGAAAATCTATTCTGTGGATTTTCCCCTTTATGCTAATTATTTTTAAAAATACGATATAGATATAAAATTTATTGGAGGACAATATGGATACGGAGATTATTACATTACCTGTTATTCCAACACGAGGTTTAGTTGTATATCCGCTTTCAACTACTCAATATGATGTAAGCTCTAAGAAAGCAGTAATAGCTTTAACTGAGTCTATAAAAAAAGACCAAAGAGTATTTATGCCAGCCACTATAAACGTACTTGAGGACGAGGAGCTTGAAAGCAATCTTACAAAGATTGGTACTGTTGCAGAAATAAAGCAGGCAATAAGAATTTCAGATTCTGAAATCAGAATAATTGTTGAAGGTTTGTTCAGGGCAAATACAATCAGATATACTGAAACTGAGTCCTTTATGGAAGCTGAGGTTCAGGAGGCTGAACTTACAAATACAGATGATAATATAACAATATCAGCCCTGAAACAGGCGGTGAAGATAGCATTTGTAAAAAATGTTCAGATTTTACCGCAGTATCTCAGACTTTCTAATGATACAGTTACAATGATTCGTTCTTGTGAGGACGCAGGAACTTTATGCGACCTTGTAGCTGAACACGCTATTGTAAATCTTAATTACAAAATGGATATTCTTAATGAGCTTGACATAGAAAAGCGTCTTAATATGCTGCTTGAATATCTTAATGAAGAATTTATAATACTTAACACTGAACACGATATAGGCGAAAAAGTAAAAGCGTCTATGGACGAAAATCAGCGTGAATATTATCTTAAAGAGCGTTTGAAAGCTATAAATGATGAGCTTGGCGAAAATATGCTTGGAGATTCTGATTTAGCAGAGGAACTTGACAAGTATACTGAGGAAGTTAATAAACTTCAACTTTCCGAAGAAAACGAGCAAAAACTTAAAAAGGAAATTGAAAAGCTTTCTAAGCTTCCGTCGATTTCTCAGGAGGCAGGAATTATTCGCTCATATCTTGATGCTTGCCTTGCTTTGCCTTGGAATACATCTACGATTGATGAAACAGACATTGCAAAAATCAGAAACAAACTTGATAGCGACCACTATGGAATGAAGGAAGTTAAGGAAAGAATCATTGAGGCAATAGCTGTAAAACAACTTTGTAAGGAAAAAAATAATCAGATGATTCTTTGTCTTGCAGGCCCTCCTGGAGTTGGCAAAACCTCAATCGCAAAATCTATTGCTGAGGCATTGGGCAAAAGCTATGCAAGAGTTGCACTTGGCGGTGTACACGATGAAAGCGAAATTCGTGGACACAGAAGAACATATCTTGGTGCTATGCAAGGTAGAATTATGCACGCTATGACTCAAGCTAAAACTAACAATCCGCTTATTCTCCTTGATGAGATAGACAAGCTTGGAAATGATTTCAGAGGTGACCCGACTTCTGCCTTGCTTGAAGTTCTTGATAGTGAGCAGAATTTCTCGTTCTACGACCATTATATAGATATGCCGTTTGATTTGAGTCAGGTACTTTTTGTAACTACTGCAAATAATCTTTCATCAATTCCTGCACCGCTTCGTGACAGAATGGATATAATCGAGCTTTCAAGCTATACAAGCGAAGAAAAGCTGAATATTGCTAAAAAGCATCTCATTAAGAAACAGCTTAAAAAGAATGGTTTAACTTCAAAAAACTTTAAGATTACTGATAGTGCTTTGGTTGATTTAATTGAGAATTACACAAGAGAAGCTGGTGTCAGAACTCTTGAGAGATATATAGCAAAGCTTATGAGAAAGGCTGCTGTAAAAATCGTTTCTGGTGAGGAAAAGAGTGTAAGAATTTCTGTTAAAAATATTGAAGATTTTCTCGGTGCAAGAAAGTTCAATAGAGACGAAATGAATGATAAGGACGAAGTTGGTTTGGCTACGGGTCTTGCTTGGACTGCTGTTGGCGGAGTGACATTACCTGTTGAGGTTGCTGTCACAAGCGGAAGCGGAAAGCTTATTCTTACAGGTTCTCTTGGAGATGTTATGAAAGAATCTGCTCAAGCAGCATTTACTTGTGTAAGAACTCGTGCAGAGGCTCTCGGTATTGAAAAAGATTTCTATAAGATTTATGATTTTCACATTCATGTTCCAGAGGGAGCAACACCAAAGGACGGCCCTTCAGCGGGTATAACTATTGCTACTGCAATTACATCTGCGTTGACAGGCAGAGCAGTCCGCAGAGATATTGCAATGACGGGAGAAATTACGCTTAGAGGCAGAGTTTTGCCAATAGGTGGATTGAAAGAAAAATCTCTTGCAGCATATAGACTGGGAATAAGAACAGTTATTATTCCAAAGGATAATGTACCAAATCTTGAGGAGATTGACGATACTGTCAAGAACGAAGTTGAATTTGTGCCTGTAAGCACTATTGATGAGGTTTTGGATACAGCCCTCTGCTCTAAAAAGCAGACAGGAAAAAAACACGCAAAAAAAGAGCCTAAAACAGAAGTTCTTGAAACTCGTATATAAAGGAGAATAACTATGAATTTTCAGATAGTAAGCTTTGAGGCGGCATATGGAAAATCTTCACAGATTCCGCCGTCGGACCTACCGGAAATAGTATTTTCAGGGCGTTCAAATGTCGGAAAATCCTCGCTTATAAATAAAATTCTCAACAGAAAAGCCCTTGCAAGAGTTAGTGCAACTCCTGGTAAAACCGCAACAATAAATTTTTTTAACCTCAAAACTGTAAGACTTGCAGATTTGCCCGGTTATGGCTATGCAAAGGTATCGGACAGCGAAAAAAGACGATGGGCAGAGCTTGTAGAGGGCTATTTTGCAATGAATAGAGATATTCGTATGGTTATACAGATTTGCGATTTGCGTCACCCTGCTACAAAAGACGATATGAATATGATAGACTTCCTTTCGCATAATGGCTTTAATTTTATTGTTGCTATGACTAAGCTCGACAAGCTGAAAAAATCCCAGCGTGCCACAAGAATTGAGGAAATGCGTCAGCAGATGTCTGTATTTGGTGATGTAAGATTATTCCCTTGTTCATCAGAGAATGGCGAGGGTGTAGAAGAAATTCGCAAGGCGATTGAAGCTGCCGCAGAGGGCGAACAGATAAATTAAGGTGTATTTATGGAAATTTGGGATTTGTATGATATAAACAGGATTCCAACAGGAGAAACTATGATTCGTGGCGAAAAAATAAAAGAAAATCGCTATCATTTGGCAGTCCATATCTGTATTTTTAATAAGCAAGGTGAAATGCTGATTCAGCATAGACAGCCTTTTAAGTCTGGTTGGTCGGATTTGTGGGATATTACCGTTGGAGGTTCTGCTGTTAGTGGAGATACAAGTCAGACTGCCGCCGAACGAGAGGTCTTAGAAGAAATAGGATATAAGCTTGATTTGAGCAATATTCGTCCGTCATTTACGATAAATTTTAAAAATGGCTTTAATGATATTTACTTAGTTGAAAGAGAAATTGAAATAGACACTTTGAAGCTTCAATACGAAGAAGTTAAAGAAGTTAAATGGGCAACGGCTGATGAAATAAAGTCTATGATTGAGAGCGGAGAATTTATTCCATATGATAAAAGCTTTATAGATATGCTGTTCTTTTTGAGAAATCATAACGGATTGCATACAAGAGAGGATAAAGTGTAATATGATACAAACTGTACTGCTTTTTAATGTTCCTAAGCAGAAAGCTGCTAAAATAACTCGTGCAGCACTTCCACTGAAACTGCGTGTAAGGACTGTTTCTAAATCTGATTTTGCAAAAACTCTTGGTGAGCTTGCAGGAGTTTCAGAAGAAACAAAGCTTGCATATGATGGTGACGGAATTTCTGAGGAGATGATGGTATTATGCGGATTTTCAGACAATCTTATAGACAAGCTATTCTTTGCAATGAGAAAAACAGGTGCAGGGCTTGTTAAGCTTACTGCAATTCTTACTGAAACTAACAAAGATTGGAATGTAAATACTCTTTTTGAAGAGCTTAAAAAAGAGCGTGAGCAGATGGCAGAATTAAAAGCTAAGAAAGAATAATTTTGCTTTATTAGGTGGCGATTTTATGATGAGTATACCGAAATATGTTTCTGATGTTTTAAACCGACTTGAGGAAAATGGCTTTTCTGCATATGTCGTTGGAGGCTGTGTCAGAGATTATCTGCTTGGACGACCAATAAATGATTTTGATGTTGCAACCTCAGCTTTGCCAGAAGAAATGCTTGAAATTTTCAAGGACTATAAAACAGTAGATAATGGCATAAAGCATGGAACAGTTGCAGTTGTATCTGAGAACAAGCTTGTCGAGGTTACAACATTCAGAAGTGATGGTACTTATACTGATTCACGCAGACCTGATTCTGTTTCTTTTGAGCGAAATATAGAAGAAGATTTGGCAAGGCGTGATTTTACGATTAACGCTATGGCTTATCGTGAATCTGAGGGCATAATTGACCTTTATGGCGGACAGGAAGATTTAAAAAATAGATTAATCCGCTGTGTCGGAAATCCGCATAGGCGATTTTCCGAAGATGCTTTAAGGATTATGCGTGGAATGAGGTTTGCATCTGTTTTAGGCTTTAGAATAGAGGAAGAAACCCTTTCAGCTATGCTTGAAACAAAATCTTTACTTCATAAAATTGCAAAGGAAAGAATTACAAGCGAATTTAGAGGTATGCTTTTAGGTGAAAGCGTTTATGATGTGCTCATGTCTTGCAGAGAGGTTATTTACGAATTGATTCCTGAGTTGCGTATTGAGGATAGTTATATTATGAAAAAATATCCTGATATTACGCTTTGGGAGCATACTGTAAAATCTGTTTCAATGTCAAAAAATCTATGTGAGAGATTATGTATGCTTTTGCACGATGTTGCAAAACCGTCTTGTATGGTTATGGTTGATGATAAAGAAAAATATCCTAATCATGCTGAAAATGGTGCAGAGATAGCAAAAGAAATTCTTTCACGATTCAGATTTGAAAAAATAGTTAATACAGAGGTCTTGAAGCTTATAAAAAATCATAGTATAAGATTTCCAAAAGCTCTTGCAGATATGAGAAGGTTTGTGCGTGATTTTGGCTATGATTTTACAAAGGATTGGCTTGATATAAAGTATTCTGATGTCTTTTCAAAACCTCATAAAGAAAGTACAGCACAGCTTTATTATAATGCTATCAGATTCTTTGATGAAATAGATGAAAAAAAACTTTGCTGTATTATATCTGAACTGAATATTTCGGGTGATGATTTAAAGAAATTTGGCATAGTAGGAAAAAATATTGGCATTGTACTTAATAAGCTACTTGAAGATGTAATTTCTGAAAATTGCAAAAATAAAAGAGAAGTGCTTTTAAAGCAAGCACTTCTATATAAATGATGACAGCAAAAAGGACACTCAAATCAGAGTGTCCTTTTGAATTATGATACTATTTTACTTTTTTATTAATTCCAATTTTTTTATCTGAGAGTGGTATTTCAGGAACCTCTGCGTTTACTACTTCATTGACATAGCTATCTTGGATTCTTTCCGTAACAGAATTTATAGTATTTTCTGCAGGTATAGTTTCATCAATATTCTTTGTCTTTTTGTTTGAATAAACAATTTTTAACAAAATCGGAGTTATTATAGTAGTTGCGATAACCATAATAACTATCGGGCCAAGCATTACAGAGCCAAGCAAACCCATAGAAGCACCCTTATTTGCAACGATAAGAGCAACTTCACCACGAGAAATCATACCTATACCAATTCTCTTGCACTGATAATTCTTATATCCACAAATTTTTGCACCTAAGCCACAGCCAATAATCTTTGTTATAATTGCAACTATTGTTATTACAACTGCGAAAACTATAATTTGTACACTCATTGATGGAAGTACAACATTTAAGCCGATACTTGCGAAGAAGATAGGTGAAAGTAAGAGGTATGAAAGAACATCAAATTTCTTTGCAAGATATTCTGAGCTTTGTGTAAGAGAAATGATAAGTCCAGCAAAAAATGCACCAGTAATATCTGCAACTCCGAAAAGAGCTTCTGCGGCATAAGACATACCAAGGCAGAAAACGAAGCAAATAATTGCGTGTCTGTGTCTAAGATGTTTAGAGCGATTAGCCCACCAGACATATAGCTTATAGAATGCAAAGCCTGCAACAATAACCATTGCAAAGAAGCCAAGAATTTTTAAAAGAACTATCCAAACATTAACACTTGAGTCTGCTAAGCTTGTGATAACGGTTAAAGCGATGATACCAAGAATATCATCTATAATAGCAGCACCAAGTATAGCATTACCTGATTCGGACTTTAGCCTTCCAAGCTCTTTAAGTGTTTCAACGGTAATACTTACAGATGTAGCTGTGAGTATTACGCCAATAAAGACATTTTGTAAGAATACATTGCAGGTTGCACCTGAATCTATTATTCCAGGCTGATTGAAGAAATAGGCAACGCCAAATCCACCAAGAAGTGGAACTATAACGCCAAGCAAAGCAATAACAAATGAAGCTTTGCCACATTTTTTAAGCTCCTTAACATCAGTTTCAAGGCCTGCACAGAACATCAAAATAATAACACCGATTTCTGATGTTGTGGTGATGAAGTTGGATTTTTGTACAATGTTAAGTACTGCCGGACCTAAAATAAGACCCGCAAGCAAAGCTCCAACGACTTGTGGCATTTTAAATTTTTGAGAGATTAAGCCGAATAGCTTTGTTGTAAATAGAATCAAAGCTAAATCCAAAAGATAATGATACTCCTCCATAAAAAAACTCCTCTTATAATTTAAAATGAACAGCAAATGACTGTCCGCTTAAAACGAACAACATCGTTCGCTAACCATACGGACAGTCAATCGAAGACCATTTTTAAATATTATAACACATTATTCGGCAAATTTCAACATAAACATTAATTAACCACCGAAAAGCTGTGACCAATATACCCAACCATCACTTGCCATATAACAGCCTACACCAGTATTTGTAAATTCAGAATTTAAGATATTTGAGCGGTGGCCAGTTGAATTCATCCAAGCATTGACAACTTCTTGAGGTGTGTTCTGACCTGCGGCAATATTTTCACCAACAATAGAATAATCAAGGTCAAGAACAAAGGTGTAGCCAGGCTCTCCATTAGGACGCTTATGCCCAAAGTTAGTTTCAAGTTCAGTAGAGCGTGTATAGGCATTATTCATAAGAGTGTAATCAATCTTGAGTGGACTTACACCATTCTTTTTGCGTTCTTCATTAATAAGTCTTACGACCTCTTCTGAAAATTTAGAGTTTGGTGAGTTATTAACCTTTATTTTTTCAATATATCTATAATCTTTTGCAGAGCATCTTTGACAGATTCGTTGCTGAAGTCCTTTGCTTGTTATAGTGGCTTCAGATATTGTTTCCCAATCTCCCCATTTATGTCCAAGAGCATTTTTATAGTTATCTGCATAAGATTTTCCACAGTCACAGCTGTGCAGGGTATAACCCTTTGAAGTACAGTTAGGAGATATAACCCTTTCCATATAATTATGCTCATGAATAGGAATTTGTTCTTCAACCTGTCGAGTAGTTTCTTCATTTTTGGTTTTAGAAATTTCAGTTTCTTTTTTTGATGAAGCTTTGTAGCTTGTAGAACTTGAAACAGATTCATTTTTGCATGATTGAGTGCTGCTTGAAGAATTTGTACTTGTTGTAGACTGACTCAAAAGGCTTGTGGCTGAGTTGTTAATAGAACTTTCAATAATAGAATTATTATTGCTTGAATTAATGGAATTATTAGACATATTTTGCTTAGAACTTACAGTATGGCTATCTTCCGAAGTATGAGTATATGTTATATTATCGGCAGTAGTATAAGTTTCATAGCTCATCATAGAAGGGTGTTCATCTTCTACTAAATTAAAAGAATTTATTATTGAGTTTGTAATAATAATGGTAGCAAGCAAAAATGCAACTGCGATAAGTATTATTGCAAGGATTTCTTTTGGCTTACGAATTTTCATAAGCTTTGCCCCTAATTATTCAGCAAGCGCTGCTTTAATAGCTATTGCACATTCAAGACGCTTTTTTTCCAATTCACAAGATGTTTCGTGAGATTTACGAATATCCCCTTCATATTTGAAGTTATTAGCGTTACAACCACCGCTGCAATAGAACTTAGCCCAGCAGTTCTTACATTTATCCTTAGAATATACATTAGCAAGTGCAAATCTTGCTTTCATATCTTCATCGAAAGTACCGTCATTAAGATTACCCATCTTGTAATCGTCTTCGCCAACAAACTGATGACATGGATAAATATCACCCTCAGGAGTTACAGCAACATATTCGTTTCCGCAACCGCAGCCACGCAAACGCTTAACTGCACAAGGGCCTTGGTCTAAGTCAATCATAAAGTGGAAGAAATTATAGAATTCGCCTTTCTTTCGGCTCTCAACAATAGTTTTGGCGAGCCTTTCGTATTCATCAAATACAGCAGGTAAGTCTTCTGTTTTGATAGAGTAGGAGAGAAGTGGGTCGGATACAACAGGCTCGATAGATAGCTGTTCAAAGCCGAGGTCTTTCATATGGAGAACATCGTTTGTAAAATCGAGGTTATATCTTGTGAATGTACCACGAATGTAGTAATCTTTATCGCCACGATTTTGAACGAGGTTTTGATACTTAGGAACAATAATATCATAACAGCCTTTGCCGTTAGGAGTTATACGGAGTCTGTCGTTTACTTCTTTTCTTCCGTCAAGAGAAAGAACAACATTATTCATCTCTTTGTTAATATATTCAATCTTATCATCTGTGAGAAGAAGTCCGTTTGTTGTGATAGTGAAGCGGAAATTCTTATTGTGCTGTTTTTCGATGCTTCTTGCATACTCTATAACACCCTTGACAACATCGAAATTCATAAGTGGTTCACCGCCAAAGAAATCAAGCTCGAGGTTTCTTCTTGAACCAGATTTTTCGATAAGGAAGTCGATAGCTTTTTTACCAATCTCAAGAGGCATAAGACAGCGACCTTTGCCAAAGTCGCCCTTTGCAGCGAAGCAATATTCACAGCGGAGATTACAATCGTGTGCAACATTAAGACACATAGATTTAACAGGAGCACCTTTCATAAGGTTAGCAAACTTCTCATAGTCATCATCAGAGAAAAGTTGTCCCATCTTATAGAGCTCGTAGAGGTCATTATAAGTTTCTGTGAGGTCTTCCTCAGGGTATTCTCCACTCATAGCTTCAATTACTGAATCAGGAATATTCTCGGTCATATTTTCATCAAGATAATCGAGCATTTTATAGGAAATATCATCAAGAATATGTACAGCACCACTATGAACATCAAGACAAATGTTATTCCCCAAAAGATTATATTTATGTATCATATTTTAGTCACGCTTCCTTTTTATATTTAAATTGCATAAATAAAGAGCGAACTAAGTCCGCTCTTGTAAGAATGGTTTTGCATATTAAAATCGGCATTAATTAGCGATTAGCGGACTCGCACTTCTGGTTAGCGACTGTGCAAGAAGTTTTGCAAGCACTCTGGCAAGAAGCTTGACATTCGCCACAACCACCCTTAACTGCTGATTCTTTAAGATTTGCACTATTAAGTGTCTTTATGTGCTTAGTTTCTTTCATAAGAAATTACCTCCGTATAATTTAATATAATAATTTTAACATATTATTTCAGAAATTTCAACTATTATTTTGACAATATATAGACTTGCAGAGATAACAAACAAAAAATCGGAAAGCCTTTCGACTTTCCGATTTAAGTAAATTATTTTTTATTTTTGCTTTCTTTAGCCTTTTTATTAGCTTTAGTTTTCTTTTCAGAAGCTTTTCTCTTTTTGTAGTTTGTCCACATAACCCAAAGAGGAGCAGAGATAAAGATTGAAGAATAGCAACCGAAGATAACGCCTATCATCATAGGAAGTGCAAAGCTTACAACTGTCTGAATATCATAGATAAGTGCAACAACAAGTACAGAACCGATTGCAAGGATAGTTGTTATAGCTGTGCATATTGTTCTTGAAAGAGTCTGATTAAGACTTGTGTTTACAAGCTCTGCTGTTGAAGCCTTAGGACCAATATATTTACGATTTTCTCTGATTCTATCGAAGATAACAATAGTATCATTAAGAGAATAACCTATGATAGTAAGGATAACGGCTATGAAGTTATCATCAAGTGGCATTCTGAAAATAACGAAAGTGAAGTATGCCATAATTATATCGTGTATAAGTGCGATAACGGCTGTGCAGCCAGCGGAAAGACCACCGATTTTTCTGAATCTAAAGCCAACATAGAGAATCATAAGGAGAGCGGCAATGCCAACAGCAGCCATACACTTCCAGAAGAATGTTGCACCCTTTGAAGGGTCAACTGATGTGATTTCTGTTCTTGTGAAGTTGTTATCAGGAAAAGCCTTTTTAAGGGCGTCTGTAACACCTTTTTCAGTTTCAGGGTCAATAGTTTTTGCCTCTGTAAGCTCGATAGAAAGTGTGTTTGCATTTTCTTCAGTAGCTGCAGCAGACATATTCTTACTATACTGGAATGAAACATCTTCCTTAGTAGCAGCCTGAACTACTTTAGAAATTTCGTTTTCTGAGAGGTTATCACCAGAGTAGCTATATTTCATAATAGCACCACCAGTGAACTGAATATCAAGCTCTGTGTGGAAAACGAAAATATTAAGAATAAGGCAGATAAGCATAAGGCTGAGTGTTAAGATAAAGAACTTCTTAGAATTTCCAACGAAGTCAAAATGAAATTTTTGTCTCATAGTCACTTACCTCCATAAAGTTTCTTGTTTCGCAGGAACTTGAAGCGTGAGAGTGACATAAGCATCAATCTTGAAGCAAAAACGCCCATTACGAAGTTTGCGATAACACCGACAAGCAGTGTGTAACCGAATGCGTAGATAGCACCTGTTGTAGAAGCACCGAAAATACCTGAAAGGATATTTGCAGGACCAAACACAAGCATAAGGATAAGAGCAACTATAATATTTGTGATGTTACCATCAAAGATAGCTGAGAAGCTGTTCTTTGTACCATATCTGATACAGCCATCAAGTGTTTTTCCTTGATAAAGCTCGTCCTTAATTCTTTCTGAGGTAATAACATTGGCATCAATGCCCATACCAACTGAAAGAATGATACCACTTATACCAGCAAGCGTCATAGTGAAGCTTGAAGCGAATGGGAAGTAACCCGATACAGCTGCAAGTGACAATGCAACTTGACCAATAAGTGCGATAGAAGCAACGAAACCAGGAAGTCTGTAATATACTATCATAAAGATAATAATAAGTGCGAGAGCGATAATTCCTGCGAGAGCCATTGCAAAGAGTGCATAGTCACCAAGAGTTGGGTTGATTGAGCCATAGCTGTCAACCTCAAGCTCGAATGGCAAAGCACCTGCGTTAATTTTATTTGCAAGAGCTGTTGCTTCAGAAGCGGTGAAGCCAGCAGAGCTGTCAGATTTGTTTCCGCCTGTAATCATACAACTGTTGCTGTCGATAACGCTCTCAACAGTAGGAGCAGAAATCATAGTATCGTCCATCCAGATGGACATAACATTTTCGCCTGAAGACTTAGCAGAAAGCTCGGTTGTAGCCTCTTTGAAAAGCTTTCTTCCTTCATCGGTTAGCTCAAGAGAAACTATGTATTGAGCCTTGCCACCATTCTCAAGCTGTACATAATCTGCACTTGCACTTTTAATAGAACTACCATCGAGGTATATGTGAGAAGCTGTTGTTCCTGACGGTGTCTTATATACTAATTCACCGTTAGAATCATATTCTTGTTTGGTATAGCTATTGCCTTCTCTGAAAGTAAGCTTTGCAGTTGCGGCAAGCTCTTCAATAGCCGTGCTTGGGTCGAAGTTTTCTTCGTCCTCTTTCCATGGATAACGGACGATGATAAGGCCGTTATCGTTGTCCTGATAAAGCTCATAGTCAGTAATATTATTAGTGACAAGTCTAAGCTCTATAACAGACTTTGCTGCAGACATCTGTTCTGCTGTTGCTTTGACATTTCCAGAAGGCTTGAAAGTAGCTTCAACGCCACCCTTAATGTCGATTCCCCATCTTATGTCGCTGACACCCTTGATGTAGGTAATCTTAAAATCGCCGTTTTCGCCATATATGCCGAAGATTGACGTATACGCCAATGCGAAGATAAGAATAGCGACGATGAAAAACACTGGTTTTCCAACTTTTTTCATACGGTATCCTCCAATAAATTCATTTGTCTGTTTTAGTAGCTTTAAGGAATTTTGCAAAATAAAAAACCTTGTCACTCACGAAAACAGAGGTAACAAGGTTAATTATATATTTTATGGTCGAAAAAGTCAATGTGATTAAGACAAATTCATATCAAATAAAGCTAAAAGCTTTCGTAATAGGGCAGAATTTATATATTATTTATCCAAAAGCTTTTCTATGGCTGCAATCTTTGTGCATAGGCAGAAAATATCAAGAGCCTTAGCAAGTTCATCAAGAGGAGGGAAGCTTGGGGCAATTCTGATATTAGAATCATTAGGGTCAATACCATAAGGATATGTAGCACCTGCACCAGTGAGGTTAATTCCAGCCTCTTTACAAAGGGCAACAACTTTTTTAGCACAGCCATTGAGAACATTTACGCTGACAAAGTAACCACCATTAGGATTATGCCAGCTTGCAATATTCTTGTCGCCAAGTTCTTTTGTAAGCTTACTTATGACAAGCTTAAACTTTGGAGCAAGGATAGCCTTATGCTTTTGCATATGTGCAACAACGCCTTCATAGTTATTAAAGAACCTGATATGGCGGAGCATATTAAGCTTATCATAACCGATAGTTTGAAACTTATATCTGCTTTCGAGAACATCAAGGTTATTTTTTGATGCTGCGAGAGCGGAAACACCAGAGCCTGGGAAAGTAATCTTAGAAGTAGAGCAGAACATAATTGGCAAATCTTCATTGCCGTTTTTAAGACATTCATCATAAAGATTAAGGAGAGTATCAGGGGTGTCAGTAAGGTCATGTATGCAGTATGCGTTATCCCACATAATTCTGAAATCCTTAGCAGCAGGCTTTAATGCTGCGAAACGCTTAACAGTTTCGTCAGAATATGTTATGCCGTCTGGGTTTGAATACTTAGGTACACACCAGATTCCTTTGACAGTAGAGTCGTTCTCAACATACTTTTCTACCATATCCATATCAGGACCGTTTTCAGTCATAGGAATAGTAATCATTTCAATATTTTTGAAGAAGCCTGTAACGCCGAAATGTCTGTCATATCCTGGAGCAGGGCAGAGGAACTTAATCTTTCCCTGGAGAAGCCAAGGCTGTTCTCCAGCAACACCATTTTCAGAGAAGCAAGCGATTGTATCAAACATCATATTAAGACTTGAGTTGCCACCGATGAAGACATTTTCAGGCTTAACACCAAGCATTTGTGCAAAAAGTTCCTTGGCCTCATCAATACCATCGAGAATACCATAGTTACGGCAATCTGCACCTGATACAGAAAGACAATCACTACCACTTTTGAGTATATCAAGCATAGGAAGTGAAAGCTCAAGCTGAGCTGTACTTGGAACACCTCTTGCCATATTGAGTTTTAGACCTTGAGCCTTATAATCCTCATATTCTGCTTTTAGATTTTTAAGCTCTGATTCAAGAGCATTTTTGTCCATAGACTGATAGTCTGACATTATGAATCCCCCTAAAATAGCATAAATTATTTTATGAACTGCAAAATACAGTCGATTTCCGCTTAATATTTTAATATAATATATGTAGAAATGCAAGTCTTATTTTATAATCTTGCAAAATTTATTATTTTATTCAAAAATAATCGAATATAATGAGCTTTGATTGCCTTTTTGACGGATAAAAAATCCATTTTAATAAAAACGGAGGTTTATTATGAAACGAAGAGCTTTCATACTTGCAAGTATTCTTATCATTAGCTTGTGTGGCTGCACAGTATCACCACCAGATTCCGCTGCAGAAGAAATTGTATTATATTCGTGGAAATTAAAAAGTGATGATAATAGCAAAGAAAGTAGGGGTACACTCAGCTTTGAAAATAGAAATATTATTTTAAATGTAAAAAAGACAGATAAAAGCGAATTGAAATTAAATGAATATTATGAAATAGATAATGAGAAGATTATAATAGTTTCTGAAGATTATGGAAATATAGTATTCAAATATAAGCTTTATGGAAATGAACTTGAGCTTTCTTATGATGGTTCTGCTTTAAGGTTTATAAAAGTAAGTTAAAGTCAAATATGTTTCCATAAGAAAAAGTTTGAGCGAAACTTTTATTTTTCTAATATCAATATTAATATATTGAAAAAGAAAGAATGATTTATATATATTTCCATATAAATTAAAATTTTCCTTAAGAACCAAATATTAACATAAAAGTTTGTGCAAATTAGACAGATCGCCTGTTAATAATTTGTATGAAAAAAATTTATAAATTCTTTTAAAATTTTTATAAATATGATATAATCAGGTTAATCTGAAATCATTTTTTAGTAAGATTTCGGATAATAAAAAAAGGAGAATTTGAAAAATGGCAACAAGAACAATGAAAAAATTCTTAGCACTACTTCTGTCACTTATGATGATTGCAGCAGTATTTGTTGTACCTTCAGTTGCAGCGACAGATGACCTCGAAGTTACTGTTCACTACCAAAGAAGCGATTCTAATTATGATAATTGGAATATCTGGGTTTGGGCAGATGGCCAAGACGGAGGTCAACAGGATTTCACATCAAGCGATAGCTTTGGTGCAGTATCCAAGTTCAACATGGATGTAGCTGGTATTGACAAAATAGGCTTCATTATCCGTAAGGGTAAGTGGGAATCTAAGGATACAGACGGTGACCGCTTCATCGAAACAGCTAAGGCTCAAGATGGAAAAGTAGATATTTATGTTCTTCAAGGACAGTCTGAGTTTGGCTACACAGAGGCTGAACTTACATCTCCAAGAATCAAGAAGGCAAAGATGGTTTCTACAAGCCAGATTGACTTCACACTTTCTCAGGAAGCAAACCTCAAGGCAAGCGATGTAACTGTTAAGGATTCCGAAGGAAATACTTATGCAGTAGCTTCTGTTACAACAGATGGCAAGAATGGTAGCTTGATAACTTCTGATGAGCTTCCTTATGGCAAGAACTATAAGCTCTACATTGATGGCTTTATTGAGCTTGATGTTTCTACTGCTACTGTTTATGATACAAACGAGTTCGAGCAGAAGTATACTTATGACGGCAACGACCTCGGTGCTAACTACACAGCAGAAAAAACAACATTTAAGACATGGTCACCTCTCGCAGAGAAAGTTACACTTAACCTCTACTCAAAAGGCAATGGCGACACACTTATCAAATCTGTTGATATGACACTTGGCGATAAGGGCGTCTGGACAGCAGAAGAAGCAGGCGACCTCAATGGCGTATACTACACTTATACATTCAAGATTAATGGCAGCGAAAACGAGGCTGTTGACCTTTATGCAAGAGCAGGTGGCGTAAACGGCGACAGAGGTATGATTATCGACCTCAAGTCTACAAACCCAGATGGTTGGGATAGCGATGTTCGTCCAGAGTTTGGTGGTAATGCAACAGACGCTATTGTTTATGAGCAGCATGTAAGAGATTTCTCTATTGATGCAAGTTCAGGCGTTTCTGACGCTCATAAGGGTAAGTATCTTGCATTTACAGAAACAGGTACAAAGAATTCAAATGGTAATTCTACTTGCCTTGATTATCTTAAGAATCTCGGAATCACACACATTCAGATTATGCCTGCATTTGACTTTTCAAGCGTTGATGAAACAAAGCTTGACAAGGCTCAGTACAACTGGGGCTATGACCCTAAGAACTACAACTTCCCAGAAGGCTCTTATTCAACAGACCCTTACAACGGTGAAGTAAGAATCAACGAGTTCAAGCAGATGGTTCAGTCACTTCATAAGAGTGGTATAAGAGTTATTATGGATGTTGTTTATAACCACACAGCAGCTACATATGATTCTAACTTCAATAAGTCATTCCCTGACTACTATTATAGAGAAAACGAAGACGGTAGCTTCTCAAATGGTTCAGGCTGTGGTAACGAAACAGCTACTGAGCGTTCAATGGTTAGAAAGTATATCGTAGAATCTGTTGTTTACTGGGCAACAGAGTATCATATTGATGGTTTCCGTTTTGACCTTATGGGACTTCATGACCAAGAAACAATCAATGAAATCAGAGCAGCTCTTAATGAGATTGACCCAACAATCATCACATATGGTGAAGGTTGGACAGGCGGTTCATCTACACTTCCATCATCACAAGCAGCTTTGAAGGCTAAAATTTCTAAGATGCCTGGTTTTGGTGCATTCAGCGATGACATCAGAGATGGCCTCAAGGGTAATGTATTTGATGAAGAAGATACAGGTTTCGTAAGTGGTAAGAGTGGTCTTGAGAGCACAGTTAAGTCTGGCGTTCTCGGTGCAACTGATTCATGGGCAGGTGCTCCTACACAGACAATTAACTATGTTTCCTGCCACGATAACAACACACTCTGGGATAGATTTACAAATTCTTGCCCAGACGCAACAGATGAAGAAAAGGCAACTATGACTAAGCTCGCAAGCTCAGTTGTATTTACATCACAGGGTGTACCATTCTTCCTCGGTGGCGAAGAAATGTGCAGAACAAAGCCTCTTGCTAATGGCAAGTTAGATAGCAACAGCTATAATTCACCTGATTCTACAAACAGCATTAAGTGGGATACACTCTCAAGCAATCTTGTTTCAGGCGTAAGCAGCTACTATAAGGGTCTTATCGAATTCAGAAAGGCTCACCCATCACTCAGACTTACAACAACAGAAGATGTCAACAACAGCATCAAATTCTCCGAAGATGTTGGCGATAATGTTGTTGCTTATGAAGTAAGCGGCAAGCCAAATGGCGAAAAGGCTGATTCTATCTTTGTAGCATACAATGCTAATAAGGAAGATGTTCAGGTTAAGCTTCCAAAGAGCGACAAGTGGCAGGTTTGTGTCAATGGCGAGAAGGCTGGTACAGATGTTATCGAAACAATCAATGGTGACACAGTAACAGTCAAGGCTCAGTCAACAATGGTACTTGTTCTTGGCGATACAAATGCTACTCCAGAGGATACAAGCAAGGTTACATCATCTGATAACGATAATTCAAATGGCGTAAATACAAGCGATACAAGCACACCAATCGGTTGGTTTGCATTCGTAGGTATAGCACTTCTTGCAATCGCAGGCATAGTATTTGTTACAGTAAAGAAGAAGGCTAACAGATAATTGATTTTGACAATTCAATAAATCTATAAAGTAAAAAGCTATGAAATAGATTTGAACAAGTCTGTAAAAAAAGGACAATAGAAAAAATCCCTCTTGATGTAGAATATACATCAGGAGGGATTTTTAATGCCAAGAAGTTATCAACATATAAACATTTATGAAAACGAAATAACAGAATTAAGTAAGCAAGGAAAAAGTAGAATACTTTATGTTTTATGGACCACAGAAAGATAGAATGAACTAATATATGTTGTTTAGTTAATTGTTTTTTCATCAGCTTTGTTTCGGCTATCGGTTATCATATAGCATAGAACCATAAGGCTATCATTGAGATGAACATTTTGTACAATAATATCATCAAAATCGAGTGTTAGGTCATAATGGCTGAAATTCCAATAGTTTTTTACACCATATGAATGAAGTTTAGTTGCAAGTGCTGGTGTTGCAGCTTTCGGAACACAAAATATTGCAACATCAGGATGATTTTCTGAACAGAACTTTTCAAGAAATTCCGTATCCATAATGCTTATGTCACGAATTTTCTGTCCGATTTTATTTTTATCGCTATCAAAAATACCTGTAAGTTTAAAACCTCGTTTTTCAAAAGACATATGTGTTGCAACAGCCTTTCCGAGATTTCCGGCACCAATCATTATAGCACTATATTGATTATCAATGCCAAGGATATGGCCTATTTCATCATGCAGAGCTTGAACAGAATAGCCGTATCCCTGTTGACCAAAACCACCAAAACAGTTTAAATCCTGTCGAATTTGTGATGCGGTTAAGTGCATTCTGTCTGAAAGCTCTCTTGAAGAAATTCTTGTTATATTTTTATCAAGCAATTCGCCAAGAAAACGGTAATATCTTGGCAAACGATTTATTACTTGAACTGATATATTTTCGTGTTTAGACAAGTTTTATTCACCGACTTCCAAAAAAATAAGGTGTGGGACAAATTCCCACACCTTATTATAGCACATTTTTTACTGATTAAAAGAGATTTTTTATATTAAGCCATTTTTTTATCTAATCTTTTTGCAATTTCTGTAAGGAACGCTTCTGTATCAACCTTAGTGATGTTATCAAGGCTTGAGAGAGCAGCAAGGTCACCAGTCATAACACCATCTTCAATTGTTTCAATAGAAGCCTTTTCAAGCTTATCAGCAAAGTCGATAAGTTCAGGAAGATTATCAAGTTCTCCACGCTTTCTCAAAGCACCAGTCCAAGCAAAGAGAGTTGCCATAGAGTTTGTAGAAGTCTTTTCACCCTTGAGATGTTTATAGTAATGACGCTGAACAGTTCCGTGTGCAGCTTCATACTCATAAACGCCATCAGGAGAAACAAGAACAGAGGTCATCATTGCGAGTGAACCGAAAGCAGTAGCAACCATATCGGACATAACATCACCATCATAGTTTTTGCAAGCCCAGATATATCCACCCTCTGAACGAACAACTCTTGCAACAGCGTCATCAATCAAAGTATAGAAATATTCGATACCAGCCTCTTTGAATTTATCCTTATATTCAGCCTCAAATATTTCGTTGAAAATATCCTTAAAACGGTGGTCATATTTCTTAGAAATGGTATCCTTAGTAGCAAACCAAATATCTTTCTTTTGGTCGAGAGCAAAGTTGAAACAAGCTCTTGCAAAGCTGCTGATACTTTTATCGAGATTGTGAAGACCTTGAATAATACCAGGAGTTTTAAAATCGTGGATAAGTGAACGAGTTTCAACACCGTTTGCGTCTGTTACAACAAGCTCAGCCTTGCAGTCAGCAGGAACAACCATTTCAGTATTCTTATAAACATCGCCATAAGCGTGACGAGCAATAGTAATAGGCTTTTTCCAGCTTGGAATAAATGGTGTGATACCCTTAACGAGAATAGGAGTTCTGAAAACTGTACCATCAAGAATTGCACGAATAGTACCATTAGGTGATTTCCACATTTCAGTGAGGTTGTATTCTTTAACTCTTTCTGCGTTAGGAGTAATAGTAGCACACTTTACAGCAACGCCATATTTTTTAGTAGCTTCTGCGGAATCAAAAGTAACTTGGTCCTTAGTAGCCTCTCTATGCTCAAGTCCGAGGTCATAATATTCAGTCTTGAGGTCGATATAAGGGAGGAGAAGAATATCCTTAATCATCTTCCAGATGATTCGGGTCATTTCATCGCCGTCCATCTCGACTAAAGGTGTTTTCATCTGAATCTTTGTCATCATTATCATTCCTTTCTTATATTAAGCGGGTATTATGTGTGGAACATTAAGAATTTTCCTTAGTATAGTTAAGAAGTCCGCCAGCAAGAATAATATCTCTTGTACGGTCTGAAAGCTCGCAAAGTACAGGGATTTCCTTACCTGTTGTCTTATTGATAACAGTAAGTTCACTGCCGTTCATAATAAGCTTCTTAACATCAGGAATAGCAAGCTCGTCGCCCTCGCTGATAGAATCATAATCAGCTTCATTTACGAATGTAAGTGGGAGAATACCTGCATTGATGAGGTTAGAGCGGTGAATTCTTGCGAAGGACTTAACCAAAACAGCCTTAACTCCAAGATAAAGAGGAGCAAGAGCGGCGTGTTCTCTTGAAGAACCTTGTCCATAGTTTACTCCACCAACAATGATGCTTCCGCCGAGCTCTAAAGCTCTCTTAGGGAATTCTTTATCGCATACTGTGAAGCAGTATTGTGAAATAGCAGGAATATTTGAACGGAGAGGAAGAATCTTAGCACCAGCAGGCATAATGTGGTCTGTTGTGATGTTATCGCCAACCTTGAGTGAGCAAGGAACATCAATAGAATCTTCAAGTGGAGAAGTCTGTGGGAAAGGCTTGATGTTAGGACCACGAAGAATTTCAACAGTGTCCATAGTTTCTTCTGGCTCTGGAGCAACAACCATATTATCGTTGATTTCAAACTTTTCAGGAAGCTTGATGTCGATAGCGTCACCAAGAGTTCTTGGGTCTGTGAATACACCTGCAATAGCAGAAACAGCAGCAGTTTCTGGGCTGACAAGATAAATCTGGCCATCAGCAGTACCAGAACGGCCTTCAAAGTTTCTGTTGAATGTACGGAGAGAAATACCCTTAGAATTAGGGGATTGTCCCATACCTATGCAAGGACCGCAAGCACACTCAAGAATTCTTGCACCAGCCTCGATAAGGTCAGCCAAAGCACCATTTCTTGCGAGCATATTATAAACCTGCTTAGAGCCAGGAGCGATACCAAAGCTTACATCAGGGTGAACAGTCTTGCCTTTCATTATATGAGCAACTCTCATAAGGTCGAGATAAGATGAGTTTGTGCATGAGCCAATAAGAACTTGGTCAATCTTTTGTGGGCCGATTTCCTCAATAGACTTAACATTGTCAGGGCTATGTGGACATGCAGCCATAGGAACGAGAGCTGAAAGGTCGATATTGATAACCTCATCATAAAAAGCGTCAGCATCAGGCTGAAGCTCAATCCAATCCTCTTCACGACCTTGAGCCTTCATAAATTCTCTTGTAATTTCGTCAGAAGGGAAGATAGAAGTAGTAGCACCAAGCTCAGCACCCATATTTGTGATAGTAGCTCTTTCAGGAACTGTAAGAGTTTTAACGCCCTCACCGCCGTATTCGATAATCTTACCTACACCACCCTTAACAGACATAATCTTTAGAACTTCAAGAATAATATCCTTAGCAGCAACCCATGGCTGAAGCTTGCCAGTGAGATTGATTCTAACCATCTTAGGCATAGAGATGTAGTAAGCACCGCCACCCATAGCAACGGCAACATCAAGACCACCCGCACCCATAGCAAGCATACCGATACCGCCGCCTGTTGGAGTATGGCTATCAGAGCCTATAAGAGTCTTGCCAGGCTTGCCGAAACGCTCGAGATGAACCTGATGGCAGATACCGTTACCAGGACGAGAATAGTAGATACCGTGCTTCTTTGCAACAGACTGAATGAAACGGTGGTCATCAGCATTTTCAAAGCCAGTCTGAAGAGTATTATGGTCGATATAAGCAACGCTCTTTTCTGTCTTAACTCTTGGAATACCAATAGCCTCAAATTCAAGATAAGCCATTGTACCTGTTGCGTCTTGAGTAAGAGTTTGGTCGATTTTAAGGCCAATTTCAGAGCCGACAGTCATTTCGCCACTAAGAATGTGTTCTTTAATAATTTTTTGTGCGAGTGTATAACCCATGGTTAATCCCCCTTATAAAGATTTAGTGTAAAAACTCAAAATGAATTTTCTACACATATAAAATTCACTTAATATTATCCGCCAAAATGTTTAATTTGTCAATGCTTTACGCAAATTTATACCATATATGTAAGAAACTTTTAAAATAGTAGAAGAATAATGTTCAAAATCAAAACTTAAAATGAAAGATTAAATGAAATAAAATTCAAAAATACAATATATAATTTAATAAACTTAGCTATTTTGCAAAATAGTTGAGGCTAAAATTCAAAGCTTTAATCAAGATATATTTTCAAGGGCTTTCCAAAAAATAAATACTAAGTGAAACCTTTAATTTATCAAACTTGCATTTAATAAATTAAAAAGTCGCTACTCAACAATTATGAGCAGCGACTAAGCTTTTTAATTATATATAATCTTATATATTGTATAGTTCAGCAGGTGTATGCCCGCAGTGCATATTCATTCTTGTATGATTACATAAATCATTACATAATTTTGAAAATTCAGAACGAATACTTGCATTGTCAAAGTCTAAGCCAAATTGAGCTGCTCTTTGGATAGCAAGTGTAAGACTTCCTTTTTCAATTGAAATGATTAGCTGAATATCATCTGCAAGAATATCAGCTTCTTCTTTTTCGAGATTAGGCAGATTTCTAAGAAATGCTCTAAGGCTGATAAATTCAAGAGTTTTTTCAAAATATCCATCAGTAGCATATTTCAAGAGTTGTTTTTTATCGGGAATATAATATGGTTTTCCTTTTTGTAACTCAATCATATCAAAATATTCATCGCAGTTACCAAGACAAAGGTTTTCGGCAACTAAATTTTTATCAATAGTTTTTATCTTAGGAGGATTAGGGAATAATTCATCTGTTGCGAAGATTGAATAGCATTTAATATCAAGATAAATGCTTTCAACGAATTTTACGAAATCGTCCTCAGAGATAGGCTCATTTTGACTATTGTATATTCTAAGCAGGGTGCGAAGTGGAATTACACCATATAGATTTGCTGCGGCATCAAAATATTGATACAAAAGCTGAGTGGCTTCTTTTGAAAGTGTTTCGCTCATAAAAAATTCTCCTTTTATTCTTGTAATGAACGCATACGCTCAAATTCTTCCTCATCAATTACTGCTACGCCAAGTGATTGAGCTTTTGTCAGCTTACTTCCAGCTTCTTCACCAGCAAGTACAAAGTCGGTTTTTTTAGAAACGCTTGAAGAAGTTTTTCCGCCAAGCTGCTCAATAATAGAGGCTGCCTCTGTACGCTTGTAATTTTTGAGAGTGCCAGTAATAACGAAGGTTTTGCCTTCGAATAATGCGTTAGTTTCGCTTTTTGACTTCTTTTCGGCCTGTGTATTAAGACCAAGAGTCTTAATTTCTTCAATCAGAACCTTAGTTTCAGGTAGTCTGAAATAATCATATACACATTCTGCCATAATACCGCCAAAGCCTTCGATAGCAGAAATCTGTTCAATACTTGCCTCTGCAATAGCATCAAGAGTACCAAATTCATCAGCGAGTAATTTGGCGGCTTTTTGTCCGATATGCCTTATTCCAAGTGCGAAAACAAGCCTATATAAATCATTCGACTTAGATTTTTCTATTGCATTTATAAGGTTATTTGCAGATTTTTCGCCCATTCTTTCAAGAGATTGAATCTGTGCGGAATTTATTCTGTATAAATCAAGCGGAGAGGAAATCATTTCATTGTCAACAAGCTGTTCAATAACAGCTGAGCCAAGTCCATCAATATCCATAGCGTCACGAGAAACAAAGTGTATTAAGTGCCTTATGAGCTGTGCCGGACAATCGGTATTTGTGCAACGGAAAGCGGCTTCATCAATTTCACGAGTAACAGGTGAACCGCAGGACGGACATATTTTAGGGAATTCAAAAGGCTCAGAATTTTCTGTGTGAGCGGTAACTTTTACAACCTCAGGAATAATTTCACCAGCTTTTCTAAGAACAACGGTATCCCCAATACGCAAATCTTTTTCTTTTATAAAGTCAATGTTATGCAAGGTTGCTCGGCTTACAGTTGTGCCGGCAAGAGAAACAGGTGAGAATATTCCGGTAGGAGTGAGAACACCAGTTCTGCCGACATTTATTTCAATATCGAGGAGAGTGGTTTCCTTTTCCTCAGGTGGATATTTATAGGCTTCTGCCCATTTCGGAAATTTTGCTGTACTTCCCAGTTCTGTACGCTGTGCAAAGCTGTCAATTTTAATAACTGCACCATCTGTCTGGAAAGGGAGTGACTGACGAACTTTACCTACACGCTCTATTTCATCAATAACCTTTTCTATATCATTGAAATCATTATAGAAAGGCAAAACAGTAAAGCCTAATTCCTTTAAGAAGTTAAGGCTTTCTTTGTGGCTATTGAGAGTTACACCGTCTATTTGCTGAATGTTGAAAACAAAAATATCAAGAGAACGAGCCTTTGTGATTTTAGCGTCTTTTTGGCGGAGAGAACCAGCAGCGGCATTTCTTGGATTTTTGAAAGGCTTTTCGCCATTTTCGTCTTGAGCTGTGATTATTTTCATAAAGGTATCGTTTGACATATAAACCTCACCACGAACCTCAAGGTAGGGAATAGGTTTGTTGAGCTTCATAGGCAGTGATTTTATAGTCATTAGATTTTCTGTAATATCTTCACCAACAGAACCGTCACCACGAGTTGAACCACGCACAAATATTCCGTTTTTGTATTCAGCGGATACGGAAAGTCCATCAATTTTAGGTTCAACAACATAGGTTGGATTTGATATGGTTTCACGAACTCGCTTATCAAAATCTCTTATTTCGCTATGTGAAAAAGAATCGTGCAAACTTTCCATCGGAACATTATGCACAACTGGAGCAAATTTTTCACCTGAAGCATTTCCTCCGACTTTTTGTGTCGGAGAATTTGTTGTAATCAATTCGGGATATTCGGATTCAATATTTTCAAGTTCACGAAGAAGCTTATCATATTCAAAGTCATCAATTTCAGGAGAATCTTCATTGTAGTATTTTTGATTGTGATAATCTATAAGCCTGCGGAGCTCATCCGCTCTTAATTCAGCATCATTTTTATTCAAAATATCATACCTTTCTGTTGTTAGAACGGATATAATTCGTTCCTATGATTTGCTGACTAACTTTTAAAAGACATTTAAAAGTTTAGGTCAAGCCTTTTTAAAGGCTTGCGGTTTCCAAAGGCAGAGCCTTTGGTGGGCGTTAGGGCAAAGCCTTTAACATTTCATTTTTCTCAAGAAACGGATTTTATCAGCCTCTTAATACTTTCGATAGTTTTCTATATATGATTATATCCGAAATCCTATTGCAAGGCAAGAAATAATTGTATTTAACAAAGAATACAAACTTTGAATTTTATATAAATTTAGTTTATAATGAATTCAAAAAAATGGAATGAGATTCCAAGATGAGGGAGTAGTAGGTGTACATTTTAATAAGTTCTTTTTTTCTTTAACTTCTTTCATAAAATCACAAAAAGCCCGTTACCGAAGTAACGGACTTTTTAGCTTGGCGCGCCAGGAGGGACTCGAACCCCCGACCTTTTGGTTCGTAGCCAAACACTCTATCCAGCTGAGCTACTGGCGCATTTGCGGTTTTTCCCAAACCGCTCATTTATAATAGCACAACTAAAATAAAATGTCAAGCATAAATTTTTAAATTTGCAAAAATTGTAGATAGTCATAATTAAAGTATATCCATATACTTTGCAACAAGTCTTTGAAAGAAATTCAAGCTATTCATAACCGTATCATGAATTTCCTGCGAATATTTCAGGAAAAGCGAAAGTTCTTCAGATGATATAGGTTTGCCACTGAATTTTGCTTTTTCTGCTATTGGATAAATTTCTTTAAAGAAAAGCTCATACCACTTTTTCTTTTCTTGTGGAGTATCTCCCTTTTCTATAAGTTGCTTGTTATTATCATATATTGAATTATTTTCATCAGTTTGAACTTTATATAGTAAAAGCTGAACTATATATGAATAAATAGCGAGTAAAGCCTTATTTTTATTCTTATCACTAAATATTTTCTTTCGCTTTTTTACCCTTATAAATCTATTTATCCAAAGTGTAGCAAATACTATTGCAGCACACATTGGAATAAACAATATATATACTATCACTGGGGTAGAGCTTGTATTAGATTGAGTGCTTGCAGAAGTTTGTTCAGAAGATGTATCAGATGGTGTTGCTTCAGAGTGTTTTTTATTACTGCTTTCTACCATACTTTTCGAGCTTTCAGTACTGCTATCAGAACTATCTTCTATACTGCTTTCACTGCGAAGCGAATCTGAGGGGGTAAAGTCTAATGCTTTCCAGCCTGTTCCTGAGTAATAAACTTCTACCCATGCGTGGGCATCTGAATCGAGCATTTCGATAGAACCGATATTTGTGAGCTTTGCAGTGTTAAATTTAAAGCCCTCTGCGTATCTTGCAGGTATTCCTGAAGCACGAAGTAATAGAACTGCTGATGAGGCAAAATGCCTACAATAACCTTTTTTATTTTTGCTTAAGAAATATTCAACAAAATCTTCTCCATCAGGAGTTTTTCCTGGTGAAAGAGTGTACTTATATTCATTTGAACCTACTAAAAGACTCATAACATCAATTATTGTATTATCCATAGAGCTTGTATTGATATTTTTATCTTTTATAAATTTCTGGAGAAAGCTTTTTGTATTTTCAGGAAGCTGTGTGTAATTTTCATTGACAAACTTATCATAATCTATCAACATATTAAGATAATTAAAATCATTTATATCTATGTTGCCAGAATCATATAATTCAGAAACAAGAGTTCGTGTATCTGCATCTGAGTCTATATATCTATTTCTTGAATAGTATTCATCAAGATTGATTTTTTCGTTTGTTGTATATACATTTCCGTTTTCATCTATGAAGGTGATTTCACCAGTTTCTCTATCTACTTTTAGTGTTCCATCTTCAACAGCTACTCCATCGAAATAATCATCTAATACATAATAGCTATTAAGCTTATACATCGTTTGCACTAAATCATCAAGAGAAAAATTTAAAAAGCTTGCTGATGAATATGCACTATAAGAATATTTATCAAGACCTCTTTGTTCATTTTTTGCTGTTATATAACCGTCATCAATATATGAAATTTCGTCTTTTGGTTCTATATCAATTAGATTATATGGCGTATAAATAAGTCTTGGATTTCCTCCGTTACACCATTCTGCTACAACAGAAAATGTAGTTGAATTTTCTGAAATTCCAAATATTTTATTTACATTATCAAAAATTTGCTGTGTACTGTTATTGCCAATAATATTTTTAACTTCTGCTGATTTGTTGTTTGAAAGCAGTCCCCAGCCACTTTTGCTATAAACACTTCCAATATAACTCTTTATATATTCATCATGAGGTATATTTTCTTTTCTCAATTCCGCACCATTGGTAAGAGTAAGCCTTAAAACAGGCTTATTTTTAAAGCTTATATCTCCGACATCATTAAAGTTGATAAAGCTTGTGTCTCCTCCAAATTTTGAATTTAAATATCGTGAGATTTCTGTACTATCAAAGCCGTTTACAAGGCTTAATCTGACAGAATCAAGAAATTCTGAGCGGTGAAATGCTGATTGAGGGAAAATTAATGATATAACAAGCATTATTGATAATAATATCGGTAGTGCTACAAATGCAATGGGTTGTGCGGCGGAAGGTGATGAGATGTGATAACCTTTTAGACCTCTTTTGAAGACTTTGTTTCCGCCAATAGTAGGAGAAAGAAACATTGACATTCCATAAAATGCAAATAAAAGTGCTATTGCAAAATATGATGGTGTGAGAGGTACTAATATAGGTGCAATTATAAATGGTAATGTTACAAATGTAGCAAGAAAGAAGTTTCTCCTTTTAATGATTGCCCATGCTTCAAGAAAAATAAATATATACATTAAAAATAACAAAAAGATAGTAGAATCTAATTCATAATTTGCACCCTTAATTAAATCATTCCAACCTTTTGGAAACGATACACTTGAACCCTTTGAACGAAATGCTTCTAAAATATATTTCACTTCTATAAGAAAACCACGATATATCGAATCCTGAAATATGAGATAAAATAAAGCTCCAAGTATTGCACTTCCTATAATAAACCATAAGTTTTTCCGCTTTATAAGATAAATTCCTGTAAAAATACAAGAAAAAATAATAAAAAACAAAACAATTACAGGCAGTGCTATTGGAATTGCAAATGATGAATAAAGGCAACCAAGTGATGAGCCTACACCTAACATCAAAAAGAGCAAATAAAATATTGCAGTTTGAAGTAAATTAGGTTCTGAAGCAGAAAGTTTTAATTCTTCCAAAACGATTGGATTTTGTTCTTTTTTTAAAATTGTATTTTTCATAATTTATAAAAACTCACCTTTTATGCTATGCGTTTAAGACATATAATTGCAGGGGAAGATTTTGAAGCTCTTTAAGAGGCTGATTTTGCATATCACATATCTCATAAACAGTTGTTGAAACAGAATTTGAAAGCTCATATAGAGCGGTTATCGAATTTTTATCGAGCTTAGAACCAATATATATAACAGAGGAATATTTGCCAAAATCCTCTGAAATATTGTAATTATATATAAGCCCAAAATCACAGCTTGAACTTTCCAGCATAACTGCAAAAAAGCTTTGAATATCGAAATCATTTTCGGAATATTCATTTATATGTTTATTATTTGCGTCAAACCATTTGATAGCAGGCTTTATCTCATTATCTTTAAAATTTTGAAGTATCTCATATAAAAGTTCAAGTGTTGCTTCAGAAAGCCTTATACTATCTGAAAAATCCACAAGAATTAAGACTTTGCTGGCTATTGGTTCTCCAAAGTCTTTTATAATAATAGAATCGTGCTTTTCAGAAAGCCATCTATGAATTCTTCTTATTCTATCACCCTCACGATATTCTCTTATATCAAAAATTTCTGATGGGTCATCACCAGAAACACGCTTTGAGTATTCAAGGCTTTCGTCCTCTATTCCGCTCTTAATTTTGTGCTCCATTAAATTTTTTCTAAATTCTGGCATTATAGCCACTTTACAGGACATAGACTTAATATCTGTTTTTTTCTTTATAGAAAATAGCATTAAAAAATCATATATTTTAACCTCATCTATTTTACATAAAAGAGAACCACAGCTTTTTGAGCTGAAAAGCATATCTATACTTTGTGGAAAATATGTAGGAGATATATAAATATAATCTTTACTTTCTTCGCCTGTAAATGTATTTGTTGTTTTAAGCCTTATAGCGATTTTCCCCGAAAGAAATCGATGCTTTGTATAACTTCTGAGGCGAATTATAGCTTTTTCGTTTTTAAAATAAGCCTCTTTAATAGGCAAAATACTCAAAACAATTTGTTTTCTTAAAAAGAACATAATTATAAAGGATATAATAGGTATACATAAAACTAATAATAAAAAAAATACTGCAAGATAACCATCAAAAAAGATTAAAAATATTGTTGCAGCAAAAAGCAGTAAAAAATACATAATTCGATTAAAGAGCATAATTTGCCACCTTTATGAAAGTCTTGGGGCTGAAACCCTTTTTAATACATCTTCAAGAGCTGTATGTGCTGATGCACCACTCACACCTGCACGAGAGTTTATCAAAATTCTATGTTCAAAAACATCAAAGAATACATTTTGAACATCTTCTGGCACAACATATTCTCTTCTTGAAACCCATGCTGCTGCTCTGCTCATTCTTGCAAGGGCTATTGATGCTCTTGGGCTTGCTCCCATTTTTATCATAGGACTATTTCGTGTAGCGGCTGCAAGTCTTGCAATATATTCATAAACTTCGTCAGAAATATAAATATTTTCAACAGACTTTTGCATTTCGATAATATCATTTTTATCTGCAACTTTTCCTACATTATCAAGTGGATTTTGTCCCTGCTTTTGTTTAAGAATACGAACCTCGTCATTTATACTTGGATAACCAATAGAAATCTTTATAATAAACCTATCCATCTGAGATTCAGGCAAGAGCTGTGTTCCAGTGGAACCAATGGGATTTTGAGTTGCTATAACTGTATAAGGTCTTGGTATAATATGTGTTGTTCCATCAACAGTAATACTGCCCTCCTCCATAGCTTCAAGCAAAGCACTTTGCGTTTTAGAGCTTGTACGATTGATTTCATCTGCAAGAAAAAGATTGCACAATGCCGCACCGGGTCGGTATTCTGTTTTTCCTGTTTCTCTATTTATAACGGTATAACCAACAACATCACCTGGAAGAATTTCAGGTGTAAATTGTAGACGCTTGTATGATAAATCGAGTGCCTTTGAAAAAGCTAAAACCATAGTAGTTTTACCAACGCCTGGGCAATCTTCAAGTAGAATATGACCTTGTGCCAAAATAGCCATAAGAATTTTTGCGATTATTTCGTCTTTTCCTACAACAGCTTTGCGAACTTCATTTATAATGGCAACTGCTTTGTTATACATCTAAATCATTCCTATCTTATTAATTTTAAATTTATTATATTTTTTAAATTATAGATTTTATGGACTGATTATAACATTTTATAATATGATTCTTCAAGCATATTATAAACTTTTATATGGTAAATTTACATAAAGTATAAATATAAATAAAGAAAAAGCAAAAAGCGAGATCTTTCGATCTCGCTAAATGCAAAAAGGGAGGGATAATGAAAAACAAAAATATGGAATCTTTCAATTTTATTAAGTTCTATTATTTTTGAACTGATTATAATATAGCACATATTTTTATTTTTTTCAATACTTTTTCTTGATTCTTTTTAAAAAATTTATAAAATATGCAATATTAGCTATGCTTTATATTCTATTCTTCCATTTGTTTTCCTAAAAAAGCAGCTGCAGCTTGTGTGAGTTTAATTTCTGTTTCATTTGGCGCTTGAATTTCTTCTCCTTGCAGCATAACAACTGAACCAGTCACATCTCCAGAAGATATAATCGGATATATAACTAAAGCTGTTCTTTCTATACCCTCTATTGGCATAAGCTCACCGATACTATCAGATTTAGCAAAGTAATTTTTTCTCATTTCCATAAGTTCTTCTATAATAGGAGAAATTCTTCTTTCAAGATATTCCTTTTTAGAAACTCCTGCGACCGCAATAATATGGTCTCTATCACTTATTATCATAGGTTTTCCTGAAATTTTAGAAATAACCTCTGCATATTGAGATGCAAAATCAGAAAGTTCTCCAATTGGTGAATATTTTTTGAAAATAACTTCTCCGTTAGTATCTGTATAAATTTCGAGTGGGTCGCCCTCTCTTATTCTCAATGTTCTTCTTATTTCCTTAGGTATTACCACACGCCCAAGGTCATCTATTCTTCTCACAATTCCTGTTGCTTTCATATAATTAACCTCCGAGTACTTTTATATTTTAGTAAGTTTTGTGAACTTATTAGTTATTATTCACCATAGTTTTTTGACTATTCACATTTATTAGCAAAAAAGCCTTGTTTTTGGAGGTTTATGATTTAAGTATCATTAAAAAATACTTGCAAAACATTTTTTGCTATGATATAATAATCGTCGTGATATTTCCGGGTGTGGCGCAGTTTGGTAGCGTGCTTGAATGGGGTTCAAGAGGCCGCTGGTTCGACTCCAGTCACTCGGACCATAATGTGGAGACAAAAAAGATGTCTCCTGCGAAAAGCCCGATTATATCGGGCTTTTTTGCTACCCAAACGGCGATTTTTCTCTGTACCAAAACGCAGATGTAAAATCGCCGTTTTCCCTTTGTGGATAGACTTGAACTCCCGAAAAGTAAATATCAGATACACAGGCAGATAGAAAGCAAAAATCTATCTGCCTTTTTTATTACCCTAAAAAGGAGAAATCAGATATGCTACAGAAAGAATTAGCCAAACGGCTCAAGGCTCGGTATGACACCAAGATGGACGGAAGCGGATGGTTAGAAGTATCCTCGGACGGCATCCCCCTCTGCCGGATAAAATACAACGGTCAATTTCTAAGCAACGCCGACCAAAACCTCTCGGATGAATACCGCAGTAAAATTGCAGACATTCAGGATGAGATTTCTACGGTGCGGGAATATGTCGGATTCTACGAACACGCACCGCAGATGAAAGCCGACGGCGTCTCTGATTACAGGCATCTTGCCGCGGGAGTATCATAAGGACAGCCAGCCTTACTCATACTTTGTGTTATATTATTCTCTTTGCAAAAATTTACAAATTCCCATGAAGTAAACTGTACCCCCTGGTCTGAATGCAAAATCACTTTAGGGTAGTTTTCCTTTTCAAGGGCTGTTTTCAGAGTGCTTATTGCTAAATCAGTGTTGATATAATCACTGTTTAACGAAGCGACAGCGGACCTGTCATACAAATCAATAATTGAACAGTTGTATCTGAATTTTCCATTTGGCTGGCACATATATGTGAAGTCTGTGCACCATACTTTGTTCTTGCAGTCGACAGTAAAATTCTGATTTAAGAGATTGTCAAAGATTTTATTCTTTTTGCCAGTCTTGTAACCTGGCTTAGAATGCATAATTACTGCACAAAGATTCAATTCCTTGTTCATATATTTATGCATTGTGGTATTGCCTAACTCATAGCCATATCGTTTGATAAAAATGCGCATAGCCCTATAGCCTATAACACGATTGTAGTTGTAATAACAATTAGGACTAATGCCAAACTTCTGGCATAGCCATCTTAAACCAAATATATTTTTATTGTCATCGATGAATCGATATACCACTAATCGATTTCCTTCGCGAAGAATGCCGCTGCTTTTTTAAGAAAGCAATCTCTTTATCTTTTTCATTAAGAAGCTGATTTAATCTTCTGATTTCCTTTGCTTCATTAGATTCTGCGGTTGTGCTGGTGGTATAGAGGCATTCTTCCTTGTATTCGTTAACCCATTTGCTAATGGAGCTTTTGGCAACATTAAATTCAACAGCAATTTGCGGTATTTATTTGTCGCCTGCCATATAGGCTTTAACTACTTCTTTTTTGAAGTCTTCGGTGTAATGTACTGACATAGTAACGTCCTCCTTGTTTGAGTAATATTATAATATATTATTCGAACAAGGTGTTACAAATTTATTATATCACAACAATCCCGACTCGATGAGATTTTCACCATACTTGACGGACTGCAAAATCACCCGATGGAATATGACGATACGCTCGTCCGACAGATTATTGAATGCGTAGTGGTGAAATCAAAAGAGAAAATCAAGGTGGTCTTTATCGGCGGCACGGAAATTGAAATGGTGCTGTAAGCAGCCTTGAAAACAGAAACAGAGTGATGTAGAATGATTGTGATGAGTGTTCAAATCAAGACAGTGAAAACGCAAAAACATCTCTATTGTCCTGTCTTCACATAATTAATAAAAGCCATAATCTTGCAGAAAGAATAAGTTTCTTCAAGATTATGGTTTTTTATTATTTTTTGAATGACTTTATATTACGCCATTTAACCAATAGTAACAAGCTTGTAATTGAAAAATTTATACAAAATATGTATAATAGAATTAAGTTATTATAAATATCAGAAAGGGTGGTGAATTTATGACAATAACTAAGAAAAAAGTAGTAATATCCGTTTCTTTGATTTTATCAATATTAGTTATTGCTGTCATTGTTATTGCTGTTCTGATACATATGGGCTTTGGAAAGCCTCCATCAAATAGGGAACAAACAGATGTGAGTATATCTACTGATACCATTGTAGATAGAATAATCAGTGAGCTTGGTTATAGCGGTATTTCTCGTGTAAGCTCTGATAATATAGCAAAATATTATGATATTGATAAGAAGCTTATTTCTGAAGCTACAGTATATATTTCTGATAGTGCAGATTCATGCTTTGAGGTGTCTTGTTTTAAGCTGAATGATGAAGCTGATTATTCTAAGGTAGAATATAAAATAAAAAATCATATTAACTCGCAAAGTGCTAATCTCCAAAGGCTTAATCCTAAAGAAAGTAAGATGCTTGATGATACTAAAATAGAATATTGTAGTCCGTATGTTTTAGTAGTTGTTTCTGATAATAACGGAAGTGCAATTAATTCTTTCAGAAATCTTATTACTGGAAAAGTTAGCTCATAAAAAATAAAAAGGGAGCTGCGAAGAATGAAGTCTTAAACTCCATTTCTTCACAGCCCCTATTTATGTTAAAGGAATGTTTATAAATAAAATGGAAAATAAAAGAAGTGAAACAATTTTTATAGTACCTCAGTCATTTGATAGAATGAATGCAGAAATATTCTTAAGAAAACATTGTGCTGTTTCTGCAAGACTTTTAACAAGATTAAAACGCACAGAAAATGGTATAACAAGAAATGGTGAACTTCTCAGAAGCATTGATAAAGTCAATGCAGGAGATGTAATAACAATAAAATTTCCTGATGAAGAAATTTCAGTAGAGCCAATAGAGGGAAAGCTTGATGTACTTTTTGAAAACAAAAATATTCTTGCAGTAAATAAACCACCGTTTATGCCTGTTCACCCAGTGCATGACCATATTTTTGATACGCTTGCAAATATAGTAGCATATTATCAAATTCAGAATGATGAGAGCTATACATTTCGTGCTGTAAATCGCCTTGATAGAAATACTTCTGGAATTGTTATAATTGCCAAGGATAGACTTACTGCATCAATTTTACCGAATACAGTTAAGAAAAAATATACCGCAATTTGTGAGGGAGAGCTTTTTGGTAGTGGAACGATAGACGCACCACTTGCACTAAAAGAAGGTCATACAATTTGCAGAGAGGTTCGTGCTGATGGTGTTCGTGCAGTTACTCATTGGAAATCTCTTGCAGTAAAAGGAAATCATACAATGCTTGAATTAGTTCTTGAAACGGGCAGAACACATCAAATCAGAGCTCATATGGCACATATAGGACACCCTTTAGCTGGTGATGACATGTATGGGGGACACCTTGATATATTTGATAGACAATGCTTACACTGTTCTCAAGCGGAGTTTGAAGACCTATATTCAGGAGAAAAAATAGTTATAGATTGTCCCGCAAAGGAATTTTGGGATAAATTTAATAAGCTTGTTTAAATAAGATAAAAGTTTTATAACAAAAAGCTATTTAAGAAGAGTTTTTTCTAAAAGAGCTTTTCTATAAAGTTAGAATTTGCTACCTTGTTAATTAAAACATTCCAATTCAATTATTTTTAATGAACTTATTTCTAATCAACACAGCAATCGGTGTGATTATCAAATAAAGAACAGTTAAAATTATAAAGAATCCTATGTCAGCATCCAAAAACACATAAATAATATTAAAGCCAAAGTGTAAAGATACCGAGTAGAGCAGATTATTATGTCGCTCCAAAAAAATATTCATCAACACGGTAATGGATGTAATGACGACAATATTGGAAATTATATAAGGAATTGCTCTCCAGTCAGTAAACTCTGAATCTACTATCCATAATAGTGTATGCCAGAAACACCATACCAAGCCTTGGTAGACAGAGGATTTAAGAAAACCATACTTTCTGTTGAATTCTTCTCGCATAAAACCACGCCATCCCAATTCTTCTCCTGTCGGTCCTGAAGTTAGTGAGAGAAAGATACTGAGTGGCAATGATATCGTTCCTAGATTGATGTAAGATAGCATTGGTTTACCAGTCATAATGGAAAATAGAAACAAAGCCAATACGCTGATTCCAAAAGTTAAAGTAAAGGAAAATAGCAGTAGGAATGGCTTGACTTTTTCGGAAAAGCACCGTTTTATAAAAGCTGTCCTTGTTTCATCGGGTCTGAAATATTTCCAGCCAATTAGAATCAGATAGGTCGGAGACCATGCGATAAGATTGCGGATAACCCACATAATGACTGGTGGTGCATGAAAAATAAGGCTTGCTGAGCCTGCCACAAAAATAATGAGCATCCATACGAGAATATATGAACTTATGATATATCTCTTTAAATAATTTGTTTTCATATCATCAGTTACTTTCACTGTCTGTGCATATAATAAGTTCACTCTTAATTCCGTTTAGTTCAATGGCATTATTTGCATCAGGTGTATCAAATCGTTCTACTTGCCTTCCATCTTTCTCATAGGAAATGTTTGTTCCTATTCCTTTTGTAATGGCAGTAAATACAGCATCCTTTGGAATATGGATTTTTGAAGTTGCTGATATTTGGTTGATTGCTATTTCACCATTTAAAGAATGGCAGACAACATCCATATCAAGGTTACAGTCTACCTCTACTGTTCCAAAAATATCCTCTAAAACAATGTTCGGGGTCTTTACATTAAGCTCGATGCTGTCACATTCCAAAGAACGAATTTCTACAGTTTCTGCATTGACTGCACATTCTATTTTGTCGATATATGGCGATGGGATTTGGACAATGATACTAACTTCCTCTTTTGCTGTTGCTTCGGATACACCATTTCTGCGATTTACATCTACATCAATCCGTTTCCGAATATCATCAATCTTTACCTTGAAATCGCTTAAGAGCGTGGAGAGAGTATTGGATACCAGACGGACACGGATTTTCTCGCCCTCATAGCCCGACAATAGAAACTGCTTTGCTCCTCCAAACTTCATATCATAGCGTTTCGGTTCGTCAATATCGTACTCTGTAACACTCTCAAAAAGATATTTTGTCGGTTTTTTCGTTCCCTTTTCATTAGAGAGTAGTTCGTCAATGGAAAGGTCAAACAGTGCAGAGATTGCCATAATATTTTCAATATCAGGGATGCCTGCATCTGTTTCCCATTTCGTAACTGCCTGCCTTGATACACCGAGCTTTTCTGCCAACTTTTCTTGCGACATTCCTGCCTGCTTACGAATGGATTTTAATTTTTCTGCAAATGTCATGTTCATGACCTCCTTGTTTTTGATATGCTCATTATAGGAAAGTATAGTTCGCATTACAAGCAATTATGAATTACATTTCAGTTTTTTCTGCTACTTTGCGTAGCATTTCCTTATTTTAAGCACTTTTTATTATACTTCTAACAACTGTGAAGGAATCTGTACTGTTCTATCTGAATAAACCATAGATTTTACAAACTTTCCACCTTTATTCATTTGAGATATATCAAACATCTTCTTAAATCCAATTCGTATTTTTTATTTAAATATTTTATTTCAAAAAATTAGCTGAACAATTATATAAATTGTTCAGCATTAATTTTTTAATCAGCAGGTTCAGGAATTACTTCATTGTTTTCCGGTTCTTCTGAAATATGCTTTTTATCTGCTGAAATCTTAACAAATGCACAAGAATTTGCAGGAATCTCTAAATCTCTGCCATTAAGAATTGTACCAAGAAGAGCCTCACCATCTTCAAATTCTTTTGGTACAATAAAGTCGATAGGGAAGGTAGCAGCATTGAAAACGCAAAGAAGTTCGTCTGTATCATCATAGCGGATATAACCCATAGTTCTCTCATAAGAACCAAATTCCTTAAAATCACCATCTTTAAGGCAAGAACAATATGAACGGAGCTTTGCGAGTTGCTTATACCATTCAGTTAAGCCCTTATCTTCCTTACCCCATGGGAAAGGTGCTCTGTTAAATGGGTCTTTGTAGCCCTCAACACCCGCTTCATCGCCATAATAAATGCAAGGCACACCAGGAAGTGTAAATTGAATACCGCTTGCAAGACGCATTCTCTTTAAGCCATATTCACGCTGAGAAGGTGTGAGTGAAGTATTAGCTTGCCATTCACGGCCTCTGCCGTTTTGTCTTTCGCCAGCAAGAAGTGTTATAACTCTTTCAGTATCGTGTGTTCCAAGAAGGTTCATAAGGCAACGAACAACAGGACGAGGATAATTTTCAAGGATACAGGTAATCATTTCTACCATATCTCTGCCATCACCGCAATCAAGGAAACCAAGAATAGCATCTCTGAAAGGATAATTCATAACGCTGTCAAGCTGTTTTCCATAGAGGAAGCGTCTGCGACTGCTGTAGCTTTCCTTTATAGAGGCATCTTCCCAAACCTCACCCAAAAGAAGTGCGTCTGGATTTTCAGCCTTTATAGCCTCACGAATATGCTGAATAAATGGGTCAGGAAGTTCATCTGCAACATCAAGTCGCCAACCTGAGTTTCCGCATTTCATCCATTTTCTTATAATACCATTCTCACCGTTGATATATCTATCAAAGGAATATGACAATTCTTCAACTTCTGGTAAAGTGTCAAAGCCCCACCAAGAATGATAAATATTCGGCCAATCCATAAATTTATACCAAGTATAATATGGTGAATTTTTTGAATTATAAGCACCATTCTGAGGATAACGACCCTGACGGTTAAAATACTTACTGTCACTGCCAGTATGGCTGAAAACACCGTCATTTATAATATACATACCACGCTTTTTAGCCTCACTGCAAAGCTCTTTGAAATCTTCTTCTGTGCCAAGAACGGGGTCAATTTTTTCATAGTCGCCTGTATCATAGCGGTGATTTGAATAAGCCTCAAAAATAGGATTAAGATATATGCAGTTTACACCAAGCTCTTGAAGGTAATCAAGCTTTTCTGTAATTCCCTTGAGGTCACCTTGAAAGAAATCTGAGTTTGTAACGATTCCGTTCTCATCAGGACGCCAATCAGGAATTTTATACCATTCATCATGGAGCTTTTTATCAGGATAAATACCCTCCTTTTTTTCTCCTGAAAAATAAAATCTATCAGGGAAAATCTGATACATAATTCCACCAGGTAGCCATGATGGGGTTTGGAAATCTTTATCATAGCATAAAAGCTGGTATCTTGGGTCGTTATCTGTTTGAGAAAAGTAGCCTTCGCCACCCCAGCCACGCATAATATATTTTCTGCCTTGTTTTGTATCAAGGCTAAAATGATACCAATAAAGCCCTGTGCTTATATTTGAAAGGTCAAGCTCCCACTGCTCATTGTTTTCATCAGGCATTCCGCACCAAAACATACTATAAGAAACAGTATCACCCGAAAGGTCATCTTTTAAAGCAAGAATAGCACTTGAACAACCTAAATATCTTGGAATAGTAATCTTAAAATGAATATTTTCTCCCTCACGAACAGAACCGAACGGGGATTTACATTCATTATCTCTTGAATTAAAAATTCTCATAAAATAACACCCTTACACCTTGCATATGAAATTTGCTGAATATTGTCAGAATATACCACACAATATTATAAGCCTATCAGGATATTATGTCAACACTAACACACAATTTTCGCAATGATAATTGCACAATAATGACTTATATCAAAGATAAGATTTATATTTTAGATACTCCTTGTGAGGTTTTACTGACAAGCGGTCAATATACTAATAATTATCAAATTTCATATGGTTCATATATATGCCATTTGGGCTTCTCTATATTAGCAGTTACAAGTATTCCATCAGCAGTATATTCTTCACTGATTAAAGCACCCATATAACGAAGAGGTGCTATAAGATTAGCTTTCTGAAATGGCAATAACATATTAAAACGCTTAATCTGAACAGGAAGATTTTCTTCAATAGCCTCTAAAAGCTTATCAATGCCATTGCCTGTTTTAGCACTTATAAGAACACTTCCTGAATTATGAGGAATATCATCAGGCGAAAGTAAATCGCATTTATTAAAAGCTGTAATAATAGGACTGTTTTCGCAGCCAAGGTCATGTAGAAGTGAGGTTGTAACATCAAGGTGAAGTTGATATTCCTCACTTGTAGCATCACAAACATTCACAATTATATCTGCAAGAGCGGCTTCCTCAAGCGTAGATTTAAAGGCTTCGACAAGATGGTGTGGCAAGCGTCTTACAAGACCAACAGTATCAATCATCATAACAGAAACGCCGTTCGGTAATTTCAGAGAACGGGAAGTAGGGTCAAGTGTTGCGAAAAGCTTATCCTCAGAAAGCACACCAGCCTGAGTAAGCGTATTCATAAGTGTAGATTTTCCAGCATTTGTATATCCAACTATTGCAACTGTAATTATACCGTCTTTACTGCGCCTTGAACGAAGTTGATTTCGTCTGTCAGTGATATGAGAAAGTTCCTCTTTTAAGGTTTCAATTCTTCTGCGAATATGACGGCGGTCTGTTTCAAGCTTAGATTCACCAGGACCACGAGTTCCTATACCACCACCAAGCCTTGACATCTCACGACCTTTGCCAGTAAGTCTTGGCATAAGATATTTAAGCTGTGCAAGTTCAACCTGTAGCTTACCTTCGTTAGTTTTTGCGTGAAGTGCAAAAATATCAAGAATAAGCATAGTTCTATCTATTGTGCGAATATCAGTTTCAGCCTCGAGGTTTCTTATTTGTGTAGGAGTAAGCTCGCAGTCAAAAACAAGTAGGTCTATATCATTAGTCTGCGCAAATTCCTTGACTTCGAGAAGCCTGCCAGAGCCTAAGCAGGTTGCACTATCTGGCTTATCCCTTTTTTGAGAAACAGTAGCAATAGTTTCACCTCCAGCACTCCTCATAAGTTCCTTGAGTTCTTCAAGAGATGCCTCCGCATCATAATCTCCAGTATCTATACTAATCAGTATTGCACGCTGTGGTCTTTCTATGTTATCATACATTTGCATAAGTCACCTCAAAGTTGTTTTTTTATTTTTCAAAGTAAAGCTTTAACAATATTATAGCATAAAAATTCCAAAAACAACACCAGTTGTAATTTTAACAAAAAATTTGCAATCCCCCAAAATTACAGCTTTGTATGAATATTGCTGTCTAAAATCAATAAATTAAAGTCTGTTGAAAAAGGTAAATCTATCAATTATATTTAAAAAAATTGGTCTTTTAAGTTTTTAACAAAAGAAAAACTAAAATTGCCAATAAATTCATAAGAAAATTTCTAAATAATAAAAAAAGTGTTACTTTACAAGTTTGAGAAAAAGAGTTATTATTATTCTATAAAGATAGGGAGGTATGTGCTATGGGCGATATAGATAAGGAATTAGAAAAAGAAACTAAAGCTCAAAGCTCAGACGAAAACAAAGGCGAAGTCGTTTTCGCTACCACTCCTCATAAAGAGAATAGTGGTTCTTCAACTGTTTTTGCGAGTGCATCAAGCTCGAGAAAGGCTTCCAATCAGAGAGGAAGCTACAAGCGTGCGAGTTATAGAACCTCAGCACCGGAAAATCCTAAAAGCTCGAAGAAGACTAAGGCTATTATAATTAGTGCTATTTCAGTTGTAGCAGTAGCAGGAATTTGTGTAGGCGCCGCTTCATTGATAAAAAATAATAATTCTGGCGATAGTGTTCCAGCAGTAGTTTCAACAGTATCTTCAGAGAGTTTAACAGATATTGATGTAAAGAAAATAAATACAGATTCTATTGTTTTTGGTAAGAATGTTACTGTTCAGGGCGTTAATGTTTCTGGAATGACATTAAGCAACGCCTATAAAGCTCTTGCTGATGCAGAAAAATCAGTAAGGGATAATATAAATATTACAGTTAAGAATGGCAAAAAAAGCTTTAATCTTACTCAGGATGATTTCACATATGAGTATAATACCGCTGATGTTTTGATTGATGCATATCATTTCAGCAGAGGTGAGCTTGATAATCCATCAGCTGCTCATAACAAAAATGAAGCTGGTGTAACGGATTTTCCACTTACAGCTAAATTGAGTGATAATGCTATCGACCTTGTTGCTGATAAAATTGCTAAAAAGGTTAATATAAAAGCAATCGATGCTCATGTTAAAAAATTTGACCCAACTGCAAATAAAAAATTCACTTATGAAGATGGTACAGTTGGAAAAGAGCTTGACAAAGATGGTGCTATAAAGCAGTTAAATACTATAATGGCTACAAGCAATAAGACAGGCACAATCAATGTTTCACTTTCTGATGTTCCTTTTAAAGTAGATTTAAAGACAATAAAGACAAAGACAGAGCTTATTACATCATTTGAAACAACATCTACAAATGTATGGGCTTCAAACCATAATATGCAGCTTGCTATGGAAGCGATTAATGGCTCAGTTATCAAACCTGGTGCAACATGGTCATTCAATAAAAGCACAGGCGATACAACAACAGGTGAACTTGGATATGTTAAATCCTCGGCAATCGTAAATGGCAGCTATGAGCCTCAGTATGGTGGTGGTATTTGTCAGGCTGCTACTACAATCTATAATGCAGGGCTTCGTGCAAATATGGAGATAGTTGAGCGTTTGCCACACCAATACGCTTCAACATATGTTCCAGTAGGTCTTGATGCTACTATCGACTATGGAAATATCGACCTCAAAATGAAGAATACATCTGCATATGCAATGTATATGGCAACATATATGTATGATAATAATGGCGATGGTTATCCTGAACTTATGGTAGAAATTTATGGAGAAAAGCCAACAGCATATGATGAGATAGTTCCGATTGCATGGTGTGTTGAGAATACAGGTTCAAAGTATAGCACATATAGTGCAAGAGTTTACTTTAAAAATGGTAAGGAAATCAAAAGAGAAAGAGTTTGGCGTTCAACATATGATTACCATGGTGAATCTGCATATCAGCTTGCAATTCCTGATGATATAGAGAATGGTCCTAAAGATGTTCAGCCGACAAACAAAGCACCTGTACACTACGGTTGATAAACTACAACAAAAAGAAAGCTTACATAATGCACCAATTAGTGCATTCATACTTTTTTCTTATAATTAAATCGCCTCTATATATCTAATACAATAGATTATGGAAAATTACAGGACTTGACTTTATTAACCGTTTTGTAATGTAAGTATATAAATTGATGAAAAAATTAACAGCTCACGAGCTTATAATAGCTTGTGAGCTGTATTTGTTTTGGAGCGGAAGACGGGAATCGAACCCGCATATTCGGCTTGGGAAGCCGATGTTCTGCCACTAAACTACTCCCGCACAAGTATATTTTAGCACAGCGGTTTTATAAAAGCAAGAAATTCTGCAATATTTACATATCAGAGTAAGCTGTGATTCAAAGCAATATCTGAAATTTTCAAACGCAAAAATTCTTGGCATAAATGATTCAGAAAATATGATTACATTAGCAAAGAAAAATTATCTAAATATGGAATGTATGCTTTGTGACACTGAGAATGGGTTTGCAGATATTGTAAGCTTGATGCTTTTTCAAATATTAATCTCATAATGATATTGTGTAGTGGTATAGGGATACAAGCTTAAGACCATATCTTAGTACTCTCGATGAAAATGATAAGTTTGAATTTGAGAACGATATTCTTAAGAAAGTTATCAAAGCTTATCTTGAACAAAAATGAAGATATAATTTTCAAATTTCCGAGATTTTTCTTTATAGCCAGAAAATAGCGAACTAAATAAATCTTTTTCAATTCTAATTTCTTGACATATAATCAACGCTTTTATATAATAATAGGTATTAGTGAATTTTGAAAGGACTGATTTCACACTATGCAGAAACAGGTTATTTTGACAGATGAAGGACTTAGAAATTATGAGGAAGAGCTTGAATTTCTCAAAACCGTTAAGCGTAAAGAAATAGCAGAAAAACTTAAAGAGGCTCGTGCACAAGGTGACCTTTCTGAAAATGCCGAGTATGATGCAGCTAAAGATGAGCAAGGTATTAACGAATCCAGAATTCAAGAGCTTGAGGCTATGCTCAAGAATGTAAAGGTTATCGACTCAAGTGAGCTTACGAATGAAATGGTTCATGTTGGTTCTAAAATAAAGGTACATGACTATGATTTTGATGAAGATGTTGATTATCAGATAGTTGGCGCAAGTGAAGCTGACCCATTCAATGGTAAGCTTTCTGATGAATCTCCTGTTGGTATGGCACTTCTCGGACATGCTATCGGTGATGTTGTAGAGGTTGAAACTCCAAACGGAGAAGTTAAGTTTGAAATTCTTGAGATAAGAAAATAATTTTATAATTAAGAATTTTTACTGACGGATTTTGATTTTACAGTTCTGTCAGATTTATTGATGTTTAAGAAAAGAGGAATGATTGAAATGGAACAAAAGCCACAGCAGGGCAACTCAAGCGATGTTATCAAGGTTAGATATGAAAAGCTTGGTGCTCTCAAGGAAGCAGGCAGAGATCCGTTTGTAATTACAACAAGTGACCGTGATATTCTTACAGAAACAATAAAAAATAATTTTGAAGAATACGAAAACAAAGATGTTTGTGTTGCAGGTCGTTTGCTTTCAAAAAGAGGCAAGGGTAAGGTTTCGTTTATGGACCTTTGGGACCGCTCAGGCAAAATTCAGATTTTTGCAAAGTTTGATGACCTCGGCGAAGAAGAATACGGCTTCCTCAAAAAGTGGGATATTGGTGATATAGTTGAGATTAAGGGCTTTGTTTTCAAAACCCAGATGGGTGAAATTTCAGTTCATGCAAAAGAGGTTAAGCTTCTTTCAAAGTCACTTAAGCCACTTCCAGAAAAGTATCACGGTCTTACAAATACTGACCTTCGTTATCGTCAGCGTTATGTTGACCTTATTATGAACCCAGAAGTAAAGGATACCTTTATCAAGCGTTCTAAGATTATCAGCACAATTCGTAAGTATCTTGATTCACAGGGCTTTATGGAGGTTGAAACTCCTATGCTCGTTTCAAATGCTGGTGGTGCATCTGCAAGACCATTTGAAACACACTTCAATGCTCTTGATGAGGACTTAAAGCTTAGAATTTCTCTTGAGCTTTACCTTAAGAGATTGATAGTCGGTGGACTTGAAAAGGTTTATGAAATTGGTCGAGTATTCCGTAACGAAGGACTTGATACAAGACATAACCCTGAATTTACTCTTATGGAGCTTTATCAAGCATATACAGATTATCACGGTATGATGGATTTGACGGAGAATCTCTATCGCCATGTTGCACAAGAGGTTCTTGGTACAACAACTATCGTATATAATGGCATAGAAATGGATTTAGGAAAGCCGTTTGAGAGAATTACAATGGTTGATGCTGTTAAGAAGTATGCAGGAGTTGATTTTAACGAAATACATACTCTTGAAGAGGCAAGAGTTGTTGCTAAGGAAAAAGGCGTTGAATACGAAGAAAGACATAAGAAGGGCGATATTCTCAACCTATTCTTTGAAGCTTTCGTAGAAGAACATCTTATTCAGCCTACATTCCTTATGGATCATCCTATTGAGATTTCTCCTCTTACAAAGAAGAAGCCAGAAAATCCTGAATATGTTGAGCGTTTCGAGTTCTTTATGAATGGTTGGGAAATGGCTAATGCATATTCTGAGCTTAATGACCCGATTGACCAGAGGGCAAGATTCAAAGCACAGGAAGAACTTCTCGCACAAGGCGATGAAGAGGCTAATCACACAGATGAGGACTTCCTTAATGCCCTTGAAATCGGTATGCCACCAACAGGCGGTATCGGTTTCGGCATTGACCGTATGTGTATGCTTCTTACAAATGCTCCTGCAATCAGAGATGTACTTCTTTTCCCGACAATGAAACCTTTGAAAGATGTAAATGCAGGAAATGATGTAAGCGAAAAGGCTGTTTCAGCTTCGCAAAAAAATGTAGAAGCTGAGCCGGAAAAGATTGATTTCTCTAATGTGAAGATTGAGGCAATCTTTGAAGAAATGGTAGATTTCGATACATTTGCAAAATCTGATTTCCGTGCAGTTAAGATTTTAGCTTGTGAAGCAGTGCCGAAGTCAAAGAAGCTTCTGAAGTTTACATTAGATGACGGAGAACGCAAAGACCGTGTGATTTTAAGCGGTATTCACGAGTACTACGAGCCGGAAGAACTGGTTGGAAAGACTGCAATCGCAATCGTAAATCTGCCGCCGAGAAAGATGATGGGCATTGACTCTGAGGGTATGCTGATTTCAGCAGTACACGAGGAAGACGGTCATGAAGGACTTAATCTTTTGATGGTAGATGACCACATTCCAGCAGGTGCAAAGCTCTACTAATTTGATGTAAGAATGTACCGTTTTGCCTGACAAAACGAGATGTACTTTATTTGATGAATTTCATAAAAAACAGCGATTTACATCAAACTTACATCATTTGATGCAGGAAATCGTGCAGAGCTGAAAAAATCGCATAATTTTCAAGATATATGGGCAGTTCCATTGCGGAATTTCCCATTTTCAAAATGAGAGAAAAACAAATCTGTATTTGAACAAGTACATTAGGAGATGAGAAAAATGACATTAACTTTGATTGACTTTGATAACTGGGAACGCAGGGAACACTATCTGCATTTTATCAATGAGGTACGCTGCTCCTATTCTGTGTGCATCAATCTCGATATATCAAATCTGAATGGACAGCGACTGTATCCTGCCATGCTGTGGCTGCTGACTCGGACAGTCAACGAAATGCCGGAGTTTCGTACCTCGCTTACAGAGAATGGGCTGGGCTATTATAGTGAGATGCACCCCGCCTATACTGTTTTCAATCCGGATGCTAAGACCTTTTCCGGCATATGGACGGCATATCAGCCGGATTATCCGTCCTTTCTGCGTGGTTATGAGGAAGATACCAAAAAATATTCCTCCACTACGCAGTATGAGCCAAAGCCCGGAAGACCTGCAAATTCGTTTGATGTTTCCATGGTACCGTGGTTTTCTTTTTCTGCGTTCAACCTGAATATTTTCGGTGATGGAACCTATCTGCTTCCGATTTTCACCATGGGTAAGACTTTTGAAGAGAATGAGAAAACAATGCTACCGTTGGCAATTCAGGTGCATCACGCAGTTTGCGATGGATACCATCTCGGAAAATTTATTGAGACGCTTCAAGCCAACATTAACAAGTTTGAAGCGTAACGACATAGGATAAACTGATACGGCAATTTCCTGTTTATCAAAAAGCCCTTTGAGAGAGGAGAAATCCTTTTCTCAAAGGGCTTTTTAATTTTACCGACATTCGCAAACTACCGTGAATCTGTGTTTGTCAATATAATATGGATATTCACAGAGGAAGGAGTGGTTATGCTATGAGCAACACTTTACAAAGCGTACATCCGGAGCTTATTTCGGAATGGTCAGATAAGAACCTGCCACTGACACCGGACAAGATAACCTTCGGTTCAAATAAAAGAGTTTGGTGGAAAGGTTCTTGCAGTCACGAATGGCAAGCAAGCGTTAAGGCTCGCTCCAGCGGAGAGAAATGCCCGATATGTTCAGGAGCAAGAGTGGTAGAAGGTATCAATGATTTAGCAACGCTCAAACCACAGTTAGCTCAGGAGTGGTCGGAGAAGAATGAACTGAAACCCACCGAAGTATCAGTTGCTTCTCATAAAAAGATTATATGGAAATGTAAATACGGACACGAGTGGACAGCGAGTATTAAGAGCCGAACAGTAAATGGCACAGGCTGTCCATTCTGCTCTCATAATAAGGTGCTTGCAGGATTTAATGACCTTGCTTCACAGTATCCGGAAGTAGCTGCCGAGTGGTCAGACAGAAATCTCCCCTTGCAGCCTACAATGGTAACAGCTTTTGCCAACAGTAAGGCTTGGTGGAAGTGTAAGGACTGTGGGAACGAATGGTACACCCTTATCTCCACCCGTTCCGGTGGAAGTAAATGTCCTTATTGCAGCGGCTATACATTACTGAAAGGCTTTAATGACTTGGAGACTACCCATCCTCATATTGCGGCTGAGTGGTCAGAAAAGAATTATCCATTGAACCCTTGTGATGTAAATGCAAAATCAAGGCGTAATGTATGGTGGAAGTGCAAAACCTGTGGCTATGAGTGGAAGTCGGTTATCAATGCTCGTGTAAAAGGTACTGTATGCCCCGTATGTGCTGATAGAACCGTTCTTGTCGGATACAATGACTTAGCTACAACCGACAGAAAACTGCTTTTAGAGTGGGATTACGAGCTTAATAAGATACTTCCAACTCAGGTGTCAAGGAATTCGATGAAAAGTGTTTGGTGGAAATGTTCTTTCGGACATTCTTGGAAAGCAAAGATAAGCGACAGAACGATTCTTGGTAAAGGTTGTTCCGTTTGCGAAAGCGAATATCGTTCCGTGTTCCCCGGTTTGGCAGTTGCTTACTATGCAAATAAAAAGGGACTCACAGCTCAGCTTGGTTCTGACAAGCTGTTAGGAATACCACTTGAAACCTACATTGCGTCAGAGAAGCTTGCCATAGAGTTTACCATCGGCAATGAGAAGATGGAAATACTGAAAAGCCACCTATGTAAGCAACGAGACATTAAACTTGTTAAGCTGCCATATAAAACCAACGAAAATGAAGCTGATTATGCTGACAGAGTTAAGGCAGTGTTCAAGAGCGTACATATATTTATCTATTCAGATACAGAAAATGATGTTACTCAAATCAGAAAAGTATTTACCGATTGGAGGAAACGACTATGAGAGAACAGAAATACCATATCTATCTTAATAAAGAAGAACACGACCGAGTGATTCATTCGCTTATAAGCCTGAAGAACAACCTACTGGCACAAGGCAGATACACTGATGCAGTTGACGATGTCCTTTGCAAGGTGCTGACAGCCAAGAAAAAGAAAATCAAAGTAGAATACTATAATAAGGAATGAATGAGAAGCCGTCTATTGACCTCGATTATGAGGAAAATAGGCGGCTTTTTTTGTTGCCTAAAAATATTTTTGAAAAATTTTCGAGAAAGGAGCGATTTTGGGTGTGCATTTTGATACCCCTTGTCCAAATGAGTGAAGGGGTTAATTCCGAGAGACGAAATTCGGAGCCTTTCACTTGTTCCTTGAAAATTGAATAAATCATTCACTAAGACTTTAATCCTGATGATTTTAGCCACCTTATCCGGTACGCCGAGACCTCTGCTTTGCAGAGCAGCGAGAACGCCGGATATGAGTAACAGGTTGCTCCTGTTATGGCAATGACAGTCAGGAGGATAATGATACTTCTCTACGGAGCTGGCGGAGAACCCGGCAGAGGTGAAACTCCTATGATACAGATTAGCAGTCTGTTCCTTAGTGACTTCCCGTGAGCATTATGCTTGGCAAGGGGTGTTGAGAACAAATATTGCCGAACCGGTTAGGAAATGAGCCGGTTAAGTACATAGCCATACTGCGATGGCTATGAATACTAAAGAAAGGAGGATGCAGAAAGTGTCGAACTGCAAAACGATTGCTATATGCAATCAAAAAGGCGGTGTTGGAAAGACGACCACTACGGTAAACCTTGGTGTTGGTCTCGCAATGCAAGGCAAGAAAGTATTGCTCATTGACGCAGACCCACAGGGCGACTTAACCACCTGTCTCGGTTGGCAGGATACGGACAACTTGGGTATCACGCTTGCAACGAAACTCACAGATGTAATAAACGAAACGATGAATGACCCTACGGTCGGTATTCTGCACCACAATGAAGGTGTTGACCTCGTCCCGGCAAACCTTGAGCTTTCAGCAATGGAATTTAACCTTGTTAATGCAATGAGCAGAGAAACCGCATTGAGAAACTATCTGAGCGAAGTGAAGGACAAATACGACTATATCCTTATAGATTGTATGCCCTCACTCGGTATGGTAACTATCAATGCTTTATCTGCGGCAGACAGTGTTATTATTCCCGTTCAGGCTCAGTATCTACCAGCAAAAGGTATGACCCAGCTTGTGCAGACCATATCAAGAGTAAAGAAGCGTATCAATCCAAACTTAAAGATTGATGGTATGCTTCTCACTTTGGTGGATAGCCGAACCAACCTCGCCAAAAGTACAGTAGAAGCTCTAAGGGAAAACTTCGGAACACAAATCAAAATGTACCGAACATATATCCCCATTGCAGTGAAAGCAGCAGAGACTTCTTCAAAGGGCAAAAGTATTTTTGCCTACGAACCAAATAGCACGGTGTCTAAGGCATACACCGAATTTACAAAGGAGGTGTTAGCCGATGGCAGGAAGAAAGAGCGACTTCACTCTCACGAAGCTCGATGATTTATTTTCTACGCAGGAGCAAAGAGACGAAGAAAAACTTTCCAAAATCCGAGATATTCCATTGAGCGAGATTGACGATTTCCCCGACCACCCATTCAAGGTGCGTGATGACGAGGATATGGCACAGCTCATTGAGAGTATAAAAGAACGAGGGGTTATTACTCCGGCAACAGTAAGGCAGAAAGAGGACGGCAGATACGAACTCATTTCAGGACACAGACGAAAGCGAGCTTGTGAGCTTGCCGGGTTTGATACTCTCCGATGTGAAGTCGTTGAACTGAACCGAGACGAAGCAACGATTTTAATGGTAGAAAGTAACTACCAAAGGTCGCAGATACTTCCCTCAGAAAAAGCCTTTGCCTATAAAATGCGATTGGAAGCAATGAAAAGACAGGCAGGTAGACCGAGCAAAGAAAATGGTGTCCCAGTGGGACACGATTCTTTAATGGGAAAATCGAGAGAAATATTAGCAGCCGAAGGACAAGACAGCAACACGCAAATTCAGCGATATATTCGTCTCACAAATCTTGTTCCCGAACTCTTGGACTATGTTGATGAGGGGCGAATTAAAATGCGACCGGCTGTTGAGTTGTCGTTCCTTGACGAGGACAGTCAGCGTGATGTGGTTGATGAAATCGACTTAAACGATGCCACTCCATCTCACGACCAGACTATCCGTATGCGAAAGTTCTTTGAGGAGGGCAAGCTGACAACCGAAGCTATCCAAGCCATTATGTCGGAGGAAAAACCAAACCAAAGGGAGAAGATTATTCTAAGGGGCGACAGGGTTCGACAGCTTATTCCCAAGAATATCCCTATCAGTCAGACGGAGGACTTTGTGTGCAAGGCATTGGAGCATTACAACAAGTTTTTGCGTAACAGAGCCGACCGTGACAGCCGATAGCCTCCCCCCCTTTCTCACACTCTAACCCCTATATACCAGCTATTCTACCAGCGGAAATAATATACTCTATCTCCCTTGAATATATCTATCTCTTATACTTATAGCTGTCTAATAAAGGGGTTCGCACATTTGGAGTGAAAACAAAATGTCTGCTACGATAAAAAGTTATCCATTCGCACCTTTGCAGTTTTTAAGAGTTTTGAATACGATTAAGGCAGAAAGGGGCGATGGATATGCTAAAAAAGCTAATGACCTGTGTTCTTGCCTGTTTGATGATTTTCCTTGTTGCTTGTAGTAATACAGCCAAAGAAGCTGCACTTGATGAAACGATAAATGAGACTTCTTTTCCGGCTGGTAATACACAAGCTCAAGCAGAGGTCGAACAGACAGAAGAACCACAAACTGCTATCGTGCAGGAAATCCCGCAGACTTCGGTGGAAGAAAACAAAGAACAAACGGAAAGCAAGAAACCCGATACAGTTTCTACTGCACCGGTGGAAGAAAAGCCGCAGGCAGAAGCACCGGAGCAGACAACAGAGACTGTTCCTGAAACAAAACCGAAGCAGCCAAAAGAGTCGAAACCTGTCGAAACAGAGCCGGTAGAAATACCGACTGAAAAGCCGGCAGATTCAAAACCAACAGAACCGCCGAAGCAAGTCTTTGATGTGAGTCCTTATGTAAGATATGCAAAAGAATATGCAGTAAGCATTGGACTTTCTCTTGACAGCACGGCGACAGACTGTTGGGACAATCCCATATCCGCAAATCCAAACCGAAGCGGTATCAAGTCAGATATTCAAAGCAGGCTTGACCGATACAAAAACAGTGATGGGTTTACCGCAGTATGGATATGGGCAGAAAAGATATCCGATACGGAATACGAAATCTATATCGGCTACTGCTAAAATAAAATAACTTTAAGCAGACGCACTGAGTAAAATCGGTGCGTTTTTGCATTTTAAGGAGGAAAACGCAATGGTCAAAACAAAATTCAAACGAGCCGTCTCCCTTATGCTGGCAACGGTTATGACCCTGACCGCCTTTGTGGGTATCGGGAGTACGACAGCCTTTGCAGCCGCCGGCGAGCAAGCCGATGTGTACCTTGTGGATTATCCCCGAAGCGGAGATACCAACAATAACGGACAATGGGGACACGGAAGCCTGAACTATATGAACGGCTGGAAAGGTATTCAGACGAAGTACACCGGACTGAGAGCAATCGGTTCATATTCAGGCAATATCGCCTATTGTATTGAACCCGGCACAGGTCAGCGAACCGGAGACTCGCTTACCGAAAAAGGCGAAAACTATTTCAACAATATCAACCCGAACAATACAATTTCCGGCGATGATGTCCGACTGCTTATCGGTCGTATTCTTCAGTACGGCTACCGTGGCGGAATTTCTACAAACTGGAAGTCGCAGAACGAGAGCGATGCCAATGCTATCGCACACGCCTATGCAACGCAGATTTTGATTTGGGAAACGATTGTCGGCGAGCGAGACGCAGGCTTCAATCACGTTTCCACCGGTGGGTATGACGCAGTTTTGGACTGTGTAAGCTCTGCTCACCCGCTGAGAAGTAAAATCCTGTCCTACTACAACAGTATGGTCACAAGCGTTCAGAACCACACCAAAGTGCCGAGCTTCTGTACAAGGTCAAGCGGTTCTGCCAAAGTGAATGAGCTGGAATGGGACGGCAGTAAATATGTGGCTACCCTAACCGACAAGAACGGCGTTCTTGGCAATTTCAGTTTTTCGGCAAATATCGACGGTGTGAGCTTTTCTACCAGCGGAAACAAGTTGACTGTTTCGATGACAAAAGCACCGAGCAAGGAGTTTACCATCACAGCAGCTAAGAAAAACGGTGTTCGCAGAGGTGTTGTTGTTTGGACAGACGGAAAGAACTCTGTCGGCAGCGGAATCCAGGATGTTGTTACTTATGCTCAGGAAGTCAGCGACCCGGTAAGCGGCTATGTCAAAATGAAGGTCAGCTACGGCTCTTGTCAGATTGTAAAGACGAGTGAAGATGGCAAGGTTGATGGTATCAACTTCACTATCAGCGGTAATGGTGTGAATAAGACTGTGACTACTGCTAATGGTGGTAAGTTCCAGCTTGATAACCTTATGCCGGGTGTATATACCATAACTGAACAGGCTATCGACAAATATGTTCCGCAGGAAGTTCATCGAGTGACTGTTGTTGCCGGTCAGATAGCAAAAGTAAACTTTAACAATGTGTTGAAGCGAGGAGACCTTCAGGTAATCAAGAACTCGGAGGACAAACTGGTTGAAGGTGTCACATTCCACCTGTTTGGTGCTTCTCTTGCCGGTATTCCCGTTGATGAATATGCAGTAACCAATGCTGATGGTGTGGCATCCTTTGAGGATGTACTTATCAGTGGAACTACCCCATACACCATTGAGGAAATAGATACTGCAATTCGTTATGTTGTGCCGGAAAATCAGTCCGCCCCTATCAACTGGAATGATGTAACTAACCGCAGCTTCAAAAATGTGCTTAAAAAGTTCAGCGTGACTGTAACTAAGAGTGACCGTGAAGAAGGTACTGCACAGGGTAATGCTACTCTTGCCGGTGCTGTGTACGGAATCTATAAAGGCGACACTCTTGTGGATAAGTACGAAACGGATATGAACGGTCAGTTTACGACTAAGGAATATGTGTGTGATAACGACTGGACTATCCGTGAAATCACTCCTTCTGAGGGCTATCTCATTGATAACACCATTCACAAGGTGGGTGCTGAACCTGAACTTTACACGGTGGAACACAATCAAACCGCCAATGATGTGACCGAACAGGTAATGAAGGGCAACATCGCCATTATCAAGCATACCGACAACGGCGAGACGCAGATTGAGACTCCCGAAAACGGTGCAGCCTTTGAAATCTATCTTAAATCTTCCGGTAGCTTTGATGCCGCAGAAGATGATGAAAGAGATGTGATTGTCTGTGACGAAAATGGTTTCGGTCAGACAAAGAATATGCCTTATGGCGTATATACGGTTCATCAGACCGCAGGATGGGAAGGTCGAGAGCTGATGGGAGATTTTGATGTATTCATTTCTCAAGATGGTCAGACCTACCGCTATATCATTAACAACGCAAACTTTGAAAGCTTCATTAAGGTTGTGAAGGTGGACGCAGAAAGCGGAAAGAATATTCCGTATGCCGGTGCAGGGTTCAAAATCTATGACCCTAATGGTAATCAGGTTACTATGACCTTTACCTATCCTACCCCTACTACCATCGATACTTTCTATACTGATGCAAGCGGACAGCTTGTAACACCTGAAAAGCTTGAATATGGCAAGGGATATTCTCTTGTAGAGGTTCAGGCTCCTTATGGGTATGTTCTTGACAGTACCCCGGTATATTTTGATGTCGCTGAAGAAAACTCTTCTGACGAAGGTGGTATCACTGTGATTAAGGTAGATAAGCCTAATATGGCACAGAAAGGCACTGTAAGTGTGGAAAAGACCGGCGAAGTTTTCGCAGGTGTGAATATTTCCGGCGAGGAAAACACCGATGTGATTTATCAGCCTGTCTATGAAGTAGGAGGTCTTGCGGGTGCAGTATATGAAATTACCGCAGCCGAGGATATTATCACTCCTGATGGCACTCTCCGCTATGCAAAGGGTGAAGTTGTAGATACTGTTACCACAGATGAGAACGGACTTGCAAAAAGCAAGGAGCTTTACCTTGGCAAATATACTGTTGTTGAGATAACCGCACCTGAAGGTATGGTTATCAATACCGAAGCTCACAAGGTAGAACTCACTTATGCAGGTCAGGATGTTGCTGTTACCGAAACTGCAACCAGCTTTGTAAACGAGAGACAGAAGGTGTCCGTAAGTCTTGAAAAGGCATTGGAAAAGGACGATGTTTTCAATATCGGCAATGGCGATGAAATCAAGAACATCAGCTTTGGTCTGTTTGCCGCAGAGGAACTTGTTTCTGCAAGCGGTACTTCTATTCCGGCAGATGGTTTGATTGAGATTATCTCTCTTTCTGAAAACGGAAAAGCAGTTATCAAGACTGACCTTCCTTTCGGTAGCTACTATGTAAAGGAACTTGCAACGGATGAGCATTATATCCTCTCTGACAGCAAATATCCTTTCTCTTTCAGCTATGCAGGACAGGATACCGAAATGGTAGAAATTAAGGTAAATGACGGCAAACCTATCGACAACAAGCTAATCTATGGCTCTGTATCCGGTAAAAAGGTTACTGAGAACAATGAAGCTCTCGGCGGTGCTGTAATCGGTCTCTTTAAGGCTGATGAAACTGAATTTACAAATGAAAATGCTTTGATGACTGCCGTATCACAGAAAGACGGCAGTTTTTCTTTTGCAAAAGTGCCTTATGGTAATTGGATTGTGAGAGAAATTGAAGCACCGACAGGTTTTGTCCTTGACGATACTTCCTACGAAGTGAACATTTCCGAAAATGAACAGGTCGTTGAAGTTGAAATTACCAACGAGTATATTCACGGTAACATCAAGCTGACTAAGGTTGACGCAGATTATCCCGACAACAAACTTACAGGTGCAACCTTTGAAGTTTACAGAGATGTAAACGGCGACGGCAAACTTGACGATAGCGATGAGCTTATCGGAAATCTTAAAGAAACTTCAACAGGTATCTATGAGATGAAAGAACTTCTCTACGGAAAATATCTTGTGAGAGAAACCAAAGCGCCGGACGGCTTTGAACTTGATAAGGGTGTTTACTCTGTCTTTATTGAGAATGATGAAACCACCTACAATGTTGAAAATAAAGCAGGAGTTGGCTTTATCAATCAGGCGATGAAAGGAAATCTGAAAATCAAAAAGACATCTTCCGACGGTAAGATTGAGGGCTTCACTTTCAGGATAACCGGAGAAAACGGTTATGACCGCAGCTTCACAACCAATAAGAACGGCGAAATTTATATTGAGGGACTTCGTATCGGCGAATATACCGTATCGGAAGTCAGCGACAATGTTTCCGCCGGATATGTTTTACCTGCCGATAAAAAAGCAAGCGTAAAGGTTGGCTCTACCACCGTTGTGGAAATGCATAATGTTCTCAGGGATACACCTAAGACCGGAGATAACAGCAAGGTCGGCTTGTGGACTGTGCTTGCAGGGCTTTCGGCTCTCGGCATTGTGGGAACAGCCTTTGTTGCACTCAGAAAAAAGAAAAAGGAGGACGATGAGTAATGGACGCTAAGACAATCGTAGCAGTTGTATTGGTCGCCTTTATTTTCGGCGGCTTTATCTTCTTGCAGATTAAAAACAAAAAGAAATAAGTAAGTGACCTGTGGGGTGGATGAAATATTCCGCCCCCTATTTTTTGAAAGCGAGGAAACCTATGAATCAACTAAAAACAGTAGATAGCAAGGTTTTGGCGATTTTGAGGGAATGTCCCGAAACGAGGTATAACGATATGCTACTCATATTGAAATATTACAACCGTTTCTCTGAAATGCCCGTAGGAGATTTTTCCTTTGAGGATGTGATTTACAATTACAAAGCCTACGGACTTCCGTGCTTTGAATCCATACGCAGAGCAAGACAAAGAGTACAATCCCTTTTCCCTGAGTTGTCGAGACAATGCAGTGGCTGTGACTGTCAAAGCATAAGGATTGTTATCGAAGTGAATTGAGGTGTGGAAAATGAACGAAGAAAAAAGAAAAATTGGGGATTATACAGTCCTCTGTGCCGTAAATATTGGCGAAAAGGAAGTTATACTGGCTTCCAATGAGCAAGGTGCAGAGGGAGAAAAGTTCTTGTGTGGTTTTGCAGAACGCAACGACCTTTTTGAGCAATGCTTTGAGTGTATGGTAAGCGATGACTATATCGAAATCGCCCACTTGTTTGGCAGTCGTGTGGCAAACGAAGCAGAGCTATTCAAAGAGCAAGTGGAAAAGCTCAATATCCCTATTTCAGTTATCACAGAGGCGGACTGTATTCCCGACCATTATTCAAAAGACATCAACGGCAAGATTATTGCCATTGACCCCAAGGTATTAAAGCCGGAGTTTCAACGAGCTGACAGACAGCTTTACTATGTGACCGGTGGCTTTGGAGCATCGGCAAACAGCCGTGGCAGTGCAGTATTTTGTACCAATCTTCACACCGGTAAATCTACCCGCTATGAAAGAATGGATGTAATGGGCGAAGTAAAGCCGGAGTGTATGCCCGAATGGGCAAAGAAAAAAGCACAGGAACTAAATCGTTCCAAGAAAAATAAAGACAGAGAAAGATAAGGAGGACAATGCGATGAAAGAGAACTTTACTTTTCAGCAGAAAACAAAGCTTCTTGTAAAGCTGTTCGATGCAGGTTGTAATACTGAAAAGAAATTACAGCAGCTTGATATGGAAAGCATTTTGAAGATACCGGGCATTACCATTCCGGATATGAGCCTGATACTGGAACTTCAAAAGCAGACCAAGGCAAATAAGCTGTTCTCTTATTTGGGAGGTGGCGCAGATGAGCAAGGAACGTCAGAGTGACCGTCATATCATCTGGAGCAACCTTAATCTCAATGTTGATGACTGGCGAGACGGATATAAGGAACACATTGAAATCAATGAGCTGGACGATGACCCGAATGATGAGTCAAAGTTATATGAGTTTATGGTGGAAACCAATGACGAATATCTTTCTGATGAAAGAATGAATCTCAATGTGCAGCTCTCTCAGCCGATTATCGTTATCGGAGACCTTGGAAGATGGAATGGCAGAGTTATGGGTTACAAGATGATTGATTCCGGTAACATCAAAGACTGTCTGTACTCCGACACCGATTACACCGAATGGTATGTAGATAAATATGGCGACTTCCGTGCCGATGCAGTTCATCACGATGGAACAAACCATTATCTGTACCGTGTTTTCAAGGATGGTGTATCTGAAACACAGATTGAAAATCTACAGGAAAAGATTTACTGCGGGAAAGCCACAAGAGCCGATATTACAAGGGTCACGAAAAGACTTGGCGATGATATTGCGAATGTGTATGGCTTTTCTATCCCAAGGCAAAAACAGAATATTGAACAAGCGAGGTGATGAATATGGATTATAGAGTTTTGACAGGTGCGGAACAGAAATACACTTTCAGCCAAAGCCAGCAGCTATCAATGCAGACCGGTCTTATTGGCTATCTGCGTGGGGATTTTGGTTCTACCGGAACAGAGTTTTGGACTACTTGGAATGATTTCAGGAAAGACCTGAAAACCGATGAGTTCAAGCAGGAGTTCGATAATGTTATAAACGAGTTGAGATTTGGAGATATTCTTTCCGACCGAAAGACATTAAGCTCCTATTGCTATTCCAACCCGGACAGTGCCTTCAACAATGACAGAGACCAGTATGGCATTCGTCTTGATACTGAAAAGTACAGCTACCTTATGAGGTTGACCCCTAACAGGGGCGAATACAATCTGTACTGCTATTGCTATCAGAAAGAATGGCTTGATAATCATTTGCAGAAGGCTGAGCGAGGGATTCGATTCATCGACCCTCATTATCACGAGCAGTTCCGTATCCCTGACGGAGAGAAAATTACCATCAAGCTCAGCGATGGCAAAACAATGGAAAGGACTTGCAGATATATTGACGACTATCACTTGGAGGTCGGTTCAAACCTTTATCATATCTGCGAGTTTGCCGAGTTTTGCGAGAGAAACGGACATACCATTGAACCAGCCGGAAAAGAAAATACGAAACCGACAAAGACAAAAGATAAAGCAAGATAAGGAGGTGCAAAAAGGTGGCAAGAAAATATGACTTGATTTCTGAACTGTATGAGAGAACCTGTCTGATGGTTACGGACAATCCGGTAAACTGGCAGGCATTTCTTAAAACCGCAGGACGAAATTTCAGACTTCGATTTGATGAGCAGCTTTTGATTTTTGCTCAAAGACCTGATGCAACCGCCGTTCTTGAAATTGAGCGTTGGAATGGTACTTTCGGTCGCTGGGTAAATCGTGGAGCTAAAGGTATCGCAGTATTTGAGGATGCTGATAGAAGCCATCAAAGACTCATTCACTACTTTGATGTATCTGATACCCACGAAAGCAGATATTCAAGACCTGTTCCGATTTGGAATATGCGTCCTGAATACGAAGCAGAGGTTATTGAAACTCTTGAAAATACTTTCGGTGCAGTTGATGATACTACAAGCCTTGAAAATGTCATCCGAGAAAGTGTAAGTAATGCCGTAGAAGATAATATTTCTGACTATCTCTCTGACTTTATGAATATGGGAGCCGGCAGCGACATTGAATACCTTTCTGCCGAGGAAGCCAATGTTCTGTATATGGATTTGGTTAAGAACAGCGTTTCATATATGATTATGGAACGCTTGGGAATGGATACGAGCAAGGCATTTACACCTGATGATTTTGCCGGCATTCACCACTTCAATTCGCAGGATACACTTAACGCAGTGGGCATTGCTACCAGTGATATTGCTGAGATGGCATTACTGCCGGTCAGCAGAACTATTTCAACGCTTATCAAAGAAAATCGCATAATTGATGAGCGAAGCCAAAATGAATACAATATAGACAACAAAGATGAAAGGAGTCAAGGCGATGAGCGAAATCATATACACGATGGTGGGAGATTACAATCTGCCGAACTTGGCACTTCCGGAGCAGAAGGAAGTAACGCTGGGCAGATGGTCGCAGATGAGGAGAACTTATCTGAAGGAGCATCACAAAATCCTGTACTACAATCTTCTGACGAAAGGGATTCTGAACAGTCACTTGGCGGAGGTGCAGGAACGAGCGACCGAACTGGAGGAAACACTCGTGAAACAGATGGCAGAGAAAGCCGGAGTGACGGAGCAGTTGAAGGCGGAAGATATGATGCAGTGGGTTCGTCTGATGAACAATCTGAGGAACTCGGCACAGGAAATCGTGAAAGCACAGGTAATATTCGCTTAGAATACTACGACCGCAGTAACGAGGACAGAAGCCTTCCGTTCTTCGGTAAAGACGACACAATAAGGGAAATGCTCGGTACGACCCCGCATTTGAAAGCTTCTAAAGAAGAAATCAAAGATTTCTATGAGAGAAATGTTGACGATACAGTGCGTACCGAGTATGTCAAAGGTATCTTTAACAATGACTACACTCAGTTCACTTTAAGTGATGGTAGAGTTGTGGGATACAAAACCTTTCAGAATGTTCTCCATCTGTGGGAAGGCGAATACGAAAACAGGACAGCTCAGAGCTTCTATGATTGGGGCGTTATTGCCAAACACTTTGAAGCAATGAGACTATTGGGTGAGCTGACCGATACAATGAAACCACTTCCGTCAATGGATGGTCAGTTGACTCTTATAATGGGAAATCAGACAGAGGAACGAAAACCCTCTGTCTTTTCTTTTTCTCAGGAAATCATAGATGCAGTATTAACCCGTGGCAGTGGAGTTTCCGAGGGTAAAATGCGTATTTATGAGCAGTTTGAAAAGAGCTTATCCGCAAAAGAAAATGCTGATTTTCTGAAAAACGAATACGGTTGGGGCGGCTCTTACCCTGTCATTATCGGTGCAGGAATTGATGAAAACCACGATGGAAAAGGTATCACAATTTCCAAAGGTATCGGTAGCGACAAGCCACACATTACTCTCTCTTGGTCTCAGGTGGAAAAGCGAATTGGAGTGCTTATCCGAATGGACAGATACCTGAACCCAAAGGAAAAAGAGAAATATCCTGAGTGGCTTGAAAAACAAGAACTTCGCAGAGCCGAGCTTGCAGAGCAAAGAAGAAACCGTGAGATATTAGCGACTGCTCCACCTATGTCCGAACCGGCAGAGGAAGAAGAACCTACGCAGTACGAGTACCATCTTGGCGACAGCGTGTATATCGGAGCCACTCAGTATGAAATCTTATCCTTCGATGAAAACCGTGTAATGCTCTATGACTTTGAAATGCCCCTCTTTAACAAGGAGTTTTCAAGGGATGAATTTGACCGCAAGGTGCGTGAAAATCCAATGAACGACCACTTAAAGGTCAAAGTATTACCGGCAGAAGAAAAGGCTGTTACAGACGATAATATCGCTGAAAACGACACCGAAATCAAACAGGATACCGTTCCCGCTGCGGACTATGAAGATGCGTTCTTTGTAGATACCGAAGCTGAGCGTGTGACTTGGATGTATTACAATCCCGATAGCGTTGCCGGCGGTCAGTATGTAACCAATACGCTGACCTTTGATGAGATACTGGAAGCGGCAAGAGAATATGAGTCCGCTGATGAGTTCTTTGATTATCTCGGCAGTATTGCAAGACAAGAGCTTGCGGATGTGGGTTCGGAATGGTTCGAGGAAGCGGACAAGGAGTTTCACAACACACCGAGTCTGACCGACTGTACCCCGGAAACAATGGAAGCACTGATTCAAAGTGTGGAACGAAGCGATATGGTGGCAACCAATATCGGGCAAGTTCCCATCGATGACTACCGGGAAATCGTTGCAAGCCAGCACGGATTTGATAGCTATGACGAAATGTACCGTGAGGGGTATCGTATTGGGAACGGCTATGATAAAGAGCCTGAACCGATAGTTCCCGCTTGGGAGCAGAAGAAAAAATCTAAGGTTAAGAGTTTTGACCTTCATCCGGACATTCCTATGGCGGAAAGAAACACCTTTGACCTTCGCTCTAACCCGGTGGAGGTTGTAGGTAAAAAGGAGCGTTTTCGCCGTAACATTATGGCAATCCAGCTTCTGAAAAAATGCCAAGGGGAAAATCGCTTTGCCACACCGGAGGAACAGATTATTCTGTCGAAATATGTCGGTTGGGGCGGTATTCCTGAAGCATTTGATGACCGAAACTCTGCGTGGGCAACCGAGTATTTGGAGCTTTCTTCTGTACTCACACCGGAGGAATATGCGGCTGCAAGAGAAAGTACACTGACAGCATTCTATACTCCTCCGGAAGTTTCCACTGCCATCTATAAGGCTTTGGAACAGATGGGATTTGAGGAAGGAAACCTACTTGAACCCTCTTGTGGTATCGGTAACTTTATCGGTATGCTCCCGAAATCAATGGAAAACGCAAAGGTATATGGTGTTGAGCTTGATACCATTTCCGCAGGTATAGCACAGCAGCTCTATCAGAAATCTTCTATTGCGGCACAGGGCTTTGAGGAAGTAAATATCCCTGACAGCTTCTTTGATGGCGTTATCGGTAATGTACCTTTTGGAGATTTCAAGGTCTTGGATAAGCGATACGACAAGCACAACTTCCTTATTCACGATTTCTTTTTTGCAAAGTCCCTTGATAAGCTTCGCCCAGGCGGTGTGATGGCACTTGTAACCAGTAAGGGTACAATGGACAAGGAAAACTCCAATGTCCGAAAGTATATCGCACAGAGGGCTGAGCTTTTAGGAGCAATCCGATTACCGAATGATACCTTCAAGGGCAATGCCGGTACAGAGGTTGTATCTGATATTCTGTTTCTGCAAAAGCGAGACAGACTCATAGATATTGAGCCTGATTGGGTACACCTTGATACTGATGAGAATTGTATCAGAATGAACTCATACTTCGTTCAGCATCCGGAAATGGTGCTTGGCGAAATGAAAATGGTCAGCGGTCGTTTCGGTCCGGAAGCCACCTGTGAGCCGTATGAAAATGCCGAGCTTGGCGAACTTCTTGATGAAGCGGTAGCCAATATTCACGGAAAAATCTCTGCGTATGAGGTGGCAGATGAGCTGGAGGAAGAAGATAATTCTATCCCTGCCGACCTTGATGTAAGAAACTTTTCCTACACGGTTTTAGACGATAACATCTATTTCCGTGAAAACTCCCGTATGACCCCTGTTGAGGTTTCGGCAACTGCTGAGAACCGCATTAAGGGTATGATTGGGATTAGAGACTGTGTTCGTAACCTGATTGAATTGCAGACCGAGGACTACCCGGACAGCGAGATTAAACAGGCACAGGAGAAGCTCAATATACTCTATGACGGATTTACAAAGAAGTACGGACTGATTAACAGCCGTGCTAACACATCGGCTTTTTCTGATGATAGCTCCTATGCTTTGCTTTCAGCCTTGGAGGTCATCAACGAAGATGGCGAACTGGAACGCAAGGCAGATATGTTTTTCAAGCGTACAATTAAGCCGCATAAGCCGGTAACTGAGGTTGATACCGCAGATGAAGCACTGGCAGTATCCATTGGCGAAAAAGCTGCCATTGATATGGAATATATGACAGAGCTTTCCGGCAAAACTGAGGAGGAACTATTTGAGGACTTGAAAGGTGTTATCTTCCTGAATCCGCATTATGAGTATGGCAATTCCTACGAGCCACAGTATCTTATGGCGGACGAATATCTGTCCGGTAATGTAAGAGAAAAGCTTGAAGTGGCAAAGAGGTCTGCGGCACTTTACCCGGAAGAATATACAGTGAATGTGCAGGCTCTTGAAAAGGTGCAGCCGAAAGATTTGACTGCAAGTGAGATTTCCGTAAGACTTGGTGCTACTTGGATACCTCCTGAAATCGTCAGTCAGTTTATGTTTGAGTTCCTTGATACTCCCCGCTATGCACAGTGGAATATCAAAGTTCACTTCTCGCAGTTTACTGGAGAATGGAACATCGAGGGCAAAAGCTACGACCGTGCCAATGTCAAAGCATACAGTACTTATGGTACAAGTCGTATCAATGCTTATAAGATTTTCGAGGAAACTCTGAATCTGAAAGATGTCCGTATCTTTGATTATATCGAAGATGATGAGGGCAAAAAGAAAGCTGTTTTGAATAAGAAAGAAACAGCAATCGCACAAGCTAAGCAAGAACTTATTAAACAAGGCTTTCAGGATTGGATATGGGCTGACCCTACCCGCCGTGAAAAGCTAACGAAGATGTATAACGAAAAGTTCAACAGTACAAGACCTCGTGAGTATGATGGAAGTCACATTGTATTCAATGGTATGAACCCTGAAATTGAGCTTCGTGAGCATCAAAAAAATGCAGTTGCACACATTCTTTATGGTGGAAATACGCTTCTTGCACACGCAGTTGGAGCAGGCAAAACATTTGAAATGGTAGCGGCTGCTATGGAGTCAAAACGACTCGGACTTTGTAATAAGTCCCTGTTCGTTGTACCAAATCATCTGACGGAGCAATGGGCGGCAGAGTTCTTGCAGCTCTACCCGGCAGCAAATATCCTTGTAGCAACCAAGAGAGATTTTGAAACCAAGAACCGCAAAAAGTTCTGTGGTCGAATTGCTACGGGAGATTATGATGCAGTCATCATCGGTCATTCTCAGTTTGAGAAAATACCGATGTCCATTGAAAGACAGCGAGCAATATTGGAGCAACAGCTTGAAGAGCTGACTAACGGTATCATTGATTTGAAAAGAAATCGTGGAGAGAACTTTTCCATAAAACAGCTTGAAAAGTCAAAGAAATCCGTGAAGCAAAAGCTGGAAAAGCTCAATGACCAAAGCCGTAAGGATGATGTTGTAACCTTTGAGGAGCTTGGCGTTGACAGACTTTTTATTGACGAGAGCCATTACTACAAGAACCTTTACCTCTATACAAAAATGAGAAATGTCGGTGGTATCGCTCAGACAGAAGCTCAGAAATCCTCTGACCTTTTTATGAAATGCAGATACCTTGACGAGCTTACAGGCGGGCGAGGAACAGTATTTGCAACCGGTACTCCTATCTCAAACAGTATGGTGGAACTCTACACAATCCAGCGATACTTGCAGTACAACACCCTTGTTCAAAACAATCTGCAACACTTCGACGCTTGGGCAAGTACCTTTGGAGAAACTGTAACAGCAGTTGAGCTGACACCGGAGGGCTATACTTTAATAGGACGATAAAATTAACTGTCCTAAATTGAAAATACATAAGGAAGGAGGTTAAGAGAATGTCAAGGACTTCAAAGATTACAGCACTTTATGAGAGATTATCAAGAGATGATGACCTGAATGGCGAGAGTAATTCCATTACCAATCAGAAAAAATACCTCGAAGATTATGCCCGTAGGAATGGCTTTGAGAATATTCGCCATTTTACTGACGATGGTTTTTCGGGTGTAAATTTCAATCGCCCAGGCTTTCAGTCTTTGATAAAAGAAGTTGAAGCAGGCAATGTCGGAACATTGATTGTTAAGGATATGAGCCGATTAGGGCGAAACTATCTGCAAGTCGGCTTTTATACGGAAATTCTGTTTCCACAGAAAGATGTCCGTTTTCTTGCAATCAATAACAGCATTGACAGCAACAATGCTTCGGATAATGACTTTGCTCCGTTTTTGAATATTATGAATGAATTTTATGCCAAAGACACGAGCAATAAAATCAAGGCTGTATTTGACGCACGAATGAAAGACGGAAAGCGTTGCAGCGGTTCTATTCCCTATGGGTATAACCGACTGCCGAACGATAAACAAACGCTTATTGTTGACCCTGTGGCTTCTGAGGTGGTAAAGCGTATCTTTCTGCTTGCAAATGAGGGCAAAAGCCCACGAGCCATAGCGGAAATACTGACCGAAGAAAAGGTTTTAATTCCTGCCGCATATGCAAAGGAATATCACCCCGAACAGTACAACGGGATTAAGTTTGCAGACCCTTATATTTGGGGCATATCTGCCATTAGAACGATTTTAAGCAGGCAGGAATATCTTGGGCATACTGTTTTGAGAAAGTCGGTCAGCACCAATTTCAAACTGCATAAGAGAAAGACTACCGATGAAGATGAGCAGTATGTGTTTTATAACACCCACGAGCCTATCATATCTCAGGAACTTTGGGACAGCGTTCAGAAGCGAAAGAAACGAGCGAACAGAGCTGCGGCAAGAGGTACGCATACCAACCGATTAAGCGGTTATCTATATTGTGCCGACTGTGGCAGGAGAATGACTTTGCAAACGCATTACAGCAAGAAAGATGGTTCTATTCAGTATTCTTACCGTTGCGGCGGTTATGCAAGCAGGGTTAATTCCTGTACTTCCCATACGATTAATGCTGATAATGTTGAAGCCTTGATATTATCAGCAGTTAAACGTTTTTCAAAATTCGTTCTGAATGACGAAAAAGCCTTTGCTTTAGAACTGCAATCCCTTTGGAAAGACAAGCAAGAGGAAAGGCCGAAGCACAATCAATCGGAGTTGAAACGCTGTCAGAAACGCTATGACGAACTCTCTACGCTCATTCGTGGCTTGTATGAAAATCTCATATCGGGATTACTGCCCGAAAGACAATACAAGCAATTGATGAAGCAGTATGACGATGAGCAGGCGGAGCTGGAAATGAAAATGGAAGCGATGAAAAAGGAACTTTCCGAAGAAAAGGACAGCACTATGGATATTCAGCATTTTATATCGCTGATACGAAAGTATAAAAATCCTACGGAAGTTTCCGATTTGATGTTTGCCGAACTCATTGACAAGATTGTGGTGTATGAAGCCGAGGGTGTGGGAAAAGCAAGGACACAAAAGGTTGATATTTACTTCAATTATGTCGGACAGGTCGATATTGCCTACACCGAGGAAGAACTTGCCGAGATAAAAGAGCAGGAAGAACAGGAAGAAAAGAAGCGATTGGAGAAACAGCGTCAGCGTGAAAAAGCCTATCGAGAGAATCGAAAGGCGAAAAAACTTGCTGAAAACGGTGGCAAAATTGTCAAAACAAAGGTATGTCCCCATTGTCAGAAAGAGTTTACCCCTACAAGCAATCGACAAATATTCTGTTCAAAGGATTGCTGCTATCAGGCAAGGCAGGATAAGACAAAAGCCGACAGAGAAGCGGAAAAAGGCAATCATTATTATCGTCAGCGTGTATGTGCTGTGTGTGGCAGTACCTATTGGCCTACACACAGTCAGCAGAAATTCTGCTCCGAGGAATGTAAAAAACTAAACCACAATAAGAAAACCTTGGAGTTTTACTACAAGAAGCAAAAGGAGAAAGAACTATGCAAAGATTTATTACAGACGAAAGAACAGGTATCCGATACGAACTCATCGGAGATTACTATTATCCCTGCCTAACAGTAGAGGAAAGTCCTCCCCTTTCAAAATACGGGCGGTTACGGCAACGATATTTGAGAGAACACAAGCGTGTGTTATATTTTAATCTGATGACAAGCGGAAGGTTATATGAACACCTTGCTGAAATTGATACTTCGGCTCGTGATATGGCGGAGTATCTGATGAAGGAAATGGCACGCAAGCAAGGAGTAACGGAGGAACTGAAAGCAACGGATACGATGAGATGGGTCGGAATGATGAATAACATTCGAGCCTGTGCCGATGAGATTGTACTGAATGAGATTGTATATTCGTAATTTAATACCAGCCGAAGAAGAACTGTTGTCAAGTGATGGCAGTTCTTCTTTTTCGGCAAGTATTCAAGAAGTCATTAAGTCGGGAGTGTAGTCGAAGTGGGCAAGTTGAAAAATCACAATAAATATGGTATAATGCATTTAAATTAAGACAGCAAATCGGTATTTTGGAGGTTGTTATGGCTTTTGATTTTAAGAAAGAATTTAAAGAATTTTATATGCCTAAGAATAAACCAGAGATTGTAAATGTACCTAAGGCAAATTATATTGCAGTTAGAGGAAAAGGCAATCCAAATGAAGAAGGCGGGGCATATCAACAAGCAATCAGTATTCTATATGCTGTTGCATACACATTAAAAATGAGTTACAAGACCGATTATAAAATTAAAGGCTTTTTTGAATATGTTGTTCCGCCATTGGAAGGCTTTTGGTGGCAGGATGATTTTGTGGGTGTAGATTATACAAATAAATCTGCTTTTAACTGGATTTCTGTTATTCGTTTGCCTGATTTCATATCTAAAGCTGATTTTGACTGGGCGATAGAAACAGCAACGAAAAAGAAGAAAATTGATTGTTCGTCAGCAGAATATCTTACGATTGATGAAGGATTATGCGTTCAAATTATGCACATAGGTTCTTTTGATAATGAGCCAGCAACCGTTGCTCTTATGGATACTTATATAGAACAAAATGGGTATCTCAATGATATTAACAAAGATAGATTGCACCACGAGATTTATATGTCTGATGCAAGAAAGGTTGCTCCAGAGAAATGGAAAACTGTAATTAGACATCCGATTAAGAAAGCGTAAAATCGGAATTTGTGGAGGATATTAAAATGGCGCAGATAATATGGGATGGCAATAAAAACTGGGAAAACGTTTGGGACGGTAAGCAGCCGTGGGACAGAGAGATTGAAGAAAAAAGCATTCCTGAAAATGCAGTTCTAATTGACAGACCAGATGACATAATTAAAGCATCAATTCCATACATGATTATCCCTTGTATTGTATGCTTTGTTGCAATTTTTACAAAAAAGGCGCAATCAGATGAATTTATATTTAATTTATGGCTTATGCCGCTGTCATTTATTATTGGCTTTTTTGTTGCGATGCCGTTACATGAATTTCTTCATGCTATAAGTTATCCAAAGGGGGCAAAAGTTTATATAGGAGTATCTCTAAAACAGTTGAGAGCATATGCTGCATCCTCAGCAGCACTTAGCAGAGGACGATATATAATGATGTCATTGGCACCTTTGATTCCGGGGATAATCTTTCTTGCTGTTTTCGTGGTCTGCCCGATTTCAATGAAGTGGTTGATGACAATATGTGTAGTTCCTTCGTTTATGGGACTAATTTCTCCAGCACCCGATTATATGGATGTTTTAATCATATTGCGAAAGGTACCGAAGGGGGCAATGATTCAGGCAACAGAAAATGGATTGGTTTGGTATCTCTAATACGACAGATTCCAGTTTGTCTGTAACTAAAAGACAAGTGTTGAAGCGAAAAACATCGTAGAAATACGGTGTTTTTTGTTACCCTAAAATCTACAATTTTATACATAACCACAGGTTAGTACAAAGACCTTGTGTTTCTTTTTGAAAGGCTTAAAACAAGGATTTTTCCTTGATTTAATCCCCGAAAAGCAACACAACCAAGGTTTTAGTATCGATCTGTGGTTTTTATATTTTCAGAGAAAAGGAGAACAAGAAAAAATGAAACTAAATGAAAACGAAATGAATTTCAGCGTACCTCTTGAAATCATCAAGGCAAGTGAAATCGAGCCGAAAGAAGTAAAGTGGCTGTGGTATCCGTATATTCCCTTTGGTAAGGTTACGCTGTTGCAAGGAGATCCGGGCGATGGGAAAAGCAAGTTAATGCTTTCCATTGCCGCCCTGCTCTCAAAGGGAGAACCACTCCCCTTTACAGAAACGGAAGAAAACGAGCCTATGACTATCATCTATCAGACAACGGAAGATGACGCAGACGATACCGTAGTACCCCGCTTCAATTCTGCCGGCGGAGACGGAGAAAATCTTATCTTCATCAAGGAAGATGAAAAGACTTTATCTTTCGGAGATAACCGCATTCGTGAAGCGATTGAAAAGTACAATGCAAAGCTTCTAATTCTTGACCCGTTGAGTTCGTATATCGGAGAGAATTGCTCTATGAATAATGCCAACGAAACACGAGCGGAGTTTAACCATCTGATAGCGGTTGCAAAAGATACGGGTTGTGCGATTGTCATTATCGCTCATATGAACAAGATGAAAGATAATAATCCACTCTACCGCACCAACGGCTCGATTGACATTGCGGGTGCTGCAAGAAGCATTCTTGCAATCACACGCACACCGAACAAGGAAGCACCTGCGGAAAGATATTTGGTGCAAGTGAAATCAAATCTTGCTCCGACAGGTTCGGCAATTCTTTTTGAGGTTGCCGAGAAAGGTGTGAACTTCATTTCCGAAATGGAAATGACAGCCGAAGAAGCGTTTTTATCTCTTGCCCCACAAATAGGCAGACCGAATGAAAAAGAGATGAAAGCAAAATCATTTCTCATTGAAATGTTGCAGGGCGGAGAAATGCTTTCTTCGGATTGTGAAGAAAAACTTGAAGCCGCAGGGTTCAAGAAATCGACCATCAAAAAGGCAAAGAAAAACGCAGGAGTTATCTCCAAGAAGAAAGGTTTTCTTTGGTATTGGTCTTTGCCGATGAGCGATATACCGAGAGAATAAAAACAGAATGCCTGTCGGTGGGACAGTCTGTTTTTGTGATTGAGGTATCAAAGGAGGTCAAGGGGGAACACCCTTGCCCACGACATCTTTGCAGACGAAGTCTGAAAGTGTCATAGTGGGTTACACACATTCAAAGAATGTTGTGTAATGGCTTCGCCCTGCCGAGAAAGGAGAATGAAAATGGCAAAAAACAACAAGGCGGATATGAGTTGTGCAAGGGTAAAAAAGTACACCGCTTCTGATGTGAGCAAGGCGGAAAGGCACAACGAACGCAAGAATGAAACCTATGAAAATATGAATGTGATTGAGGAACGCATACCCTATAATGTGCATTTCAAAAAGCCTTTTGCCCCAACCTATATGGAGCAGTTAAAGCAGATGGAAACTGATGGTATGGTGTCGCTTCGTGGGTTGAGAAAAGACGCAACGCTGTTCAATGAGATTGTGATTGATGTGAACACAATGTACTTTGAGCATAACGGTGGCTACGAATATGCAAAGCAGTTTTATGAAGAAGCGTTTCATTTTATCGAGGAAAAATTCGGTGCTGATAATGTCATATCGGCTGTTATGCACGCTGATGAAATCAATGTAGCGGCAACTGAGGAACTGGGAAAAGAGGTTTACCACTATCATCTTCACGCTATGGTTTTGCCTGTGGTGGAGAAAGAAATCCTATGGAGCAAGCGTTGCAAAGATGAAAAACTGCGAGGAACAGTTAAGGAAGTTGTTCATCAAATCAGCCATTCAAAGAAATGGAAATCGGATATTCCGCTGACCGATGAAAAAGGCAATCCGCTTCTCAGAAAGAACGGAAAACCTATGTTTCGAGCTTCGTACAGCATACTGCAAGACGAATTGTTTAATTATATGACGGAGCGAGGATTCAAAGGCTTTCAGCGTGGCGAATACGGAAGTACAGCAGAACACCTGACTTCCCTGCAATATCAAATCAAGCAGGACAAGGAGCGATTGGAGAAGTTGCAGAAGCGTATTCAGCGTGAACAGATAAAGTATGAGCCTGCCCGTAATGTTTCCAAAACCTATAACGAGATTGACAGTATGGGGCAGAAAACAATCACGGGTAAAATGGCAATCTCCAAAGAGGATTATTCCCAACTGACCGCCCTTGCCAAAGAGGGCATTACCAGTCGTGCAGAAATCAGCGAATTAGAACAGAGTGCCAACTATTACCGACAGAAATATTTTGACTGTGCAAACGCACTCGAAAGAATGAAAACTAAATACAACGAACTGAAAGAAAAGTGCAGACCTTTTCTTCAAGCGTTGGAGCATTTTCCTGAAGTTGCTAAACTTTTTACCGAAAAAGTGAAGCAACTTTTTTCTTTTAAGAAAGCACAGGAACGAGCCGAAAAAGAAGCAAGGGAAAAAGAACGACAGGAGCGTATCAAGGCTCGAAGGAACAAGCGTGGTATGGAAAGATAGCCTTTTCCATTATACTCACGACTTAATGACTTCTTGAACTATTGAGAAACTGCGGTTATTGGGTGTTCTAATATGAATGCCCCACAATCAAATCTTATGAAAGAGAGGATCGGACTATATGAAAGAGCAGAAACATTCTTATTCACAGCGAATTGGAAAGACAACATTCATTGTAAATGTAAAGCAGTCCGAAAGTGCCAAAAAGCCTTTGAATACGGTGTTTCAGGACATCTGCAAGCACGAGGTTTTGGGCGGCTTCTTTACGGACAAATCGTTTAATTTAGAAAATCCACAAAAAGTGTCTTGACAAACTCGACCCCGAGGGTACGGGTTACAGAGCAAAGACACGCTTTGCAAAGTTCTATAACTTGCCGGAACTTATGGCAATGTTCAAGGAAGTAGCCGATATTAAAACATCGGATATGCTCGACCTGCCAGTGCCGGAAGCACACTTTCATAATGTGGCGGTTAAGCCGTCAGAAATGCAGAAAGAAATGGTTGCCTCTCTTGCAGAGCGAGCTGAAAAGGTGCGTGGCGGTGGTGTGGATTCCAGTGTAGATAATATGCTGAAAATCACAAACGATGGCAGAAAGTTGGCACTTGAGCAGCGTATGCTCAATGATATGCTGCCTGATTTTGAGGGCAGTAAAATCAATGCCTGTGTCGATAACATCTATCGTATATGGGAAGAAACAGCCGATAAGAAATCGGCGCAGCTCGTGTTCTGCGACCTTTCAACACCAAAGAACGATGGTACTTTCTCTGTATATAACGACATAAGAAAGAAACTTATTGAGCGTGGTGTTCCTGAAAGTGAGGTTCGCTTCATTCACGAAGCAGATACCGATATGAAAAAGAAAGAGCTGTTCCAAAAGACCCGTAAGGGCGAGGTCAGAGTGCTTCTCGGTTCTACTCAGAAGATGGGAGCAGGAACGAATGTGCAGGACAGACTTATCGCACTTCACGATGTGGATTGTCCGTGGCGACCTTCTGATTTGGAGCAGCGTTCCGGTAGAATTATCCGTCAGGGTAACTCAAACCCTGATGTAGATATTTACCGCTATGTCACAGAGCAGACTTTTGATGCCTACCTCTATCAGCTTGTTGAGGGCAAGCAGAAGTTCGCCAGTCAGATTATGACGAGTAAATCTCCGGTGCGTTCTGCCGAGGATATTGATGAAACAGCACTATCCTATGCGGAGATTAAAATGCTTGCTACCGGCAACCCATATATCAAAGAAAAGATGGATTTAGACATTCAGGTTCAAAAGCTGAAGCTCTTAAAATCCAACTTCTTATCTGAAAAGTATAGCTTGGAGGATAAGGTAATTAAATATTATCCGCAGCGTATCACAGCTTTGGAAAACCGAATTGAAGGCTTGAAAAAAGATGTGGAAACTGCAAAACAGCACCCGAAACCTACGGATGACCGCTTTGTCGGTATGGAGGTTAAGGGCGTTTTTTATTCTGAAAAAGCAGACGCCGGTAAAGCAATTATCGAAGCCTGCAAGCAGATGAATAGTCCCGACCCTATTCCTCTCGGTCAGTATCGTGGCTTTGAAACAGAGCTTTTATTCAATACGGTAGAGAGAAATTATGAGGTTCGACTGAAAGGTGCGACAAGCAGAAATGTTCCTCTTGGCGATGATGTTTTCGGTAATATCGTTCGTCTTGACAATGGCATTGAACGATTTGCAGAGAGCTTATCCCTTGCGGAAAATGACCTTGAGAACACCAAGAACCAGTTGGAAACGGCAAAGCTTGAAGTTCAAAAACCTTTCTTGCAAGAGGAAGAATTAAAGACAAAGCTTGCTCGTTTGGATGAGCTGAACATTCTGCTCAATATGGATAAAACCGAAAATGAAATAGTTGGCGGAGAACCTGATGAGGTTGATATGCCCGAAAAACGAAAGGAGAAAACCTATGAACGATAAGAAAACCCCTAAAAAAGAATGTAAGAATCCATTTTGCCCTGCAATGGTAAATCCCTTTGATGCAATGATGATGGTCGTTGTAAGACGATTTGACAGAGCCTTGCGAGAACTTGAAAACAGAAAAGCTCCCCTTAATGAGGTTGAGCTTCTCCACCAAAATGCAAAGATTTCTTTCTGCAAGGCAATGGTAATGCAGAGCATTGAGACAAAGTTTTCGCCGGAAGAAATCGTTGCATTGTATCAGAACGAGGAGCTTGCGGAAGGTGCGTGGCTTATTTGGAATGACATTAAATGTCCTCTCAATAAGCTTCTGATTATTATCGCAAAGCTCGGTGTTGATGATGAGGTCAAAGAAGCAGTTGTTGATTTCATTATGTAAAAACGGTGGTGATTGTTATGCCATATATCGCACCGGAAGTCATAACCGAAGCGAAACGAATGGACTTACTTACCTATCTCAGAGACTATGAACCTCACGAGCTTGTAAGGTTTTCAAGCAACACATACACCACAAGAACCCACGACAGCCTAAAGATTTCCAATGGAAAATGGATGTGGTGGTCACGAGGTATCGGGGGCAAATCTGCCCTCGATTACCTTATCAAGGTTCGTGGTATGAGCTTTATTGAAGCAGTGGAAACCATTATGGGAAGTGGTTCTGTTACTTACCCTACCCGTGAAATTGTAAGCACCTACGAGGAAAGACCTCTCCTGTTACCTGAGAAAAGCAGGACAACCGATAAGGTTTTTGAGTATTTGTTCAGCCGAGGAATTGACTATGAAATCATAAATTACTGCTTGGAAAATGAGCTAATCATTGAGTCGCTGCCATATCACAACGCAGTCTTTATTGGCTATGGTGAGGGTAACGAACCAAAATATGCAGCATACCGAGCGACAAATCAGCAAAGACTTATGGGCGATTGTACCGGAAGTAAAAAGCAGTATTCTTTCCGTTTGGTCGGTGGCAATAAAGATGAGGTACACCTTTTTGAGTGTGCCATTGATTTACTTTCCTATGCAACACTCTTAAAGCTTGATGGCAAAGACTGGCGAGAATACAACCTTGTTTCTCTTGCCGGTGTGTACTCTCCAAAGCAGAATATCGAAGAATCAAAAGTGCCGGTGGCCATCCGAAAGTTTCTTTCGGATAATCCTTCCGTCACTAAAATCGTTCTGCATTTGGACAATGACTACGCAGGAAGAAAAGCAACCAAGGCAATAGAAGTTTTGCTCAAAGAGTACGAAGTCGTTGACGATCCTCCCCAATATGGAAAGGATGTCAACGATTTTCTATGTAAGCGTTTGGGAATCAGTCAGAAAAATGAAAGGAGTATTGAAAGATGAATGTAGAAAAAATCAGAGAGATGTACCCGGAGGGTACGCAGATTGAGCTTCAGGAAATGGCTGGCGAAAGTCAGATGCCCTATGGTCTGAAAGGCACAGTCAGGTTTGTTGATGATGCCGGTCAGATTCATATGAGATGGGAAAACGGCAGTTCCCTTGCCCTGAATGTGGATGAGGACACCTTTGAAAAGGTTGAACCGCCTGAAAAGATTTCGGTCATTCTTGTAGAACCGGGCAAGTATCCGAAGCTCATTGAAATCGAGGACTCACTTGAAGCAATGCAGTCTCTTGTGGGTGGCGACATCGAGGAATATATGCCGTATGAAGATGAAATCGCTATCATCTGCAACGAGGAAGGAAAGATGAATGGTATGCCCCTAAACCGTGCCATTTACTCCGAACCTGAAACAGTTGAGATGAGTTATGGAGAACTCAAAAATCATTTCCGGCAGGCAGAAAAGGATAGAAACCACGCAGTTGGCTATGTTGTTTTCACGGAGGACAGCTTTGACAAACCTTATACCGAAGAACAGAGAACCTATGTTATCAGCAGTAACAACAAGGCTTTCATTGAAGGTATGGGTGGTTATTCCATCTATGGTTCTTCCCTTGATGGGACAGACAAATGCGTAAGACTGGAAGCATATATGGCAGATGAACACGGCGGTAAGGATGGTTGGAAGATTGAAAAGTGCTATGTGAAGGACGAAAGCAATCGTGAAATGCTGGATATTATTGCCGGCAAATTCTTCATCTGCTATGCACCTTTTGAGTCTGAAAAGTTCCTCAGTATGCCTAAAGACCTTGCACGAAAGTATGAGGACAAGTTCAAATATCCTGAGAGATTTTACAGAACTGCTGATGGAATTGAAGCGAAGCAGTATAAGCCGGTCTCTAAAGATATGGAGCGTTAAGAGATAAATTAGGTCGCACCGAGGTTATTGCATAATCTTAGCGAGCAGACCATTTATGGACAGGAATGTCCAAAACGGTACACTCGTTAGGGGTTGCCCCTAATACCCCAAAGAAGAAAGGAGCATAAACTATGCGGGAGATAGTATTGGTCGCCGCCGGGTTAATCATCGGCGTCTTTTTCGGAGTAACAACAATGTGCCTGTTTCAGATAAATCGGGACAGGCACTATATTTACAGAAAGGACAGCGATAAAAATGAGCAAGAGAAACATTGAAAAGCACATTCTGATGAACAAGGCAGAAGCTCAGGATTTGCAGAAAAAAGCAAAACGGGCGTGTCTTTCCGAAGGCGGTCTTATCCGTTTGCTTCTCAAAGGATACGAGCCGAGAGAAAAGCCCGACGAAAGATTTTACGACGTTATGCGGGAGCTTTCAGCTATCGGCAACAACATCAATCAGCTTGCCGCCAAAGCAAACACGCTTGGCTTTGTGGACGCACCACAGCTTAAAAAAGAAGCCGAACGCTGGCATAAGTTTCAGGCTGATGTGGAGCGTACTTTTTTAAGACCCGATAAGAGCGATATGAAATGGCAGTAAGTAAATTATGGTCGGTCACATCAAGGCTCGGTCAGGTAATCGACTATGCCGCCAATCCCGAAAAGACTGCGGCAGATATTTACACCGAGGAACAGTATCAGGCTCTCCGTGATGTTCTCAGCTACGCAAAGGACGAAGAAAAAACCGAGCGTGAATTTTTCGTTGAGGGTATCAACTGCAACCCTGCGACCGCAAGAGACCAGTTTGTATCTGTGAAAAAAGCATACGGCAAAGATGACGGCATTCAAGCTTATCACGGATACCTGAGTTTTAAGGAACAGGACATATCCCCGGAGCTGGCACAGAAAATCGGAATGGAATTTGCAAACGAAGTGTGGGGCAAAAGATTTCAGGTGGTGGTTACTACTCATCTGAATACGAAGCACCTGCACTGCCATTATGTAATCAACTCTGTTTCCTTTGTAGACGGCAAGCGGTTATGGGGAGATGAAAAAGCGTGGTTCAAGTTTCGCTTGGTTGCCGACCGTCTCTGTGAAAAGTACGGACTGTATTATAATCCGAACCCGAACCGCAGTAAGCAATCCTCTTATTACTACAAGCAGGAGCAAGCCGGTATGCCGAGCCGATACTCCATTACCCGTGACGCCATTGATGAAGCGATTGCACACAGCACCAACTTAAAGACCTTTGATTATATCCTCACGCAGATGGGCTATGAGCATTGTCTCAGCGACAGCCGAAAGTATTGGACTATAGTTCCGAAAGGATACAAGAAGCCGATACGACTTAAATCCCTCGGAGAGAATTATACCGAGGAAGCAATCAAGCGTAGGCTGACGGAAAATCAAAAGGTTCTCATCGTTCCTTTTGCAAAGGAAACGGTAAGAGTCAGGCAGTACCGAATGCCCACAAGAGAACACAAAATCAAAAAGGTCGGCGGACTGTATGGGCTGTATCTGCATTACTGCTATAAGCTCGGCTATCTGCCGAAGTACAAAAAACAGAATACCGCAAGGCTTCACTATCTTTTGAAAGAAGATTTGCTGAAGCTCGACAAAATCACTCAGGAGACAAGGCTGCTTGGACGGGAGAACATTTCTACCGACGAGCAGCTTTTCTCATATAAAGAGTCCGTGTTGTTGCAAATCAAATCCTTGACTGACGATAGAACACACCTGCGAAAACAGTTAAGAAGAAATTTGAGTGACAATGAGCTATCAAATGTCAAGGAGCAGATTACGGCAATCACGAGCAAGCTGTGGACTCTCCGCAAAGAGGTCGGTCTTTGTGATGACATAGCCGAAAGGTCAAAGGTCATTGAAGCCAACCTTGAAACGGTTAGAGTTTACGAAGAAAAACAAGAACGAAAGGAGCAGAACCGTAATGACAAACGGAGGTGATGCGGCAGAACAGGTCGTCAGGCTATCGCTTGAGGGCTTTGAAGTAGCCGCAAAATTAAGCGGAGCGGCAGCAAAGAATATTGCCGTTCTATTAGTCTCTGTTCTCAAACAGGAACAGAAAACAAAAGGCAAGGCTCGACTTACCAATATGATTAAGTCGGGCAAGGAGCTGAAGGTGTTTTCTATCCCAAACAAGGACTTGAAGAAGTTTACCGAGCAGGCCAAACGCTACGGCGTTCTCTACTGCGTACTCAGGGATAAAAACACAAAGGGCGATAATGTACCGATTGATATTATTGCCCGTGCAGAGGACGCTTCCAAAATTCAGCGAATTGTTGAGAGATTTGAACTCGGTAAAGTTGATAAGGCTGCGATTGTCACCGAGTCTCAGAAGGCTGTCGAAAAGCGTGAAGCTTTGGAGAAAGACAAGCCGACGAAAACCAAAAACGAAATCATCACTGAGGAAGCCGTCAGAAAACCTATTCAGAAAGAGGGGTATTCCCAGTCAAACCCCACAGTCGCCAAAACGGACAAAAACCCTCCGTCAAGGCACGACTCCGAGCCGGTAGATATGCAAACTGATAAGGGTACTGTCAGCGACAGACAGAGAAAGCCGTCGGTGAAAGCAAAGCTTGACCGATACAAGGCACAGTCCAAGCAGCAGAAAGAAGCAGAACGCAAAGAGCCGGAGGTATCAAAGCCGGAAGTCAAGAATGCCCCGGCACAGACCGTACACCAGCAGCCGAAACCCAAAAGCAAAAATGTGAAAGAGAGGTAATCACAATGACAAACAATTTTACCCCTGCTAAGGCAGGACAGCAGAGAAACAGACTTTCCAAAGAGGAATATGCCGAGAAGATGAAAGCGGAAAAAGAAGCCGTATATCAGATGGCGGACGACACCGCAAAGGCTATCGTTTCCGACCCGGAAAAGTTCAAAGCCTTCCTTGATACGCAGAGCCGTCTTGACCGATACTCTGCGGTCAATGCACTTCTGATTTTTAAGCAGCTTCCCGAAGCAAGCCAGCTCAAAAACTTTGACGACTGGAGCAAGGATAATGTGAAAATTCAGAAAGGTGCGAAAAGCATTTCCATTCTTGAACCTGTCGAGTATGCCAAGAGAGACGGTACGACCGGCATTTCCTACAATGTGAAAAAGGTCTTTGATGTTTCTCAGACCAACGGCAAGAGACCGCCTGCACCGACTGTCAACCGAGACCCGAAAGCACTCATTACTGTTATGCTGGATTCTTCCCCGGTTGAAGTGGAAGCAACAAATGAGCTTCCGTATCCCAATATGGCAGCGTTTTATAACAACGAGGAACAGACCTTGTATGTAAAGCGTGATGTGGGAGACAGCGTAGCGGTCGCTCAGTGCGTAGCACAGGAGCTTGGCCACGCACAGCTCTCCATCAACAGCGACAGTTACAGCAGAGCGGATATGGGCTTTCAGGCGGTTTGTATCGGCTATATGCTTTGCAAGAAGTACGGTGTCGATACACAAAATTTTGCTATCAACCGTATCCCTGAGAAGCTCGCCGGCAAAGAGCCGAAGGACATTCGCTATGAGCTTTCCAAAACGAGAAATGCGATGGCGGATATTCACTCCCGTGTTTCCGATGAGCTTTACAAGAAAAAGCAGGAACGAAGCAAAGACTACGAAAGATAAGGTGAGACTATGGCGAAGGAAGAAATGTATCATATCGCATTGGACGATTATGAACACGGCATTATTATCCGTTCTCTCAATGACGAGAAAACAGATTTGATGAACGAGGGTAAATCTACCGATGCGGTGGACGACCTTATCATCAAGGTCGGAACTGCCCCAAAGAAAAAGTTCAGAGTTATCGAAAAGGAACGCTCCTGTGAATCGAGATAACGAAAGGCAGTCTGCGATTATTCTTTCCGTCATCGGTATTATCCCGGTCGTATGGCTGGCGCTTCTGATAGCTCCCTCTGTAAAAGGAGGATTGCCGGAAATACTGCCGAGCCTATTAACAGCGTTCAACAACCCATTGCATAGCAGAGAAGCAAAACGAGGACAGCCTAAAAACTGTCCTCGTTTTGCTTCTCTGCTATGCAATGGGTATCGGGATTTACTTCTCAACACAGAAGAATTACCGAAGGCGTGAAGAACACGGTTCTGCGAAATGGGGCAATGCAAGAGCCGTAAACAAAAAATACAGACAGTCTCCGGCTTCAGAGAACAAGCTGATGACGCAAAATGTCTGTATCGGACTCAATGCGAAGAAGCACCGAAGAAACTTAAACACACTTGTGTGCGGCGGTTCGGGAGCCGGTAAGACAAGGTTTTACTGTAAGCCGAATCTTATGCAGTGCAACACATCATTTGTCATTCTTGACCCAAAGGGCGAAATTCTTCGAGATACCGGAAAGCTGCTTGAAAGCAAAGGCTATGAAGTCCGTGTTCTCGATTTGATTTCAATGGAGAAAAGCCATTGCTATAACCCGTTTGTCTATTTGCAGAACGACAACGATGTGCAAAAGCTCGTGACGAACCTTTTTAAGAGTACCACTCCGAAAGGCAGTCAGGCACAAGACCCCTTTTGGGACACCTCGGCTTCAATGCTTCTGCTTGCACTTGTATTTTATCTTCATTACGAAGCACCCGAAGATGAACAGAACTTTGCAATGGTAATGGAAATGCTCAGAGCCGGTGCGATTGAGGACGAGGAGGACACAAGACCTTCTCCCCTTGACGAACTGTTTGCGGAATTGGAAATGTCAAATCCCGACCACATCGCTTTGAAGTATTACCGTTCCTATCATTCAGGTGCGGCGAAAACCTTAAAGTCCATACAGATAACCCTTGCGGCAAGACTGGAAAAGTTCAACCTTGAAAGTCTTGCTTCTTTAACTACCACAGACGAGCTTGACCTCCCATCACTCGGAGAGAAAAAGGTCGCTCTGTTTGCTTTGATACCGGACAACGATTCCAGCTTTAACTTCTTGGTATCTATCCTTTACACACAGCTTTTTCAGCAGTTGTTCTATGCTGCCGACCATATTCACGGAGGCTCACTTCCCGTTCCCGTTCATTTCCTGATGGACGAATTTGCGAATGTGAGCCTGCCCGATGACTTTGACAAGATACTGTCGGTTATGCGTTCTCGTGGAGTATCGGTAAGTATCATCTTGCAGAACTTGGCTCAGTTAAAAGCCTTGTTTGAAAAGCAATGGGAAAGTATTGTCGGCAACTGCGACGAGTTTCTGTATCTCGGCGGCAACGAGCAAAGCACCCACAAATATGTGTCCGAGCTTCTCGGCAAGGAAACCATTGATACCAACACTTTCGGAAAGAGTACCGGGCGAAGCGGTAACTACTCCACCAATTATCAGATTAGCGGTCGAGAGCTTCTTACCCCTGATGAGGTTCGTATGCTTGATAACCAATATGCAATTCTGTTTATTCGTGGAGAACGACCCGTTATGGACTTCAAGTATGACATCTTGAAGCACCCGAATGTGGCACTTACAACCGATGGAAAGGCTTCTGCATATAAACACGGCGAAGTGACCATCAAGCACTCATCAATTTCTGTTCTTTCTATTAACCCGGAAGAACTTCCGGAGGAAAGCTACGGAGAAACCAATTACGAGCTTCTGTCCGATGAGGATTTTGAAGTAAATAAAAACTTATTTTAACGGAGGAAAACACAATGAACATTTTTAAGAAGAACAACGAAAAGAAAACTACTCAGAAGCTGCCTATGACCGGAAAGGTTCAGAAAGGCTTCCGTGCTTACTGCGCCGTAATCGCAGCAGCAACTCTTGTTTGCGGCATGAGCGTTACCGCTTTTGCAGCAAGCGACCCGATTACCGTAGTCAACAATCTGTCCGATTTTATCTTCGGACTTATCCGTGCCATCGGTCTTATCCTGCTTGGCTTCGGTATCGTTCAGGTCGGTCTCTCTTTGAAGTCTCACGACCCGTCTCAGAGAGCCAACGGTTTCCTGACTCTTGCAGGCGGTATCATCATTACCTTTGCAAAGGAAATCCTTACCCTTATTACCGGTTAAGAGAACACAGTTATCAAACGGGGCATACCTGGCATTTCAGGTATGCTCCTAATCTTAAAGGAGGTGCAAACAGATGAGTGATAACTGGGTAGTTCAGAACCTCGAAAATGCCCTTGAAACTTGGAACAGCAAGCTATCGGAAATATGGCAGCTCTTAACCACTTCGCCGCAGGAGTTCAAAGGCGGCAGTATTTGGTCGGTAATGGTGAATATCAACGGAGCGGTTCAGGCTATCGGTCTTGCCTTACTCGTTCTGTTTTTTGTTGTCGGTGTGGTTCGCACCTGCGGAAGTTTTACCGATGTAAAGAAACCGGAACACGCATTAAAGCTGTTTATCCGCTTTGCCATTGCCAAAGGTGTGATTACCTACGGGCTGGAGCTTATGCTTGCCCTGTTCGACATCGTACAAGGTACGATTTCAACCATTATGACATCTGCGGGATTCGGTACGCCCAATCAAACAACCTTACCTGCTGAAATGGTAACAACCATTGAAAGCTGCGGATTTTTTGAGAGTATCCCATTGTGGGCGGTTACTCTTATCGGCGGACTGTTTATCACGGTCTTGTCGTTCATTATGATAATGACGGTGTACGGACGATTTTTCAAGCTGTATATGTACACGGCTCTCGCTCCGATACCGCTTTCCACATTTGCCGGAGAACCGTCGCAGAATGTGGGTAAGAGCTTTATAAAGAGCTACTGTGCCGTTTTGCTTGAGGGAGCAGTAATTGTACTTGCTTGTATCATCTTCTCCCTATTTGCTTCTACGCCACCGGTAGTGAACCCTGACGCAGCAGCCGTTACTCAGGTATGGGCATATATTGGCGAACTGGTATTCAATATGCTTGTGCTTGTCGGTGCGGTTAAGATGAGCGACCGAATTATCCGTGAAATGATGGGCTTATAACGGGAGGTTCTCTGATGAAGAAAAACAAGAATAATAACGATAGATGGCAGGGCTATACGCCTGCTGACTGCGACTGCAAATATTGTGTGTACTACGGAGGAAAGAAAAACGGCAATGTGATTTGCCTTGCGGACACCTGCGTCTGCTCTGATGAAATCCGTCACGCAAAACAAGCATATCGCAGAGAAAGGAGCTTTTGATGGAAGTCAAAATTAACCGAGAGATACGAAATTACACAGAGTCAATGTTTTTTGGACTGTCGCTCAGACAGTTCATTTTTTCTGTTCTTGCCTGTGCGGTAGCGGTAGGACTTTACTTCCTCCTAAAACCGTACCTCGGAACAGAAACCGTATCGTGGGTGTGCATTTTGGGAGCTGCCCCTTTTGCGGCTCTCGGCTTTGTGAAATACAACGGAATGACGGCTGAGAAATTTATATGGGCGTGGATAAAGTCCGAGTTCCTTATGCCGAAAAAGCTGGTCTTTTATTCCACCAACACCTATTACGAATTGATGAAACCGACAATAGAACAGAAACAAAAGGAGGCTTATAAGAACAATGATTAAAACCCTTACAAACCTGTTAAAGCAGGACAAAGAAAAGTTTGTAGTACCAAAGGGCGTACAGGATTGTATTCCCATCACCGCTATTTATGACGACGGCATTTTCCGTGTGGGCAAGGACAAGTATTCCAAGAGCTTCAAGTTCACGGATATTAACTTTGCCGTAGCAAGCCGTGAGGACAAGGAAGCAATGTTCCTTGAATACTCCGAGCTTCTCAACTCTCTCGACAGCGGAGCTACTACAAAGCTGACTATCAACAACAGACGGCTTAACCGTCTTGACTTTGAGAAAACCATTCTTATCCCCGAAACCGGCGATGAGCTTGATATTTACCGAGAGGAATATAACAAAATGCTTCTCGACAAGGCGACCGGTGCAAATGCAATCGTTCAGGATAAGTATGTTACTATCTCCATCAACAAAAAGAGCGTGGAGGACGCAAGAACCTATTTTGCCCGTGTCGGTGCTGACCTGATAGCCCACTTTGCAAGACTCGGAAGCAAATGTGTGGAGCTTGAAACCGATGAGAGACTGAGAATTGTCCACGATTTCTTCCGTGTCGGTGAGGAAACCGCATACCACTTCAATATTAAGGAAACGAGAAAAAAGGGACACGATTTCAAGGATTATGTTTGCCCGGATACAATGGAATTTGAAAAGGACTACTTCAAAATGGGAAACCGTTACGGGAGAGTCCTTTTTCTTCGTGAGTACGCTTCCTATATCAAGGACAGTATGGTAGCCGAGCTTACCGACCTGAACCGCAACCTGATGATGTCTATTGACATTGTACCCGTTCCGACCGATGAAGCGGTGCGAGAAGCAGAGAGCAGACTGCTTGGGGTTGAGACGAATATAACCAACTGGCAGAGAAAGCAGAATCAGAACAATAACTTTTCCGCTACCGTTCCGTATGATATGGAACAGCAGAAAAAGGAAATGAAGGAGTTCCTTGATGACCTTACCACTCGTGATCAGCGAATGATGTTCGCTGTACTCACTATGGTTCATACTGCGGACTCCAAAGAACAGCTTGATAACGACACCGAGGCTCTGCTTACGACTGCAAGAAAGCATTTGTGCCAGTTTGCCGTTCTCAAATATCAGCAGATGGACGGACTGAATACGGCTATGCCCTTTGGAACACGCAAGATTGACGCATTCAGAACCCTTACCACAGAAAGCCTTGCGGTCTTTATTCCGTTCAGGGTTCAGGACATTTACCACGAAAACGGCATTTACTACGGTCAGAATGTTATCAGCAAAAATATGATTATCGCCGACCGCAGACAGCTACTCAACGGTAACTCCTTTATCCTCGGCGTATCCGGAGGCGGTAAATCCTTTGCGGCAAAGGGAGAGATTGAAAACATCATTCTTTCCTCCAACGCAGATGTTATTATTATCGACCCGGAGCGAGAGTATTCACAGCTTGTAAAGGCTCTCGGCGGCGAAATCATCAATATTTCCGCTACTTCTCCGAGCCATATCAATGCAATGGATATGAACAAGGAATACGGCGACGGTGCAAACCCGGTTATCCTGAAATCCGAGTTCATTATGTCCCTTTGCGAACAGCTTATCGGCGGCACAAACCTCGGAGCAAAACAGAAGTCTATCATCGACCGTTGTACGGCGAGCGTTTACCGTGACTATCAGCAGAGAGGATATACCGGTACTGTTCCTACCTTGCAGGATTTCCGTGCGGAGCTTTTGAAACAGGACGAGCCGGAAGCAAAGGAAATCGCCCTTGCTATCGAGCTGTTTACACACGGCTCTTTGAATACCTTCGCAAAGCCGACCAATGTTGATACGGATAACCGACTTATCTGTTATGACATTCTTGACCTCGGCAAGCAGCTTATGCCTATCGGTATGCTTGTTGTCCTCGACTCTATCCTGAACCGTATTACACAGAACCGTGCTAAGGGTAAGCAGACATTCATCTTCATTGATGAAATCTATCTTCTGTTCCAGCACGAATACTCCGCAAACTTCCTGTTTACTCTTTGGAAGCGTGTGAGAAAGTACGGTGCTTATGCCACCGGCATTACGCAGAATGTGGACGACCTTTTGCAGAGCCATACGGCAAGAACTATGCTTGCAAACAGCGAGTTTTTGATTATGCTCAATCAGGCGTCAACCGACAGAATTGAGCTTGCCAAGCTCCTCAACATTTCCGACCTCCAGCTTTCATATATCACGAATGTTGACGCAGGACACGGACTGATTAAGGTCGGCAGTTCGCTTGTGCCGTTTGCAAATAAGTTCCCGAAGAATACGAAGCTGTATAAGCTGATGACAACCAAACCGGGCGAGGGTGCATAACCCTTGCCCTATTCTGTAAATGAGAAAGGAAACACCTATGAAAAACAAAATCTATATTGCCATAATCTGTGCTTTCAGCATTGTATTTGCCGTCAGTTCAGGGTTTCTCATCAAGCACTATTGCGACTCTGCAAAGCAGGCTGAGCTGTACGACAATCTGATTGAGGTTGTGGAGACCGAGCCTGAAGAAACCCAAGAGCCGATGAACTACTCCGAAGAAAAGACCTTTATCCCGGAGTATCAGGAGCTTTATCTGCAAAACAACGATATGGTCGGCTGGATTAAGGTTGAGGACACAAAAATCAATTATCCCGTTATGCAGTCAAAGGACAACCCGAACTTCTATCTGAAGCACGGCTTTGATAAGGCATACACCGACTACGGCTGTCCTTATGTTCAGGAAAACTGCGATATGGAACTGCCAAGCGACAATATCATTATCTACGGTCATCATATGAACGACGGCTCTATGTTCGCCGGTCTTATGAAATTCAAGGACAAGAGCTTTTGGGAAAAGCACAAAACAGTATCCTTTGATACGCTGACCGACAGACAGACCTATGAAGTAATTGCCGTGTTCAAAACCGTAGTATATACGGATAGTCCCGACAGCTTCAAATATTATCAGTTTGTCAATGCTGAGACCGCCGATGATTTCACAGCCTATGTTGAGAGGTGCAAGGAACTGTCGCTTTACGATACGGGCGTAACCACCGAATACGGCGACAAGCTCCTGACCCTTTCCACCTGTGAGTATTCCCGGACAAACGGCAGACTTGTTGTAGTGGCGAAGCTCATTAACGAATAACACAACAAGTGGTTCAGCCTGCATAGGAAGGAGGGATTGTATGGCTGATATTAAAACGAAAGACAATGCAAAAGGTACGATACGAACCATAGATAAGGCTGCCGTTGCAACCCAACGAATGAAGCAGGCGTATATCGCAACCAAAGAAAAGGCGGAGCGGTCGGTAAATGCTAACAGCAGTTCAGCCGAGGAATACGCTTCCGATAAGCTGGAAAGCGGTATTGACGAGGTGGTTCACGATGGTGCTTATGCGTTTGACAAGGCGGGACGAAAGGGACTTGAAACCACAAAAGAGAATATCCGCACCGCAAAGGACGGTATTCAGCGTTTCAAGCAACAGCGAGCCGAGCAGTCTTTACGAAAACAGGCTTCGCATAACACAAGCTCTGCGATTAAGACTGTTGACAAGGCGGAAAAGACCATAAAGCAGTCTGCCACTTCCTCCGGAAAGAAAACCATTAAGTTTGCCGGAAAAGAAGCAACCAAAACCGCACAGAAATCAGTTAAGACGGCTGAACAGACTGCAAAGACTGCGATAAAAACCAGTCAGCAAGCGGCGAAAGCGGCACAGAAAACAGCTCAGGCGACGGTTAAGGCTTCGCAGAAAGCGGCACAGGCAGCAAAAGCCACAGCCAAAGCAACTGCCGCTACGATTAAAGCCGCAGCCAAAGCCACCGTTGCCGCAGTAAAAGCAATCATAGCGGCGGTAAAAGGTCTTGTTGCCGCCATCGCTGCCGGCGGTTGGGTTGCGGTGGTAGTTATTATTGTTCTATGCCTTGTCGCATTAATTGCGGGTTCTGTGTTCGGTATCTTCTTTTCGGGAGAGGATTCCGGCACGGGAATGTCAATGCAGACAGTCGTTCAGGAAATCAATCAAGAATATGATGACCGATTGGAACAGGAAAAGAACTCTGTAAGCTATGATGTGCTTGAAATGAGTGGAAGCCGAGCTGTGTGGAAAGAAGTTCTTGCGGTCTATTCCGTTAAAGTGAATACCGACCCCGATAATCCGATGGAGGTTGCTACGGTTGATGAAACAAAGAAGCAGCTACTGTCGGATATTTTTTGGGAGATGAACGATATTTCTTCCCGAACTGAAACGAAAACCCATACCGAAATCGAAGAAAGCGACGACGGACACGGCAATATCGTACAGACCGAAACCACTGTAACCGAAACTTTCCTGTATATCACGGTATCGCACAAGACTGTTGATGAAATGGCGGCTATGTATGGCTTTAATCAGGAGCAGAAAGAGTATCTTGCCGAGCTGCTAAAGGACAAAAACAACCAGCTATGGTCTCAGGTGCTTTACGGTATCGGATATAGCGACGACCAAATCGTAACGGTTGCTCTGTCTCAGGTTGGTAATGTAGGCGGTCAGCCTTACTGGTCATGGTACGGATTTGACTCCCGTGTAGAATGGTGTGCCTGCTTCGTTTCTTGGTGTGCCAACGAGTGCGGATATATCGACGCCGGTATTATTCCAAAGTATGCCGGCTGTGTAAACGGCGTTCAATGGTTCAGAGACCGAGGACAATGGGCAGACGGTTCGTATGAACCTTCGCCCGGTACAATCATCTTCTTTGACTGGGAGGGCGACGGTGTGACAGACCACACCGGTATTGTTCAAAGATGCGAGAACGGTACAGTCTATACCGTCGAGGGCAACTCAGGCGATACTTGCAGAACCAAAACATACCCTGTCGGAAGCTCTGTTATCTACGGATACGGTATTCCGGCATATTAAAAAAAGATGGCTGCTCGTTTGAGTAGCCATCAAGTACATTATTCAAAATCGTTGTTGGGCATCATATTTAACGGATTTTGCTTCATAAATTTGATACCTCATTTTTTTGATTATTTGATGTGTCCATATTATCCAGCCCTATACGATGGGCTGTTATCAAATTGTTATCGGTGGTGATAACGGGGGGTAGCAGGGTTGTTGTTTTCTCTGGTGGTTTACAACTACATTTTACCACGAAAGGCAGGGAAATGCAATAACCATCCTTGCTGTGGCGTATCAAGGAATCTTACTGAACATATGGCGCACCTTATCCAAACGGCTGTTTGGACGGCGGGGCTGGATGACTGGCTTGCCGACAGCGGCCTGATACCCTTTCAGTTCTGTAAGGCATACGCTCTGCCCGTTGG
>OCQB01000136.1_pt1 | contig 100944 bp, 100 predicted proteins | sample 1538631 | NCBI WGS metagenome assembly OCQB01 (sample SAMN04571713, study PRJEB22368) | human gut metagenome | biome: human gut; material: stool | host: Homo sapiens | place: Luxembourg | collected 2012-10-19
AAAACTTCAAGCGTGTTCATAGGGCATCACCCTCCTTTGTAAACTAGAGGGCATCGAATAATCGGAACATCACATCCTGCTTTCTTTTCAATTATACAACAATAGCATAACATAAACAGAACAAATGTTTAATTAAAAAGAAAAAGTTACTATATAGAGTAATTAGACACTGTACCTTTGGTGTGATATAATGATGAAGGTCATTGCTGATAAAGGATGATTTATACCTGATTTGAAAGGAAATAGACAAATGATAGCGATTATTGATTACGATGCAGGTAACATCAAAAGCGTCGAAAAAGCCGTACAATTTCTTGGCGAAGAAGCCATAATTACGAGAGACAGGGATGTCATTATGGACAGCTCTGGAGTTATTCTTCCGGGTGTTGGAAGTTTTGGCGATGCAATGGGAAAAATCAATGAATATGGATTGAAAAATGTTATTTATGATGTCGTTGATTCGGGAAAACCATTTCTGGGTATCTGTCTTGGACTTCAGTTATTATTTAAGACAAGTGAGGAGACACCGGGAGTAACAGGATTGGGAATCGTAGATGGACAGATCCTTCGGATTCCGGATGCACCGGGACTTAAGATTCCACAGATCGGATGGAACTCACTTGATATCAATCCGAAAGCAAGGTTATTTAAAGGACTTCCGGAACATCCATATGTATATTTCGTTCATTCGTATTATCTGAAGGCAGATCATGAGGAAGATGTAGCTGCATCCACATTTTACTCAACGAATATCCATGCTTCGATCGAACATGGTAATGTATTTGCCTGCCAGTTCCATCCGGAGAAAAGTTCAACCGTTGGACTTCAGATCCTGAAGAATTTTATAGAATTGGAGGCGTAATCATGCATACAAAGAGAATTATTCCATGTCTGGATGTGAAAAACGGACGAGTTGTAAAGGGTATTAATTTTGTAAATCTGGTAGATGCCGGAGATCCGGTTCAGGTTGCTTCAGCTTATGATAAAGCCGGTGCGGATGAGCTTGTATTCTTAGATATCACTGCATCCTCCGATCAGAGAAATATCGTAGTAGATATGGTCAGACGTGTGGCTGAGACGATCTTTATTCCATTTACGGTTGGCGGTGGTATCCGTACCGTTGATGATTTCAAAGCCATTCTCCGCGAAGGTGCAGATAAGGTATCGGTTAATTCAGCAGCAATCGACAATCCGAATCTGATCGCAGAAGCAGCCGATAAGTTCGGAAGTCAATGCGTAGTTCTTGCCATTGATGCAAAGAAACGACCGGATGGCGGTTGGAATATCTTCAAGCATGGCGGAAGGATCGACTGCGGTATCGATGCAGTGGAATGGGCAATGAAAGCAGTTGAACTCGGTGCAGGGGAAATTCTTCTTACCAGTATGGACTGTGATGGTACGAAAGCCGGATACGATATCGACCTTACCAGAACGATTGCAGAGAATGTAAATGTACCGGTTATTGCTTCCGGTGGAGCAGGAACCAAAGAACACTTCTACGACGCACTAACAGAAGGAAAAGCAGAAGCTGCACTCGCGGCATCATTATTCCATTACAAAGAGCTTGAGATCTCAGATCTGAAGAAGTATTTAAGTGAACGTGGCATCCCTATGCGGATGATATAAGATATTATCTTACTATAAGAACAAAATACATGCAAAAAAAGGGTAAATAAAAACAGCTACAAAATATCTCTATGAAGCAGACCTTTTTTCACGTCGGTCCTTAATGAACCGCAAGAGCGGTGAATTTAGTACCGTTACGTGAAAAACAGAACGCAAGTGATCTGCGGAATAGAAGATATATGTAGCTGTTTTTATTATGAAATACTTGCCTTGTGTAGAGAATGATAATGCTTCGATAAATATAAAAACTGCATATAGGCATTCGTATATAAAAGAAAAAACAGACACATATATTTCTATGAAGCAGACCTTTTTTCACGTCGGTTCTTAATGAACCGCGATAAGCGGTGAATTTAGTACCGCTACGTGAAAAACAGAACGAAAGTGATCTGCGGAATAGAAGTTATATGTGTCTGTTTTTGTAATTGTTAAGTATATTTGTCTATATGCAGTTTGCCGCAATGTCCAAACAGGCGGGCTATTTCAGCTTCTTGTTGGCCGCTGCCAGCATCAGCTTAATACGGTTGATCTGGTTAACCTCGGATGCCCCAGGATCGTAGTCGACTGCCACAATGTTAGCATCCGGATAAGCCTCACGAAGATGCTTGATAACACCCTTGCCGACAATGTGGTTTGGCAGACAGGCAAATGGCTGTGCACAGACAATATTTGCGGCACCGCTGTTGATCAGCTCGATCATTTCACCTGTTAAGAACCAGCCTTCACCGGTTTGGTTACCGATGGATACAAAAGGTCTGGCATATTCTGCAAGATGCGTGATCGGTGTAGGTGGATCAAAACGTTTGCTTGCCTTTAAAGCATCAGTTGCAGGCTTTCTCATATGCTCAAGGAGCGAGATGGCTGCATTTCCGATGATTGCGCCTTTGTGTGTCTTGCCCAGATATTCATATTTATAATTACTGTTGTAGAAGCAGTACATGAAGAAATCAAGCAGATCCGGCATAACAGCTTCAGCACCTTCTGATTCCAGCAGATCAACCAGATGGTTGTTTGCAGATGGAAGGAACTTTACAAGGATCTCTCCAACGATACCGACTCTTGGCTTCTTGATGTCAAGAAGTGGGAGAGTATCGAAGTCATGTACAATTCCATTGATATTCTTTTTAAATCTTGCTGTGCTTCCTGTTTCTTCCAGTGTCTTCTTACAGATCTTTTCCCATTTCTTATGGATCGCATTTGCAGATCCCGGTTCTTTCTCGTATGGTCTTGTATGGTAAAGACAACGCATGAAGACATCACCATAGACAAGTGCCTGAATTGCCCGTTTTGCAAGCTTTAAGGTGATAGGGAAACCGGAGTTCTTCTCAAATCCCTGAGCTGATAATGCGATTACAGGGATCTGACCGTAACCTGCTTTTGCAAGCGCACGTCTGATAAATCCAACATAGTTGGTTGCACGGCAGCCACCACCGGTCTGGCTCATGATAACTGCAAGTTTATTTACATCATATTTACCGGATGTGATGGCACTCATCAACTGACCGACGACGATCAGAGATGGATAACAGGCATCGTTATTTACATATTTTAATCCGACATCGATCGTTTCCTTGGTTGCATCCGGAAGGATCTCGATATTAAGTCCCATAACTTTGAATGCAGATTCCAACAGATTGAAATGGATCGGTGACATCTGTGGAGCAAGAACGGTGTAGTCCTTCATCATATCCTTGGTAAATTCGATTCGGTTGATAGCACTGCTTGACGGGCAGGTCTTGTAGTTTTGTTCCTTTCTGGAATTAACGGCGCTGATCAGTGAACGGATACGGATTCTGGCAGCACCAAGGTTACTTACTTCATCAATCTTCAAAACGGTATAAATCTTTCCTGATTTTGTCAGGATATCATTTACACAGTCGGTTGTTACGGCATCCAGACCACAGCCGAAGGAGTTCAACTGGATCAGTTCCAGATTGTCACAGGTCTTAACATAGTTTGCTGCCTTATATAATCTGGAGTGGTACATCCACTGGTCAGATACGATAAGCGGACGATCTACCTGTCCCAGATGAGCAACGGAATCCTCTGTCAGAACAGCGATCTTATATGAGTTGATCAGTTCCGGAAGACCGTGGTTGATCTCAGGGTCGATATGGTATGGACGACCGGCAAGGACGATTCCAAGGATGTCGTGTTCATCGATATATCGAAGAGTTTCTTCGCCTTTTTCACGGATATCGGTCTTTACTTTTTCTGCTTCTTCATATGCAGCACGGACAGCAGATGCGATCTCATCGGTTGTAACATCGTAGTATTTTTTCATTTCACGATACATACGATCGACAAGAGCCTGTTCATTATCCAGTGCGACGAACGGACGGATAAAGGTGATCTTGTCATCCTTTAATTCTTCCATGTTGTTTTTGATATTTTCGGCATAGGATGTAACAATCGGGCAGTTGTAGTGGTTATTTGCTTCCGGTGTTTCGTTCATTTCATATGGAACACAAGGATAGAAAATGGATGTGATACCATTCTTTAACAGCCACATAACATGTCCGTGTGAGATCTTAGCCGGATAACATTCGGATTCACTTGGAATCGATTCAATACCAAGACTGTAGATATCTCTGGATGACTTTGGAGAAAGTACTACCGAGAATCCGAGCTTTGTCAGGAAAGTGAACCAGAATGGATAATTTTCATACATATTCAGAACACGAGGGATACCGATCACACCACGTTTTGCCATATCAGGTGTAAGCGGGGTATAGTCGAAGATCCTGTTTAATTTATATTCGAACAGATTCGGGATGTTATCAGCATTCTTCTTAAGACCGACACCCTTTTCACAACGATTTCCGGTAATGAAGTTCTTACCGTTTGAGAAATGGTTGATCGTCAGCAGACAGTTGTTGGTACAGCCCTTACATCTGGTCATATTTGTGGTATAAGTCAGCTTGCTGATCTCATCGATCGACAGCATAGAAGTCTTAAAGCCCTCTTTATATTTATTCATGGCAATAAGGGCAGCACCGAAAGCACCCATGATACCGGAGATATCCGGTCGGATAGCGGTTCTGCCGGAGATTACCTCGAAGCTCTTTAAGACAGCATCGTTGTAGAAGGTACCACCCTGTACGACGATGTTCTTACCGAGATCCTTTGGATCCGTCAGTTTGATAACCTTTAAAAGTGCATTCTTAATAACGGAATATGCCAGACCGGCTGAGATATCAGCTACAGACGCACCTTCCTTCTGTGCCTGTTTTACTTTTGAATTCATGAATACCGTACATCTGGAACCAAGGTCGATAGGAGTCTTGGCAGTTGTAGCGATCTTTGCAAAATCCGCAATATCATAATTTAAGGATTTGGCAAATGTTTCAATGAAAGAACCACAGCCGGAGGAACATGCTTCATTTAACATGACATTATCTACGACTTTGTTCTTGATCTTGATACATTTCATATCCTGACCGCCGATATCGAGGATACAGTCAACTTCAGGATCAAAGAATGCTGCTGCCGTATAGTGGGCAATCGTTTCTACTTCGCCAAAATCAAGAGAAAGTGCCTGCTTGATCAGGGCTTCGCCGTAACCGGTAGAGCATGAACCGGCGATGACAGCACCCTCCGGCAGCTTGGAATAGATATCCTTGATCGCTTTGATCGTCGTATTTAACGGACTTCCGTTGTTGCTGCTGTAGAAGTCGTATAATAATTCACCATTTGAACCGACAAGAGCTACCTTGGTGGTTGTAGAACCGGCATCAACACCGATGAAGCAGTTTCCTTTATATGTAGCAAGGTCACCGCGTTTTACTTTATATTTATTGTGCTCCTCCTTGAATGCTTCATAGGCTGCTTCGTCTTCGAATAATGGAGGGAGACGGAGTACATTTTCAGCCATATGTAACTCGCCGTCTAAGGAATGGCTGAGTTCGCCGAGCGTTCTGGATACCTCCGGCTTGGAATTCAGGGCAGCACCTGTTGCAGCAAAAAGATGAGAATGACCCGGATCGATGATCGCATCCCCGGTCAGATTCAGAGTACGGATAAATGCATTTTTCAGTTCCGGGAGGAAATGAAGCGGGCCGCCTAAGAACGCAACATTTCCTTTGATCGGCTTACCACATGCAAGACCGGAAATTGTCTGGTTGACAACAGCCTGAAAGATAGACGCAGCCAGATTCGGCTTGGTTGCACCTTCATTGATCAGAGGCTGGATATCTGTCTTGGCAAATACACCACAGCGGGCAGCGATCGGATAGATCGTATCATAGTCCTTTGCATATTCGTTCAGACCACTGGCATCTGTCTGAAGAAGAGTAGCCATCTGGTCGATGAAGGAACCTGTACCACCGGCACAGACACCATTCATACGCTGTTCGATTCCATTTGTAAAATATATGATCTTAGCATCTTCGCCACCAAGCTCGATCGCAACATCCGTCTGTGGAGCATAGTCCTGTAATGCTTCGGAAACACAGACTACCTCCTGCGTAAAAGGTACACCGATAACCTCTGCCAGCGCAAGACCGCCGGAGCCGGTGATCGCCGGAGTAACTTCTACATCACCAAGCCTGGCTTTTGCATCATTTATAAGAGACTGTAATGTCTCCTTTATGTTTGCGTAGTGTCTTCTGTAATCAGAAAATAAAATCTTGTGTGAATCATCAAGAACAACAACTTTAACGGTTGTTGAGCCAATGTCAATTCCTAATTTGTACATAAAAACCATCCTAATCTTTTTGCAAAATTTTCTCTTTATTGAACCGAATCTATTATAGTGGAACGTTTTACAAAAAACAATGATTTTTTCCCTTTTCTGACGAACTTAATATTTATTTTAGGATTGATTTTCCTTGATTTTTTATTATTTAATTTTTATTTTAGAAAAAGGCAGAGAAAGATTTATATTTTAATAAGAAGAAAAGGGAACATTTTTCAGATTCCGAATATAATAATAAAAAAAGCCGGATGGTATGAAATGGAAAATTATGATCATTGCAATGGAGTGATCCATGTAGTAGAAAAAGGGGATACATTATATAAGCTTTCAAAACACTACAAATGTAATCTCTGTGACATCATAACTGCAAATCCGTATGTAAATGTCTATAATATGCAGGAAGGGGAAGAAATCTGTATTCCGATAGAACAGGAAGGCTCCGGAGATGGAAAGATGCATTATACAGTGAAAAAAGGAGATACCTTTGAATCTGTATTCATGTATTTTGGTGTCGGTCCACAGGAATTATTTGAGAACAATAAGAACTTGTATCAGGTCGTTTTGCCGGAAGGATTGGAGCTGGTTGTGGATTAAGATATATAAAAGTTAGAAATTCTTCATGATTGTGCTGTTGTAAAGTTTTTCGTTCTATTATATAATTTGATAATGTCGGGATACTATCAGCCATATTCTCATTGGATGGGAATATGGCAGTTCCCTGATTTGTGGATATAACAGATGTTGGAAAATCTGTTTATATACCGAAAACAAATAGTTTGAATGAAATTAAAAGGAGATCCATTCATGAAGATGATAAACAAGCTTGAAAGGAAGTTTGGTCGGTATGCGATCAAGAATCTGTCCCTGTATCTGATCCTTGGATATGTCATTGGCTATCTGCTTCTGATGTTTGCACCACAGGTTTTATCAAAGCTGATTCTTATTCCTGCATTTGTTATGCAGGGAGAAGTTTGGAGATTGCTTACATGGGTAATCACTCCTCCGGAATTAAGTGTCAGTATTTTTACTATCATTATGTTGTTTTTTTATTATAGTATCGGTAATCTATTAGAACGTTCAATCGGTACGTTTTTGTACAACCTGTATATATTTGGTGGTATGTTTCTCACGATGGCAGGAACGATGATCGCATATATACTTTGTCAGTATGTATTTCATATTCCGATGTCATGGGATTCTCATATCTATATCGTATCCAGTTATTATATCTGCCTGTCTTTATTTTTGGCAGTTGCAGTTTGTTATCCGGATATGCAGGTACTGTATGCAATGATCATTCCGGTTAAGATGAAGTGGTTATCTGTTTTGTATCTGGTGTTTATAGGATATTATTTTATGAACGCAAACCTGATGGGACGTGTAAATATCGTAATGTCACTTTTAAACTTTGTAATTTTCTATTTCAGCACAAAGGATTTCAGACGGCTTTCTCCAAAGCAGATCAAGCGAAGGAGGAATTATGCGAAGCAGGTGCGTGTCAACAATTCAGAGAATGTGACACATAAATGTTATGTATGCGGCATCACAGATAAGGAAGCACCGGACATGCAGTTCCGTTATTGCTCCAGATGTACAGGCAACAAGGAATATTGCCAGGATCATTTGTTCACGCACGAGCATAAATAAGAGATGGATTTAATTAAGGATGAGAGGATAATAGATAGTTATGTATAATGAAGATAAAAAACTGATCACAGAGATAACCCGTAAGAACAATATGGATGAGAATCTTGCAAAATTTGCAGATGCAGTAATGACGGCAGATTTCGAATATGCCTGTCAGAAATTTGCGTTAAACTATGTCGTGATCCGTGAACTGATGGCAGACAAAGATTTTGCAGAGGATCCATATATTTATGAATGTGTTATGGGAATCAATAAGCTGGTCGGAACTTATCTGGCAGGAGATGCGGATCAATTGGATGACAAGGATCTGGCGTTTATCTCCGGAATGAGAAATAAGATCACGGAGAAGATGAAGGTACTTACTGCATATACTGATGCGTTTGAGTTGTACGAATATATCCTGAACCGAAAAGAATATGGATTCGAGGAAAATGTGGACGAAGAACTTGAGAAGATGTTTGAGGAATTTGATGCAGAGCAGTTCAGTGCGGAGGTCTTTAACTTCATCTTTGCAGACAAGGATAAGGTAGCGGTAAATGCGAAGATCCAGCAGATCGTAGGTCAGCTTCCGCTTCGTATGACAAAGGCAAGATTTTACGATATTATCGGACAGACTTTATCAATTTATAATGGTTGTGAGATCAGTTCATTGGATGATTTTATAGAGACAGTAGAAGAAACTGCCTTATTACAGCTTCCGGAGAAATTCGAGACAGAATATTCTTCTCTGCATGAAGCGTACGAGATTATTAAAGAGGGAGATTATGCACATCTTGATTTTGACGGATACAGGAATCTGTCAACGGTTCTGGATAAAAGTGCAGGCTTTATCAATGATGTCGTATCTGATTATATGATGCTGATCGAGCTGGTAAATGATCTGTACAGCATGATGCTTGCGGCTGAATGCAAGTCAGGAGTATCGGAATCCTGTATGCGGGCATTATCTATTATCAGACGTATCTATGAATCCATGGAAAATGAAGATGAATTCCCGACGGATGCATATGACATGCTGGTTGCAAATGAAGGCGCACAGGAGGAAGCGGGAGAACACCGGATGGTGCTTGAAGCTCCGATCTATGATATCATATCTTCCAATCAGCCGGATATTATCCGCCTTGGTCTGGAGGATGCTTATCATCGTATTGATACACTGGAAAAGCTGTTATCCGGCAGTATGTTTGTAGATATCGATCATGTGAAGATTGAGACAGGCGCACTTGCGGATTCTGAATATATTATTTCGAAAAAGGATAAACTCATAGAAGAATTCGGAGAGGTATTTACCGGAAACTCACAGGTAGTTAATCGTGCGGTCATGGCGAAGATACTTTCTACAATTCCTGTGTTCTTTAATACACAGCAGGAGATCAAAGATTATATTGATAATGCACTGGTGCGCTGTTCAAATCGCAGCGAGGTTCTTGCATGTTATGTGATCATTCAGGGAATTATGGAAGATTAGAGAGAGGTCTGACAGAGCAGGGGAGTGAAAAAATGACAATAGTAAAGCGGCTTTATACCGGAGTTATGCCGGATAGGACGGCATCCCGACTGATAAAAAGAATAAAAAAGCGGAAGCCCTGTGCGGATGTTTATGTCATAACACTTCCATTGTTTGAGGACGGGCTGTTAGAGGTTTATGAGGCAAATGAATTCCTGCAGCCGTACTATAAGAAACGAACGGATGATATCGTTATCGTTGGAATGTCGATGACAAAGGCCGGAGCGTTTTTTCTTATACGGGATATTATCCGGGATGTATACGGTACGACCGGAAAGTTTGATTGTAAGGACTATTTTCTATATGACATGACAGTGTGCTGATATAAGGGGAGCATATGTTACATATTTTCTTATTGATATTAAAGATTCTGTTGATTACAGTATTGATCCTGATAGGGCTTGTACTTGTACTGTTGCTTTTATTATTATTCGTTCCTGTCCGGTATCGGTTTTATGCAGAAAAACATGACAATTTTATATGCAAATTAAAAGCCTCATGGTTGGGTTTTGTATTCTGCTTCAAAGCAAATTATGATGAAAACGGCTTTGTATATTGGCTGCGGTCATTCGGCGGAACGCTGGTATCCAATGAAGATGGATTTTCGGAAGAAAGCCAGGAAGAAACAGATACGGAGACAGAAGCCGCAGAAAGTGAAAAAGAAACTCGTATGCGGAAAAAAGCTGAAGTCAGAGAAGCAAAAAAACTGAAAAAACAGGAAAAGGCAGAGACACGAAAAGCAAAGAAACAGGAAAAACGCGAACAGGCGGAAGCCGGAAAAGCGAAAAAAACGGAAAAGCAGGAAGCAGAAGATGCTGAATCCGATCAGCAGGATGGTTTGTCAGATCAGATGATACAGGATGCAGATCCCGACAGAGAAGATAGAGATGCTAATCGGGAATTTGCAGAAGATCATTCGGAATTTCAAAAAAGTCCGGAGACGATATTTACCCGTATCGGTAAGAAGTTTGACCGATTTGTTATTGCGGTAAAGGATAAGATCGAAGCAGTTGTAAGAAAACTGCGCCATATGAAAGATAAGGCGGAGCAGTATAAGAAATTCGTCCGGGCGGGTACAACGAAGCAGGCATTTCAGGTGTTAAAGCGAAACGTGATCCTGTTATTAAAGCATCTGAATCCGACAAAGATCAAAGGGCAGGTGACATATGGTTCAGGAGATCCGGCATCTACCGGAAAACAACTTGGATATCTGAGTTTGATTTTACCGTTATATTATAATAAAATAGATATAACTCCGGATTTTTCCAAGAAGATATTGGAAGGGGATATTTTCATAAAAGGAAGAATCAGGGTTTATAATATATTATATTATTGCTGCAATGTATGCTTTAATAAATACGTGAAAAGATCTATGGCATATTTAAAAAAGATTTCGGGAGGAAATAAGTAATGGCAAATACAAATATTGACGGAACGATCAGCACTTTGTTTCATGGAATGGATGGATTTGTTTCATCCAAATCTGTAGTGGGAGATCCTATCAAGGTAGGAGATACGATCATTATTCCACTTCTTGATGTGAATTTCGGTATGGCGGCCGGTGCGTTCAATAAACAGACCGGCAATAATGCGGCCGGTGGTATCGGAGCAAAGCTCAGTCCGGCTGCGGTTCTGGTTATCTCAAACGGTAAGACAAGACTTGTTAATATTAAGAATCAGGATGCCATCAGCAAGATCATTGATATGGCACCTGAGATCGTTGACCGGATCACCGGCTTCTTTAAGAAGGAAAAGACAGAGGAAGAAGAGCAGATTGAACAGGCGGTAGAAGAAGCATCGAAACCGGCAGAGGAATAAAACAGACATAAAAGAAAAAGACTTTGCATATCTTATAATGGTATGTGAAGTCTTTTTTTGGCGGTGATGTTGTTTGAAGCGTGTAGTTGGATTTGCCCTCTTTTTCGTTGCAATCGGAATGATATTCAGCTATCTGGTAGAAGGGTTTCTGGAATTTTTGCTTATTGTAATCTTTTTTTTAATGGCATATATATTATTTTGCAGATGCTAAAAGTCAATGACCTGACCGGGTTACGGCAGGAGAGATTTTGAGAATTTATGATAGAAGCTTGGCCGGCAGTCTGAAAAAAGAAAATAAAAAAGACTGCCATTGTTTTATGGCAGTCTTTTTTAGAAAGAATACGAGGTGAACTATGCACGCTCAACCTTTCCAGATTTTAAACATGAAGTACAAACATAAATCTTCTTTGGAGAACCATCTACGATAGCCTTAACAGACTTAACATTTGATTTCCACATCTTATTTGCTCTTCTATGTGAATGGCTCACTTTGATACCGAAATGAGCACCTTTATTACAAACTGAACATTTTGCCATGATAGCACCTCCTTATTTTTATTAAACTTATCCTCTCATAAGTTCACAACAAATGTTACTATATCAGATAATTTTGTTATATGCAAGCATATTTTTAATTTTTTTAAAAAGAATAGACAATAAATGGTTGTCTTGAAATTTGCATATTCTCTGTTATAATAGAACTATATGTTTATAATTATGGTGAGACAGGTTTGCCTATTTTTAAATATACTTTTCAGAATGATAAGGAGATGGGATTCCTGCACATCATATAACAGGACAAAAGCATGGGAGGTTTTCTATGAACGAATATATAAATAATGATAATGGAACCGTCAGTCTGGATGAGAATGTGGTTGCACAGGTAGCAGGTATGACAGCACTCGATTGCTTTGGCATTGTTGGTATGGGTATTGTCAGTGTAAAAGACGGAATCGTAAAACAGTTAAAAGGAAACAATATCACGCAGGGAATTCATGTTACGTTTGATGAGAATGGAGATATTGTGGTAGAGCTTCATATCGTTGTGGCATATGGTGTCAGCATCAAGGCTGTAACAGATAATCTGATGCAGTCTGTAAAATATAAAGTAGAAGATTTTACATCTCTTAAGGTCAGTCAGGTAAATGTATTTGTTGAAGATGTAAAGATTCTAGATTAGACGGAGGAACTGTAGAAGTGAAAAATACGATTGATGCACTTGCACTGAAGAAAGCATTTATAGCCGGTGCGAATAACCTTGATAATAAAAAAGATTATATTAATGAGCTGAATGTGTTCCCTGTACCGGATGGAGATACCGGTACAAATATGACAATGACGATCATGTCAGCAAAAAGGGAAGTTGAATCCTGTAAGGAGACAATGAGTGATATCGCAAAGGCAATGTCAACCGGTTCCCTTCGTGGAGCCAGAGGTAATTCAGGTGTAATCCTTTCTCAGCTTCTTCGTGGTTTCAGCAAGAAGATCGGGGATAAAACAGAGATCGGAGTAATCGAGATTGCTGATGCATTCCAGAAGGCGGTTGAGACAGCTTATAAGGCTGTTATGAAGCCAAAGGAAGGAACGATCCTTACAGTTGCCAGAGGTATTGCTACTAAGGCCAGAGAATGTGCAGGTACAGATATTACATTGGAGGAATTCTGCGAAACCATCATTAAGCATGGAGATGAAGTGCTTGCTTCCACACCGGAGCTGCTTCCGGTATTAAAAGAGGCCGGTGTTGTGGATTCCGGCGGACAGGGCCTGATGGAAGTATTAAAGGGTGCAGTTGACTGTATTCTCGGACGTGTCGTAATTGCAGATACAAAGCCTTCCGGAGCAGGAGTATCCGGTGTTGACAATCCAAAGTATTCTGAAGATCTGTCGGCCGATATCAAGTTCGGATATTGTACAGAATTTATTATTAATCTGGAAAAACCATACGGCATAAAAGAGGAAGAAGATCTGAAACAGTTCTTAGAGTCGATCGGTGATTCCATTGTCTGTGTATCAGATGATGAGATCGTAAAGATCCATGTTCATACAAACCATCCGGGCCAGGCATTTGAAAAAGGTCTTACCCTTGGTTATCTGTCAAATATGAAGGTCGATAATATGAGACTGGAGCATCATGAGAAGGTCATCAAGCAGGCAGAACGGGAAGAAGCAGCCAGACAGGAAGCTGCAAGACAGGCAGAGAAAGAAAAACAGCAGCCAAAGAAACAATATGGTTTCATCGCAGTATCCATGGGTGATGGATTAAAGGAGTTCTTTACGGAGCTTGGAGTTGATTATGTGATCGAAGGTGGTCAGACGATGAATCCAAGCACTGAGGATATGCTGAATGCGATCGAGAAGGTTCATGCCGAGAATATATTTATATTCCCAAATAATAAAAATGTTGTTCTTGCAGCCAATCAGGCAGCCGGCTTATGTGAAGATAAGAATATCATCGTCCTTGCAACGGCAAATGCGCCACAGGGTATCAGTGCAATGATAGCGTTTGACAGTACGATGACATTAGAGGATAACAAAAACAATATGTTAGAAGCTGTATCAAATGTAAAGAGCGGACAGGTAACATATGCGGTCAGAGATACCTCCATCGATGGAAAAGCCATCCATGAGGGAGATATCATGGGTATCGGTGATAAGGGACTGGTATCCGTTGGTAATGACATTTCGGATGTTACATTCGATCTGATCAAAGATGCAGTAGATGAAGACAGCGAACTGATCAGTATTTATTACGGAGCAGATGTAAAGAAGGAGGATGCAGAGGCATTTGCGGCAAGAGTGGAAGAAAGCTTCCCTGACTGCGATGTACAGAACTACTATGGTGGTCAGCCAATCTATTATTACATTGTTTCTGTAGAATAAAGGGAGAAAAACTACATGGAATTAAAGGATAAGGTAACTTGTATTAAAGGGATAGGAGAAAAAACAGCCGGTAATCTGGCAAAGCTTGGTATCTCTACAGTGAGTGACCTTATCCATTATTATCCAAGAACTTATATTACATATATGGATCCTGTTGACATTCAGGATATACAGGCAGATGAGCGTCAGGCAGTAAGTGTGACGATCAACAGTCGGGTGGAAGTGAAGAAGCTTCGCGGATTCTCGATTGCGACTGCCTATGCCAAAGATTATACCGGGACAATTAAACTGACATGGTTTAATTGTCCTTTTCTGCGTAATTATTTTCATATTGGAGATCGTTATATCTTTGTCGGAGAAGTGAAATATAAGAATGGCATGTATACGATGAGCCAGCCGGAGTACTATACAGTGCCCCAATATCAGGAAATTTTAAAAGAATGGCAGCCTGTATATGGTTGTACGGCGGGTATTACAAGCAAGACGATCCAGAAAGCGGTAAAGGGAACGCTTCCTCTGATTCAGACGCTTTCAGATTATATACCGGAGGACATTCGGGATGAATATGATCTGATGAGGGCAAATGAAGCCGTAACCCATATCCATTTCCCGGATACGGAGGATCACTTAAGAGCTGCGATCAAGCGGGTTGCCTTTGATGAATTTTATGAATTTATAGAGAATATGCATAGTCTGAAAGAACATGATACGGTGAAATACAATCAGGCGAAGATACCATTTACGGAGCAGGTGACAGGGTTTATCGAGAGCCTTCCGTATCGTCTGACTGGGGCACAGATGGATGCGGTTCGAGATATCATGGCAGATATGAATTCAGAGCATGTGATGAACCGTCTTGTACAGGGGGATGTCGGTTCCGGTAAAACGATCGTTGCTGCGATCGCTTTATTTGCCTGTGCGACGCAGGGTTATCAGGGTGTGATCATGGCGCCGACCGAGGTACTTGCAAATCAGCACTTTAAAGAACTGACCGGCTTATTTGAGCCATATGGAATCCATGTTACGCTGTTGACCGGTTCGATGACGGCAAAGGAGAAACGGGAAGCGTATCAGGAGATTGCAGAGCATCGTGCGGATGTGATCGTTGGAACGCATGCGTTGATACAGGACAAGGTGGAATATGATAATCTGGCGCTTGTTGTGACGGATGAGCAGCATCGGTTTGGCGTAAGACAGAGAGAGAAATTATCGTTAAAAGGGGGAACGCCACATGTTCTTGTTATGAGTGCGACACCGATTCCGAGAACCCTTGCGATCATTATGTACGGAGATCTTGATATTTCGGTAATTAATGAACTGCCGGCAGGACGGATTCCGATCAAAAACTGTGTAGTGGATGAGAGCTACCGCCCGAAAGCACAGGCATTTATCCGGGCAGAGGTTAAGAAAGGACATCAGGTCTATGTGGTATGCCCGATGGTGGAGGAAAGCGAAGCCTTAGATGATGTGGCAAATGTAGTTGAGTATTCGGAAGATCTGTCACAGAAGCTTGACAGCAGCATACATGTGGCCTATTTGCATGGCAAGATGACAGGGGATGAGAAGAACCGTATCCTGACGGATTTTTATGAAAAAAAGGTTGATGTACTGGTATCTACAACGGTTATCGAGGTAGGGATCAATAATCCGAATGCCACGGTTATGATGGTAGAAAATGCAGAACGGTTTGGACTGGCAGCTCTGCATCAGCTCCGTGGGCGTGTGGGACGTGGAAATCTGCAGTCTTATTGTATCTTTATCAGTGGAAAGAAAAATAAAGAAGTGATGGAACGATTAAATGTACTTGCAGATTCAAACGATGGCTTTTATATTGCGGGAGAAGATCTGAAACGGAGAGGACCGGGAGATTTCTTTGGTATCAGACAGAGCGGAGATGTACTGTTTAAGATGGGAGATATCTATAAACATGCCGACATGTTAAAGGCAGCATCGGATGTCTATGAGAAGTATGGTGACCGCATACGGACAGAATTTGACCGAAGTGTAGCAGCAAGAAATGAGATGTATGGAAAACCGATATTATAAGGAGATTAGAACGATGAAGATAGCAGAGGTAAAAGAACAGGCAGATAAGATCTGTGAGAATATATCGAGAGTACTGATCGGCAGAGAGAAGGAGATACGTGTGATACTGGCTGCACTTTTTGCGGGAGGTCATGTACTGGTGGAGGACAGACCGGGAACCGGTAAGACACTTTTAGCAAAGACATTTGCCAAAAGCATCGGAGGACAGTTTAAGAGAGTTCAGTTCACACCTGATCTTATGCCATCCGATATTACAGGTTTAAGTATCTATAATCGTAAATCAGAAGATTTTGTATTGGTGAAGGGACCTGTATTTACAAATATCCTGCTTGCAGATGAGATCAATCGTGCAACACCGAGAACACAGTCCAGTCTGCTTGAGGCAATGGAAGAGCAGCAGGTGACGATCGATGGAGAAAGTCATAGGCTTGAAGCACCGTTTTTTGTTATTGCAACAGAGAATCCGATCGAGACGACCGGTACATACCCGCTTCCGGAAGCCCAGCTTGATCGTTTCCTTATAAAGATCTCCATGGGAGATAATTCAAAGGCTACAGAGGTTTCGATCATGGATCGTTTTATGTCTGAGAATCCGTTTGATACACTTCAGACGGTCTGTGATACAGATCATATAAAGACGATGCAGGAAGCGGTCAGAGAAGTTTTTGTTCATCCTTGCGTAAAGGAATATATAGCAGACATGATCCTTGCGACCAGGAATAACAGCCGGATACAGGTTGGTGCAAGCTCCAGAGGTACGGTAGGGCTTCTTCGTTTGTCGCAGGCATATGCTGCTATGGAGGGCAGAACCTTTGTCCGTCCGGATGACGTCCGGTATATGGCACCGTATGTTCTGGCACATCGTGTGATCATGGCAGGGCACATGGATGAGAAAAAGGAAAAGGCAGTGATCAGGGAACTGGTCGATCAGATCGCTGTTCCTGTTGAAGATTGGGAGAATTAATATGGAGATACTGATAGCAGTATTGTGTTTTCTGGTGATCTATCTCGGACAGACTGTTATTTACCGCAAATACTGGGATCAGGGGCTTTCTCTTGATCTGGATTTTGATGACAGGTATCTGGAGATTGGCGATAAATCAGGGATAACAGAGACAATTACAAATCGAAAGATGCTGCCTCTTACAACTTTACATGTGAAGTTTTCCACAGCGAGATCCTTACAGTTTCAGGAAAATGAGAATGCGGTTGTTACGGATTTTTATCATAGAAATGATCCGTTTTCGATTATGGGAAACCGGAAGGTAGTCAGAAAGCTTTCATTTACGGCGAAAGAGCGAGGTTTGTTTTTTATCAGTGCTGTAAAGCTGATGGCAAAGGATTTTCTGATGTCGAAGACATTTGCGCTGTCTGTAGAAAATCAGGCATATCTGTATGTTTTCCCTGAAAAACTTTCTAATATACAGCTTGATACGGTCTTAGATGGTATGTTGGGTGATCTGACATCAAGGAGAAGTCTTTTTCCGGATCCGTTTGCTTTTTCCGGCCTGCGGACTTACAGCGTGGGAGACCCGAGAAAGAGCATTAACTGGAAAGCAACAGCCAGATGCGACGACCTGATGGTAAATGTATATGAGCACACGGCAGAACAGAGGGTGAAGATACTTGTCTGCCTGGAGCCGAACACCATGATAAGAGTTCATTATATACAGGAAATGTGTATCAGTATAGCATCCACGGCAGCATCTTACTTTCTGGATAACCGGATTCCTGTCATGATACGGGCAAATGGATATGATCTGTTATCCGGTGAGGTGGAATGGGTGGATTTTGGTTCTTCCGGAGAACATCGATTTACGGTTGATAAATATCTGGCACGGATAACGGAAAATGCCGGAATTGATAGATTTGTTGAAGTCTTGAAGCAGGAAGTGACAGATGTAGACAGTAATACAACATATCTGATCGTATCTGCATACCATAAAAAGGATTTGCTGAATGAACTTGATCATATGGCTGAGAAAGGAAAGAATATTTATATGATAGTTCCATATCTGAATATACAGGGGTGCGATGATATCAGACCTTATCTTCATGGAATGGAGGTAGAGTTAAATGACACATAAGATATATTGGGCAGAGCGAGGATTACGTTATCTTTATGAGGTGGTAGCGGCGGAGTTGTTCATGTATACATTCTGCATGATATTTATGAGACAAGATCCGCGGTTTACGGATGCCATTTGGATCGCAGGAATATTTCTGTTGTCCTATCTGATCAGAGATTTTGCACCGAATCATATATTACTTACCATTGGACATCTGGTGCTTGCGGGACTTTTAGTTATCTTGCCGGGCACAGTATGGATCCGAATGGTTACAGGGATTTATGATATCGGGTATCTGCTGCCATGTGCGGTTGCTTATGCAAAGAGAGGTTCCGGACTTACAGATATGAGCGAACCATGGCCATCGATCTTAGCAGGAATTATTATTTATTTTGCAAGTATCGGCATGAAACTGTCTGTTTTGTCGAACCTGTCTTATATTGCAGTTGCATTACTTATGGCTATATATATGATGATCCGGTATATACAGGGGTTGAAACGCTATATCTCACAGACAACAGAAATATCGGAGCAATCCATCCGGGATATCGCAGTTATAAATGGCAGGGTTGTATTATTCCTTGCAGTGCTTGTGTTGTTATTAATGGGAGCCTGTCGTTTCCTTGATCTGTCCGGGTTTGTAAATGTACTTGCGCGTGCATTTGCAAAGGTGGTTCAGACAGTATTTGGTGCGATCATGGTCATATGGGTATTTGTGCTGACGCTGCTTACGAAGGGAGGAACGGCAGCAACCGGTCTCGATTATCAGGATACCTTAAATGAATATTATCAGAACAGTGTAAAGGGATATGATGTATTTACCTTGATATTAAAGGTATTTGTAGTTCTTCTTCTGATATTCTTTCTGGTACGGATATTGTTGCAGGTGATCCGTTTCCTTTTGAAACCGAGAAGCCATGCAGATGATGTGATCGAGCTTATCGCCGAAGAACCGAGGCAATATAAAGAACGTATAACAGATAGACGCATAATGCACAGGTTGACAGCTGAAGAACGGGCAAGAAAAATTTATAAGAAGTCGATCCTGAGATATAAGGATGTGATCACACTTAACAAACGGATGACCTGTGAAGATATCAGGCAGGAGATAACAGAGACGGAAGTTGGAAATGTAGAGGGTATTTCTGCTATATATGAACAGATCCGATATGGAGCCGGAGAAGTGGACAACCATGTTATACGAGAAATGAAAGCGGCATCAGGACAGAACAAAAGGGTGAATGAAAAAGGCAAATAAAAAGGGAGTAGTGCAAAAATGAACCAGAAGAAAAAGACGATTGTATTATGGGGAGTCATCATAGTACTTGCAGCGGCTGTTGTGGCACTGTCAGTTATACTGGTGACAAAAAGTCGGGAAAATAATGATCCGGACGGACAGAAGAATGCCGGAACAGAATCTGTGATAGAGGAATCCGGGCAGGATGCGGAGCAAAAGGCTGAGGATGGCGCTGATCAAAAGAAGGAAAAGGGTGCATCCGATACTCAGAAGTCGACAGATGACAAGAAGACCTTATATGCAGAAGTAACGGTTGGAAGTACATGGGATAATAACGGGATGACAGCCGCTACAGAGACGGTCACGATCTATAATAAGACCGATAAAGCTGCAACGGATTGGAGCGTTGATCTGGAATTTCCTGGGAAAGTAACGATCGACCAGCTCTGGAATGGAAAGTATACGGCAGATGGATCGGTGGTTCATGTAACCGCAGAAAGCTATAATGAGGAGATACCGGCTGGTGGCAGCATTGATTTTGGATATAATTTGTCAGCATCGGATGTGAAGCCTGTTCGTTGTACATTGATGATCGCAGGAAAAGAAGTAACAACTGTCACCGGCGATGATCAGCAGAAAAATGATGAGAATGCAGCTCAGACAGATGGGCAGTCCGCTGACAGCGGTAAAAAAGATCAGTCCGGCAGCGATAAGGTCACCGACAGCAAAATCGGTAAAAAAGAAGATGATCCGTATAAGGTACATGGAAAACTTGCAGTATCGGGAACGGATCTGGTGGATGCATCCGGCAGTAAATTTCGGTTAAAAGGTGTCAGTACACACGGACTTACCTGGTTTGCTGATTTTGTAAGTAAGGACACCTATCAGTATTTCAAAGATTCCTTTGGTATCAATCTGGTGCGTTTTGCGATGTATACAGATACAGGAGATTCCTATGGATATTGTTCCGGCGGAAATAAATCAGAGATAGAGGAGCTTCTTGGAAAAGGTGTTGATGCAGCAACGGATCTTGGACTGTATGCGATCATTGACTGGCATATTTTAAATGACAATGACCCGAATATGCATATAGATGATGCAAAGGATTTCTTTGATCGGATATCAAAGAAATATGCTTCTTACGGAAATGTGATCTATGAGATCGCAAATGAACCTAATGGGGGAACAACCTGGGATTCCGTAAAGAACTATGCGGAAACGATCATCCCGATCATACGAAAAAATGCGCCGGATGCTATTATCATTGTCGGAACACCAACTTGGAGTCAGGATGTAGATGTGGCAGCTGCAGATCCGATCACAGATCAGACAAATCTGATGTATGCGGTTCATTTCTATGCCGCAACCCATAAGGATGATCTGAGAAATAAGGTTCAGTCGGCACTTGATTCCGGACTCCCGGTTTTTGTATCGGAGTTTGGCTTGTGTGATGCATCAGGAAACGGTTCGATTGATTATGATCAGTCCGATGCATGGTTTGATCTGATCAATGATAAGAATCTAAGCTATGCGGCATGGAATATTTCAAATAAAGCCGAGACATCGTCATTATTTGATTCCTCCTGTACAAAGAAAAGTGGCTTTACAGATGATGATCTGTCAGACAGCGGAAGGTATATTAAGGAAAAAATTGAGAGTTCCTATTGACAAAAGGGATGAAATATATACAATAAAAAAAGATTTTAACAACCTATGGGAGATCATGATTTATGAGAGTAATAGCGGGAACTGCCAGAAGTCTTCGTCTGGAAACGATCGACACGATGGATACCAGACCGACAACAGACCGGATCAAAGAGACCTTATTTAATATCATATCGAGAGAATTGCCGGATTGTACATTTCTGGATCTGTTCAGTGGAAGCGGAGCGATCGCGATCGAAGCATTGAGTCGTGGAGCAAAGCAGGCAGTCCTTGTAGAACAGAATCGGAAGGCAGTAGACTGCATTAACCGCAATCTGGAATTTACCGGATTAAAAGACAAGGCCAGGGTCATCACAGGAGACTGTGTTGCGGCGATTGACAGTCTGGAACGGTCAGGACTTGTGTTTGATATTATATTTATGGATCCTCCATATGGAAAATTATTAGAAAAACAGGTATTGAACCGTCTTGCGTCTTCAGGTATTGTTGATAAAAACACATGGATCATTGTTGAATCGGATCTGAATACAGAATATGATTATTTAACAGATATAGGATTCGAAATCGATCGTGTGAAGAAGTATAAGACGAATAAACATACATTTATACAGGAGATTTTATAAAATGAGTAGTGCAATTTATCCGGGAAGTTTTGACCCGGTCACATTGGGGCATTTGGATGTGATTAAACGCTCTGCAGAGATGTTTGATGAAGTGATCATCGGCGTTTTGAACAATACTTCAAAAACTCCATTGTTTTCTGTAAAAGAACGTGTTAATATGTTGTCTGAAGTGGTGTCAGATATACCGAATGTTCGTGTTGAGAGCTTTGGGGGACTGCTGATTGATTTTGCCAGACAGAATGGTGTAAAAACGATTATCAGAGGCTTAAGAGCTGTAACAGATTTTGAATATGAATTGCAGATTGCACAGAGTAATCGTAAAGTTGCACCGGAGATTGACACCGTATTTTTGACAACGAGTATTGAATATGCATATCTGAGTTCCAGTATCGTGAAGGAGTATGCAAGATATGGGGTAGATGTTACACAGTTTGTTCCAATAGAAGTTGTCGATCGTATAAAAGAAAAATATAACAGAGCATTTTAGGAGGAAATAAGTCATGGCAAAAAAAGGCATTGAGGAAATGATTTCTGAGATTGAGATTTTTATAGATAATTGTAAGTATCAGCCGTTATCATCCAGTAAGATCGTTGTTCCAAAGGATGATCTGGAACAGATGTTAAATGAACTGAAGTTAAAGCTTCCAAATGAGATTGAGCGTTGCAAAAAGATCATGCGTAATAAAGAAGCTATCCTTGCAGATGCAAGAACAAGAGCAGATTCTATTATCACAGAATCTGTTGCGGAGGCAAATAAGCTGGTAGATCAGAGCCAGATAGTTGAACTTGCAAATATCCGTGCAAATGAGATTTTAGATATGGCAAGAAGTCAGGCTGACCAGATTGTAAACGAAGCAAATGCAGATGCAAATGAGATCCGTCTGGGTTCTATGTATTACACTAAGGATAAGCTTACAGAGGTCAGCAATTATATTAATGCAACATTAGAGGCTGAAAAGGCAAATTACGATAACCTGATTCAGTCCTTACAGTCAAATCTGGATATTGTATTGAATAATACAAATGAGATTAATGGAGATATTGCAAATATGACCGGAGCAGCGCAGCAGGCTGCGGCTCCTGAGGATGATCCACAGGCAGTACCGGAAGAGAAAGTAACTGCAGAAGAGGATCGGAATTATAATGTATATGGTAAGACTGAGTATTCCGATGATGAAGAAGACGATGAAGATGATGATTTTGACGATGACTTTCTGGATGACTAGAGATTGTCGGATTTTAGCTTAAAAGTAACAAGATTATCAGATAACTAAACGTTGCGCAGATACATTTACCAAATGTATAGCATATAAAAGACAGCTTTGTACCTTTTAGGATATGCATGGATTGGCACAGGGAGGATATTCCGCCAAATGATGTAACAGAAAGGATCAAAGCTGTTTTTTGTACATGAGAAAGGGAGAGTGCAGATAATTCCGACAGTCCCTTTGTTATCTCAAGGTAACAGGCGAGAATATGAAGAATCGGTATGCCTCCGGTAAATGCGATTACAAGATCATATAGAACAGAGAAAATGGCAACATAGATTCCTATGATGGTGATAGTTGTTATACTGTTTTCGATAACAGAAGACATATAGTTATCATCCTGTGCCGTTGCATATTCGGACAGAGTGCCTGCAGTTTCAGAGAGATATATTCGGTGATTTGGTTGATCATCAGAAGAGAGATGAGCTGTTTTTTTGATTGGCTTAAAATGTAAAATAGATAACTGCTTTTTGGATAACAGATAGTACAGGATGGCATAGCAGATCTGTGGCAGATAGATGACTGCCAGAACAGTGATGGTATTTATCTGCCCGTTTAGATATCGGTTACAGACATATCCCATCAGAAACATAGGGCTGATGTTGTTGCAGAGGGGCATAATGGCATGGGCGAAATCTTTTGATATAACTTGATTTTTGTAGAGCCTGCCTATAGCGATTGCACCGACCGGGTAGCCGCAGAACAGACCGCATAAGAATAACAGGATCAGACAGCCTGCCCGGTTTGGATGCTCCCAGTCAATCATAGACAGGAAGAAACCTGAGATCAGAAGAAAAGGAAGCAGCAGAGGAACCAGATTGTTATACCACAGTACAAGACCCTCTGCAAAACTTTTGGAAACAAATGAAGAATTCAGACAGAGTGTGATAACAAGCAGGATGAAAGCAGGATATAAGCAGAATGAGCGGATAGATAAGGCAGGATGCTTCATAGGGAAAACTCCGGTTTATTTGTTCATCTGTATTTTATGAAAAAAGAGTAATTACTATGAATTATAAATTTCCTAATTTGCGTATAATATTTACAAACAAAAAACAGATAGATTAACAGGAGAAGCTCAGATAAGGTAAAGCATTTTCAGGTAAAATAGTTGAAAAAGAGAAGAAAACTGAGTATAGTTAAGCTGCTATTACAGGAGGTAGATAAAATGATCAAGGTGTGTTTTGAAAATGTAAAGGCGAAAACTCCGCTGGTGCATAATATCACGAATTATGTAACAGTAAATGATGTTGCAAATGTGCTTCTGGCATGTGGAGGAAGTCCGATCATGGCAGATGATATTGACGATGTGGAAGATATCACCGGTATCTGTGGTGGTTTAAATATTAATATTGGGACCTTAAATAAGAATACGATCCCATCCATGCTTGCTGCCGGCAAAAAGGCAAATGAGCTGGGACATGCCGTGCTGCTTGATCCGGTGGGCGCAGGAGCCAGCAGACTACGTACAGAGACAGCGATGAAGCTTTTAAATGAGATAAAATTTGATGTGATCCGTGGAAATATATCAGAAATCAAGACTCTTGCATTTGGTTCCGGCAGTACAAAAGGCGTAGATGCAGATGTGGCTGATGCAGTTACAGAAGATACTCTCGATCAGGCGGTTGATTTTGTGAAAAAATTTGCGGGAAAACTTGGCTGTATCATCGCTGTTACAGGAGCAATCGATCTGGTAGCAGATGCAGATACCTGTTATGTGATTCGGAACGGAAGACCGGAGATGGGTAAGATCACAGGAACCGGATGCCAGTTGTCCGGTCTTATGACAGCTTATCTGACAGCAAATCCGGATAACAAACTGGAAGCTGCTGCAACTGCCGTTATACTGATGGGAGTTGCCGGAGAAGTCGGATTTGCGAATATGGAGTCTACAGATGGCAATTCAACTTATAGAAACCGCATTATTGACGCAATCTATAATATGGATGCAGATAAGCTTTGCAGTATGGCAAAGTATGAGATCAGATAAGGAGTGAACGAGGCTATGAGTAAGCAGACACATATAAAGCCGGAGGAGCTTTTGCTATATGCAGTAACAGATAGACATTGGTTGAATGGGGCAACTCTGATCAGTCAGGTTGAGGCAGCATTAAAAGGCGGAGCAACCTTTATCCAGCTTCGTGAAAAAAATCTGGATGATAAAGCATTTTATCAGGAAGCTCTTGAGATCCAGAAATTATGCAAAGAATATAAGGTGCCGTTTGTAATCAATGATAATGTGGAGCTTGCAAAGAAGATTGGTGCAGATGGTGTGCATGTCGGACAGTCGGATATGGAAGCCTTAGATGTCAGAAAGGTGCTGGGAGACGATAAGATCATCGGAGTATCCGCACAGACAGTGGAACAGGCAGAACTGGCTGAAAAGCATGGAGCGGATTATCTGGGCGTTGGTGCGGTATTTCCAACCGGATCTAAGAATGATGCAACAGAAGTCAGTTTTGAGATGTTACAGGAAATCTGTGAGCATGTGCATATTCCGGTTATTGCAATCGGCGGCATAACCAGAGATAATGTTGTGGAATTAAGTCAAAGCGGAATTTGTGGTATCGCAGTTATCAGTGCGATCTTTGGTCAGACAGATATTGAGGCAGCTACGGCAGATTTAAAAAAACAGACAAAGAAGATGTTAGGAGAATAAGGATGATAAAAGGTGCGATCTTTGATATAGACGGAACACTGATCGATTCCATGGGAATGTGGGAGCATGCGGCAGAACGATATCTGGCAGAAATGAATATCAAGGCAGAACCACATCTTCAAAAAAAACTGTATACATTTACGATTACAGAATCTGCGGAATACCTAAAAAAGAATTACGGCTTGTCAAAAACGATTCCTGATATCATAGATGGAATCAATGAAACTATTGGAGCATTTTACAGAAATGAAGCAGAACCAAAGCCGGGGATCATAGAGTTCTTATCTGCCTTACAGGAGCGGAAAATTCCAATGACAGTAGCGACTGCGACAGACAGGGTTCATATCGAAGCCGTACTGAAGCATAATCATATGGATCATTTTTTCAAGAAGATCTTTACCTGCTCGGAGGTAGGAATCGGAAAAGAATATCCGGATATCTATATTCAGGCAGCAAAGTATATGCAGACGAACATTGCTGATACATGGGTGTTTGAGGACGCTTATCATGGAGCAAGAACGGCATTTGATGCAGGCTTCAAAGTATGTGGTATCTATGATGCTGCGAGTGCGGAGCATGTAAATGAGTTAAAAAAATACAGTACGCTGTATGTTGACAATACAAAGGAATTATATAATATTTTCTTCCTTTAAAGAAACCGGTATGACACAGAATGGATGAAAATGTACAGCAAACCGATAACTAAAGTATTTTTAAAAGTAAAGGAGACAAAGGGTTGAAGACAGTTCTTACAATAGCCGGAAGCGATTCCGGCGGCGGTGCGGGAATCCAGGCAGATATAAAGACCATTATGGCAAACGGTTGTTATGCCATGAGCGCAATCACCGCATTGACCGCCCAAAATACAATGGGAGTGACCGGGATTCAGGAGACAACGCCTGAGATGCTTGCTTTACAGCTTGACGCCGTATTTACGGATATCCTGCCGGATGCGATTAAGATCGGTATGGTCGCATCCGAGAAGTTGATCCGTGTGATCGCAGATAAGTTAAAAGAATATCAGGCAGAACATGTAGTTGTGGATACCGTTATGGTGTCAACCAGCGGACACCGGCTGATCGACGAGGATGCGATCGGTGCTTTAAAAGAATGTCTGCTTCCGATTGCAGAGGTTATTACTCCGAATATTCCGGAAGCAGAGGTATTGGCCGGAATGACGATCCGTGATGAACAGGATATGGTTTGTGCAGCTGAAAAAATATCAAAAGTCTATGGCTGCGCAGTCCTCTGCAAGGGAGGACACAGTATCAACGATGCAAATGATGTCTTATATTCAGACGGAAAAGTCAACTGGTATTATGGAAAACGAATCGATAATCCGAATACTCATGGAACCGGATGCACACTATCAAGTGCAATCGCATCAAATCTTGCAAAAGGGTATAAGATCGATGAAGCAATAAAGAACGCAAAAGACTATATATCCGGTGCGCTTGCAGATGGCATGGATCTGGGACATGGAAGCGGACCTATGAATCACGGCTTTGATCTGAAAAGCAGATTTGCAGAATCATGAAAAAAGTGGTTGCGAATCTCAAATGACTATGTTATTATGGACAAAGTTGGTGTAAAAGCGCATTTGACACCAGAACACTTGGAATGGAGGTGGCAATATGGTAAAGACAATTATCATGGTCGTATATGTAATTATATGTATAGCATTAACAATTATTGTCCTGTCACAGGAAGGTAAATCAGCCAGTCTGACAAGTTCAATTACCGGCGGTAATTATGATAATTCATACTGGGGCAAGAATAAAGGAAGTTCAAAAGATGCGGTTCTCAGAAAGATCACAACAGTGCTTGGTGTTCTTTTTATAGTAATTGCATTGCTTCTTGATTCTAAGCTGTTCTAGTTCATATACAGAATTTATCAGTGCTTACATATATCCTATATGTAAGCACTTTTTAGATATACGGAGAGGTATTTATGACAGAAGAATTAAAGAATGAAAGAAAAGAGAATATATATACCCTGATCAATGACGATGATTACAGACCATTGAAATTTAAAGAGCTTTGTTATCTGCTTCAGATCGGAGGACGTGATAAGGATGACCTGTTAGAAATCTTAAATGAGCTTGTCGATGAGGGCAGGATTGAGAAAACCTCCAAAGGTAAGTATCAGAAGCTTGGAAAGGGTGTCCTTGTCGGTACATTCATCAGCAATCAGAGAGGATTTGGATTTGTCCGTGTGGAAGGATATAAGGAAGATTTCTTTGTACCACAGAAGTATACGATGGGCGCATTCCATAATGATAAGGTGCTGATCCGTGTTGCATCCGGTAACCGGGGCAGATCAACGGAAGCACATGTAGAACGGATTCTGGAACGAGGCTTAAAGCAGTTGGTCGGAACCTATCAGAAGAACCGGAACTTTGGTTTTGTGATTCCGGATAATGGTAAATTAGACAGTGACATCTTTATACCGGAGAAGAAATCCATGGGAGCAGTAACCGGACATAAGGTTGTTGTGGAGATCACAAATTATGGAGAAAAGTCCAAATCTGCAGAGGGACGTGTTGTTGAGATACTTGGACATATCAATGATCCGGAGACGGATGTATTATCGGTTGTAAGAGATCTTGATATTCCGGTTGATTTTCCGGATGTTGTTATGGCAGAGGTGAAGAATATACCGGATGAGGTAACATCAAAAGAAATGGCAGGAAGAACCGATCTCAGACAGTTGCAGACCGTTACGATCGATGGAGAGGATGCAAAGGATCTGGATGATGCGATCACACTCTATGAGGAAAACGGGTTATATAAGCTTGGCGTTCATATTGCAGATGTTACACATTATGTAAGGGAGAATTCTCCGCTTGATAAAGAAGCATTGAAGCGTGGAACAAGCTGTTATCTGATCGATAAGGTCATACCGATGCTGCCGCATAAGCTGTCAAACGGTATCTGTTCACTGAACGAGGGGAAAGATCGTCTGACGCTTAGCTGCCTGATGGATATAGATGCAAACGGTAAGATCATCAATCATAAGATCTGTGAATCGGTGATCAATGTTGACCGCAGAATGTCATATACAAGTGTATCTGCAATCGTAGAGGATCATGATCCGGCAGAAACAGAAAAATATAAAGAACTGGTTCCTATGTTTGAATTAATGCTTCATGTGTCAGAGTTGTTAAGAACGATCCGACATGAGCGAGGTTCGATTGATTTTGATTTTGATGAGTCTAAGATTACAGTTGATGAAGACGGTCAGGTATCTTATATCGGAGTGTATGAGAGAAGACGTTCGAATCAGATTATTGAAGACTTTATGCTGGCTGCAAATGAGACGATCGCTGAAGACTATTTCTGGCAACAGATTCCATTTGAATATCGTATCCATGAGGCACCGGATACGGAGCGTGTAAAGCAGTTATCCATTCTGATCAGCAAGTTCGGATATTACTTTAAGGCATCCAAAGAGAATATTCATCCGAAGGAGTTCCAGAAGCTGTTATCAAAAATCGAGGGTGAGCCATGTGAGAATCTGATCAGCCGTATGACACTTCGTACGATGCGGCAGGCGAGATATTCGACGGAATGTGAAGGACATTTTGGATTGTCCTGTAAATATTACTGCCATTTTACATCGCCGATCCGAAGATATCCGGATCTTCAGATCCACAGGATCATTAAGGATAATATCCATGGAAGATTGGATGACAGAAGACTTTCGCATTATGATGCGATCCTTCCAAAGGTAAGCGATGATAATTCCAGAAAAGAACGCCGCGCGGAAGAAGCAGAACGTCAGGTCGAGCGTTTAAAGAAAGTGGAATACATGGAGCATCATATCGGAGAAGAATTTGAAGGTATCATATCAGGAGTCATCAACCGTGGTATCTTTGTAGAGCTTCCAAATACTATTGAGGGATTTGTAGATGTGTCGACACTTTATGACGATTTTTATGTGTATTCGCAGGATGAATATGCTATGATCGGAGAATCAACCGGAAAGAAATACTCGATCGGTGATACCGTTAAGGTAAAAGTAAAGCTTGCAGATAAACAGAGCAGACGGATCGAATTTGTGATCCGGTCAGATGCCAAAGAAGGAGATGAAGCAGGACATGGCAAAGGAAAGAGGAAACAAACTCATCGCAAATAACAAAAAGGCATATTTTGATTATTTCATAGAAGAAAAGTACGAGGCAGGGATTGCACTGGCCGGAACAGAAGTGAAATCAGTCAGACAGGGACATTGTAGCATCAAAGAATCTTTTATCAGTATCGATAAAGGAGAAATCTACATTTATCGTATGAATATCAGCCCATATGAAAAAGGCAATATATTCAATAAAGACCCACTTCGTACCAGAAAGCTGTTGCTTCATAAGTATGAGATCAATAAACTGATGGGAGCCCAGCAGGTAAAAGGATATACGATCGTTCCATTAAAGGTCTATATCCGTGACGGCCTGGTCAAGATGGAGATCGGGCTGGCAAAGGGTAAGAAATTATACGACAAACGTCAGGACATCGCGAAGAAGGATGTCAAGCGAGAGAATGAGCGTGAGTTCAAGATCCGTAATTTGTAAGATCTGATAAAGAATTTCAGAAATATCCGAGTATGATAAACAGAATTATTCCCGATATTTTGTATGAAGTTTTAAAGATTTTGTGAAATGCTGGAATATTTCATGCAGATGTGATATACTCCAATAAGATTTTTACTGGGAGGTCAGGCAAGTGAGCCAGAGTAAAGTAGATAAAAGAAAATATGAGAAGAAGAACCGCGCAGCGATCATGAAGCGCGAAAAGAGAAAGAAAATCCTTGGATGGTGTATATTTGGCGTGTTAGTCGGATGCATTCTTGCAGCCACACTGGGCGTAAAGATATACAAGGCCATTCCAAAGTATGTAGAGGCTGAGAAGCTCGGTGCATATGTCAGCCAGACATGGGCAGAACAGGGATATGGAAGTATTTTCCCTGCAACTTCATCTGATGCATCAGACGGAGACAGTACGGATGTTGAAGATACTGACAGTGATACTTCTGAAGACACAGCTTCTGAAGCAGATACTACATCTGAAACGACAACTACAGCAGAGACTGATACCACAGAAGCTGCTGAGTAATATATGAAAGCACCTGATAACAGAGCTTTCCTTTATAAACCAGGGGTTGACTGGTTTCGACAGGGGTTTTGCAGTCATGGAAGCCATCCGTGGACTAGGACCACGTTAAAACTTAGACTAAATATAAACGCTAACGATAATTTAGCTTACGCTGCCTAATTAAAGGCAACTGCCAGCTTTAAGGTCCCCCGTACCTTTTAGATCTGGTATCATCCAACGGGAAACTCCGGTGCTTAAGCTTTGCGGTATCGGAAAATTCATGAAGCTACCGATGTATCCAGCCTGTCCGTAGGCGTGGTATTGAGGAAATGTTAAAATACGGAATGTGATGGGAGATGCCGTGATGAATGAGCTTTTGGACGTGGGTTCGAATCCCACCAGCTCCATAGCATGAACTATGGCAAAAAGAATGCAAGGTCATACATCCAAAAAGATGTAGATTTTTCTTGCATTCTTTTTATTTGTATGGTAAACTGAACGAGTTGTGAAAAAAATCGATGGTCCTCTGTACCGGTGTGGTAGTAAGAACATCTAAATATCAAGGAGGTCACACAAAATGAATAGCGATTACATTAAGAATCTTGAAGCTTCTCAGATGAAGGCAGAAGTTGCTGACTTTGCAGTAGGTGATACTGTTAAGGTACACAACAAGATCAAAGAAGGTAACAGAGAGAGAATCCAGATTTTCGAAGGAACTGTTATTAAGAGACAGGGTGGAAGCAACAGAGAGACTTTCACAGTCAGAAAGTTCTCAAATGGTGTTGGCGTAGAAAAGACATGGCCGGTACATTCACCATTTGTTGAGAAGATTGAAGTAGTTAGACATGGTAAAGTAAGACGAGCTAAGATTTACTACTTACGTTCAAGAGTTGGTAAAGCTTCAAAGGTTAAAGAGCTTGTTAAATAATTTTTACAGGTTACATGAAAAAGTGGCTGGGGTTAATAGCTCCAGCCATTTTTGCAATATGAGCATATTGGAGTAAGAATATGAGCGATAAAAGTGAACGCAGAAAGAGAATAAGACGGGAAAAGCGGCGGCAGAGAAGAAAAGAAAGAAGCTTTAAACGTATAGTCAGAACGATATTTGGCTGGTTGTTGTCTGTTTTGATTGCAATCGTACTGGGATATGGAATGGTATCTTATTGTTTTCAGACTGTGTATGTGGTTGGGGACTCGATGAGTCCGGTGTGCATAAATCAAGATAAGGTTACAGTAAATAAGTTATGTTACCTTCTTGGCTCTCCGGATCGATATGACATAGTAGCATATAGAAGTGTTGATACACCGGATGAATATTATGATATTAAACGTGTGATCGGTTTACCGGGAGAGACCGTGCAGATAAAGGATGGCAAGGTCTACATTAATGATAAAGAACTTACGGATACTCCGTTCAGTGATTATATCTTTACGGCAGGGCTTGCAGAGAACACGATCACACTTGCTGATGATGAATATTTTCTTCTTGGAGATAATGTGAATAACAGCGAAGATTCCCGTTTCTTAAAAGTGGGAAACGTGAAAAAAGCTGAGTTATTAGGAAGGATAAAGAAACGATGAATATACAGTGGTATCCGGGACATATGACAAAAGCAAAACGTATGATGCAGGAAGATATCAAGCTGATCGATGTTGTGATCGAGCTGATCGATGCCAGAGTGCCATACAGCAGTAAAAATCCTGATATTGATGCTTTAGCTGCGAATAAATACAGATTGATTTTATTGAATAAAACAGATCTGGCAGACGCAGCTGTGACCGCGGAATGGGAAGCATATTATAAGGAAAAAGGTTTTTTTGTTGCTAAGATCAATGCCAGATCCGGGGATGGAATGAAGAATATTAGCAATGTAGTAAAGGAAGCATGTAAAGAGAAAATTGAACGTGACAGAAAGCGTGGAATCATTAATCGTCCGCTTCGTGCCATGATCGTCGGTATTCCAAATGTCGGTAAGTCTACATTTATTAATTCTTATGCCAGAAAGGCGTGTACAAAGGTTGGCAACAAGCCGGGTGTTACAAAAGGAAAGCAATGGATACGTCTTGGAAAGGATATTGAATTATTGGATACCCCGGGAATATTATGGCCCAAATTTGATGATAAAGAGGTTGGATTACGACTTGCATTTATCGGATCGATCAATGATGAGATCTTAAGTATTACTGACCTTGCGTATGAATTGATCAAATTTTTACAATTAAACTATTGTCAGAGCCTTGCAGATAGGTATAATATTAATGATGATGACGACAGTGTTCATATTCTGGAACAGATTGCCGAGAAACGTGCGTGCATCAAAAAGGGTGGAGAATTAGACATTGATAAGGCGGCTGCGCTCCTGCTTGATGATTATCGTTCGGGCAAGTTGGGCAGAATCTCACTGGAACGTCCGAGTATGGTAAAGGATAAATAGTTATTATGAAAGAAGATAATGAACGCGTAGAAGCGTTAAATGCAATATTTGATGATGATCCCATGCGGAAAGAGCGTGAAAAAGAGATCAGAAAGCTTGAAAAGAAACGTGAAAAGCAGCTTGCGAAGTTGCAAAAAAAAGGGATCGATCCGGAACAGCAGAGATCAGAAGAAGCAGTAAAAGAGGCGGATGCAGATGAAAAGGAAGCATCTGATAAGGTTTTAAATGAGGATGGAGAAGCGATAACCAATTATTTCGCAGAATCCGATCCGGCATCGAACACTCATGTTCAGGATGAAGTTGATAAGCCGAAAAAAAAGAAGAAAAAAGAAAAGAAAAAGCAGGAGAAAGAGGAGATCAATATCGTAAAAGATTTAATTAGTCTTGCCATTTATATTCTTGCGATCGTTGCGGTATGCTGGCTGATTCTTACCTATGTGGGACAGCGTACAGAAGTAAGCGGAGATTCCATGAATGATACTCTGCATGATGGTGATAGTTTATGGATCGATAAGCTGTCTTATCGCTTTAAAGATCCTGAAAGATTTGATATTGTGGTATTTCCTTATGAGGAAGAGGATGAGACCTATTATATCAAACGAATCATCGGTCTTCCCGGCGAAACCGTTTATATTGATGAAGATGGTGTGATCTATATTAATGATGAGCCGTTAGAAGAAAATTATGGTAAAGAAGTGATCGAAGAAAATCATCGAGGACTTGCGGCAGAAGCGGTTACGCTCGGAGATGATGAGTATTTCGTAATGGGAGACAACCGGAATAACAGCCGGGACAGCAGATTGTCAGATGTCGGAAATATACATAAGGACAAGTTTGTTGGTAAAGCAGTATTCCGTTTTACCGGTGGATTCGGTTTTTTAAATAAAGAAGAACAATAAGTACAGATAAATGGCTGTCGTGTAAGAAACAACAGCCATTTATGCTTATATGAGGATGAGATGGAAAATAAAAGAAAAAGTATAACAGAGATTAAATCCGAATTTGCAAATGCAGATATTCATTCAGTCAGACAGGTGATGGAAAGATATGCAGAGGATGACAGAGAAGGTGTAAAAAAACTGATCCTTTCTGCTGAAAAGAAGCTTACAGCACATCAAAAAGAGCTTGACCGGATGGAGCATATGTTTGAATATGAGAGACAGCATGCGGACTGTCAGTATATCTGTGGAATTGATGAGGTAGGCCGTGGTCCGCTTGCAGGTCCGGTAGTAGCTGCGGCTGTCATTCTGCCGGAGAATTGCGATATTCTATACCTGAATGATTCCAAGCAGCTCTCTGAAAAGAAGCGTGAAGAATTATATGATGAGATTACAGAAAAAGCGGTTGCTTACGGAATCGGTATGGCAGATGAGAAGCTGATCGATCAGATCAATATTTTAAATGCGGATTATGAGGCCATGCGGATCGCGATACATAAGCTTGCCGTGAAGCCGGATCTGTTATTAAACGATGCGGTCAGAATACCGGAGGTAGAGATACCACAGGTATCGATCATTAAAGGAGATGCAAAGTCGGCTTCGATCGCCGCTGCCAGTATTATTGCAAAGGTAACGAGGGATCGGTTAATGGTCGCTTATGATGAGATCTATCCCGGGTATGGATTTGCAAAGAATAAAGGGTATGGTTCGAAAGAGCATATAGAAGCATTAAAAACAATTGGACCATGTGAGATCCACAGAAGATCATTTATTACACATTTCTGGAAAGAATAGTAGAAAGAAAAAGGGGAACAGTCAGTATCGAGCGTTATAATACGAGAAAAAAAGGAACAGAATATGAAGACATGGCTGCATTATATCTGAAAGATACAGGGTATCGGATATTTGCCAGAAATTATCGGATTTCTGCCGGAGAGATCGACCTGATCGCAGGAAAAGACGGGTATCTGATATTTGTAGAAGTAAAATACCGGAGCAACAGCAGACATGGTTCACCGGAATCAGCAGTAACGCCTGCCAAGCAGCGGCAGATCAGTAAGGTAGCTGTGTATTATATGAAACGATATGGATATGATCCGTATAACACACCGGTAAGATTTGATGTTATTGCTGTGACGGAAAATGAGATTCGTCATATTGAGGATGCGTTTCCTTATCAAGGATATTATTAAGGCTATGAGGTATGAAGATGTATAACATAATATATATCAATCAGGATAAAACTACAGAGATAAAAGTGAAGAACGGAGTTCCGTATATCGTATTCAAGAATCTGGAACTGCCCGGTATCGTGCATGGGTTTTCGACAAGGCTTGGAGGTGTCAGTGAGGGAATCTATTCTACGATGAACTTGAGCTTTCATCGTGGAGATGATATGGATGCGGTGATGGAGAACCATAGGAGACTGGCACAGGCAGTCGGATATGATCACAGAAGACTGGTATTTTCCGATCAGGTACATGAAACAGTGATCCGTAAGGTGACAGAGGAAGATGCCGGAAAAGGGATCACAAGAGAATCAGATATAACGGGGACAGATGGCCTGATGACGAATGTAAAGGATCTGCCGCTGATCACATTTTATGCAGACTGTGTACCGGTATTCTTCTACGATCCGGTAAAAGAAGTTGTAGCCATGAATCATTCCGGTTGGCGGGGAACAGTTAAGAATATCAGCCGGCATATGGTTGAAGCACTAAATAAAGAATATGGCTGTGAGGCTTCGGATCTGATCTGTGCGGTCGGACCGTCTATTTGTCAGAACTGTTATGAGGTAAGTGAGGATGTAGCTGAGGCATTTAAGGATGCTTATTTACCGGAACAGTACATGAAAATGACAAAAAATATTGGAAATGGTAAGTATTTGCTTGATTTACACCGGGCAAATTATTATAATCTGACTGGTGCAGGTATATTGCCTGAACATATAAATGTAACCGACATATGTACATGCTGCAATCCGGATTTCCTGTTTTCACACAGGGCGAGCCATGGAAAACGTGGCAATCTGGGAGCTGTTATCATGCTGAAATCGACAGCAGACGGAGGAAACGTAAATGAGTAAACCGATAGTAGCCATCGTTGGACGACCAAATGTAGGTAAATCTACCCTGTTCAATGCACTGGCAGGAGAGAAAATTTCAATTGTAAAAGATACGCCAGGCGTAACCAGAGACAGAATCTATGCAGATGTGAGCTGGCTCGATTATAATTTTACGATCATAGATACCGGTGGAATTGAGCCGGAAAGCGACAATATTATTTTAAAAAGTATGCGGGAGCAGGCAGAGATTGCCATTGAAACCGCGGATGTTATTATATTTATGACAGATGTCAGACAGGGACTTGTGGATGATGATCATAAGGTAGTCCAGATGCTCCGTAAATCCAAGAAGCCGGTGATCCTTGTGGTAAATAAGGTAGATAGCTTTGAGAAATATATGAATGATGTATACGAGTTCTATAATCTCGGACTGGGTGATCCTGTTCCGATATCCGGTGCATCCAGACTTGGAATCGGAGATATGTTAGATGAGGTTGTCTCTCATTTTGATGAAGATTCAAAAAATGAAGAGGAAGATGACAGACCTAGAATTGCCATTATCGGCAAGCCGAATGTAGGTAAGTCATCGATCATCAACAAGCTTCTCGGAGAGAATCGTGTGATCGTATCTGATATTGCCGGAACGACCAGAGATGCGATCGATACCGAAATCGTGAGAAATGGAACGGAATACGTATTTATTGATACTGCAGGACTTCGAAGAAAGAGCAAGATCAAGGAGGATATCGAGCGTTACAGTATCATTCGTACCGTATCGGCTGTTGAACGCTGTAATGTAGCTGTACTGGTTATTGATGCGACAGAGGGTGTCACGGATCAGGATGCAAAGATCGCAGGCATTGCTCATGAACGTGGAAAAGGAATGATCATTGTTGTAAATAAATGGGATGCGGTGGAGAAAGACGATAAGACTATTTATAAGTTTACAAAGGAGATCCGTGAGAAGCTGTCCTATATGCCATATGCAGAATTATTATTTGTGTCAGCAGCCACAGGTCAGAGACTTCCGAAATTATTCGAAACGATTGATGCCGTTATCGAGAACCATTCGCTCCGTGTTGCCACCGGTGTATTGAATGAGATCATGACAGAAGCAGTTGCTATGCAGCAGCCGCCTACAGATAAAGGAAAACGTTTGAAGCTGTTTTATATTACTCAGGTAGCGGTTAAACCTCCTACATTTGTAATATTTGTAAATGATAAAGAACTGATGCATTTCTCTTACACACGTTATATTGAAAATAAGATCAGAGAAGCATTTGGTTTCCGAGGTACACCTCTAAAATTCATTATCAGGGAGAGAAAAGAAAAATAATGTTAATCTTAGCAAGAATCATATGTCTGGTCGGAGGATATTTTTTCGGTATTATCCAGACAAGCTATATCTATGGTAAATTACACGGTATCGATATCCGTGAATATGGAAGCGGAAATGCAGGCACTACAAATGCACTTCGGGTTCTGGGAAAGAAAGCGGGAGCGGTTGTCTTTCTGGGAGATCTTTTCAAATCAGTTGTAGCCTGCAGTATCACACATATCATTATGAATGCACTTGGTATTGAGAATGTGTATTTGTTCGTGATCTACACAGCGGCAGGCGTTGTTCTTGGGCACAATTTCCCATTTTATATGCAGTTTAAAGGCGGTAAGGGAATTGCAGCGACTTCCGGTATTGCGATCGGTCTGCTTGACTGGAGAGTTGCGTTGATCGAGCTTGGATTGTTTGTATTTTGCGTAGTGGTAACAAAATATGTATCGGTAGGTTCTATTTGTCTGGTACTCGGACTGATGGTCTCCTATACGATATTTGCTTATACCGGTTCTTATGGTTTTACATCTGATTCCATGAAGCTTGAAAGCTGTATCGTATTAGGACTTATTACTCTGCTTGCTATTTACAGGCACAAACAGAATATTGTAAGACTTATAAAAGGTACAGAGAATAAGTTTTCATTAAAAGATAAAAGAAAAACAAAAGAAGAACAGGCATAGGATAATAATTTGTGGTTTAATCGACCATGAAGTTTTATAAGATGGAGAGGTATATAGTATGATAATTGGTATTTTAGGAGCAGGAAGCTGGGGGTCAGCACTTGCAAACCTGTTGGCTGGAAATGGACATGATGTAACAGTCTGGTCTATAGATGAAAAAGAAATCGAGATGTTGAATACATACAGGGAACAGAAGGATCGTCTGCCGGGTGTTCATTTGAACGATACAATTGTATTTACAACAGATCTGGAACAGACGATAGATGGTAAGAAAATGATCATTTGTGCGGTTCCATCTCCTTTTATCCGAAGCACTGCAAAAAAGATAGCACCTTATATTACAAACGAACAGCTGATCGTTAATGTCAGCAAGGGTATTGAGGAAGCAACTTTGACTCCGATCGTAGAGATTATCGAGAGTGAGATACCGGGGGCAAAGGTAGCAGTCCTTTCCGGTCCAAGCCATGCGGAGGAAGTCGGTATCGGTATTCCGACTACTGTTGTAGCAGGTGCACGTGATATGGATACGGCAAAGCTGATTCAGAATACATTTATGAATGATGTCTTCCGTGTCTATACAAGTACAGATGTGACGGGAATCGAGCTTGGAGGCTCGGTTAAGAATGTTATCGCACTGGCTGCCGGAATCACAGACGGACTAGGATTCGGAGATAATACAAAAGCAGCGTTAATGACCAGAGGCATGGCAGAAATAATAAGACTCGGTACTGCAATGGGCGCTCACGTTGAGACTCTTGCCGGTTTGTCAGGTATGGGAGATCTGATCGTGACATGTACGTCCAGACACAGTCGTAATAGGAATGCCGGTTATCTGATCGGACAGGGAAAGAGCTATAAAGAAGCAATGGCTGAGGTTAAAATGGTTGTAGAGGGAGTATACTCAGCAAAAGCAACCCTGAAGCTTGCGAAGAAATATGGTGTTGATATGCCAATCGTTGAAGAGGTAAACAAGGTTTTGTTCGAGGGAAAGCCTGCTCGTGAAGCAGTGGTAGATCTGCTTACCAGAGACAGAAAAGCAGAGATATCTGTAGAGGAATAATTTTCTGACATACTTATAAAAGTACATTCATATATTACTTATATGATAATCTTTACATAGGAAACAGATTTTGTATTTCGGGTTGGACACATATATTGCGGAATACAAAAACAGGAACGGAAAATGTGTAAGAAATGCAGGAGGTATATATGGAAGGCTTTAATGTGTATAATGACATCAATGCCAGAACAAACGGAGAGATCTATCTGGGTATTGTCGGACCTGTTCGGACAGGAAAATCAACATTTATCAAACGTTTTATGGAGATGATGGTTCTTCCGAACATAAAAGATGAGAATGACCGCGAAATTGCTCTGGATGAGATGCCGCAATCGGCATCCGGTAAGACAATCATGACGACAGAACCGAAATTCATTCCGAAAGAAGGGGTGGAAATCCGGGTAGATGATGAGATTGATATGAGGGTTCGTCTGATCGATTGTGTCGGATATGTGGTAGACGGAGCTGAAGGGCAGACGGAAGATGGAAAAGAGCGTATGGTTAAGACACCATGGTATGATTATGATATTCCATTTGCCAAGGCGGCAGAGATCGGAACGAAGAAGGTTATAAACAGTCATTCAACGGTCGGGATTGTGGTGACCTGTGATGGAAGCTTTGGCGATCTTGCCAGAGAGAGTTATATCGATGCAGAGGAAAAAACAATTGCAGAGTTAAAGTCAATCGGGAAACCCTTTGTTGTTATATTGAATTCGAATCGTCCGGGTGCAGCCGAGACAAAGGAACTGGCAGATTTGATGGTAGAAAAGTATGGAGTAGCTGTTCTTCCGGTTAACTGCGATCAACTGAACAGGAAGGATATCAATGAGATCTTTACTTCCATGTTATACAGTTTTCCGATCACATGTATTAATTTTGTAATTCCCAAATGGTTAGAAGTATCGGAAAATGAAAACAAGATCAAAAAGAGTGTCATCGAGAATGCCATGGATATACTGAATGGCAATCAGCATATCTATGACATGGTTCATTGTTCGTTCCCTGAAAACGAATATGTGGAAAAATATACATATAACAATATAAATCTGGCAGACGGTTCATTGAATGTACAGGTAACGATCTATAACAGATATTATTACGAGATGCTTTCCGATATGCTGGGAACAGATATTCATAATGAATATGATTTTATAACTGAAATAAAGGAAATGGCAGAAAAGAAGAAATTCTGCAATGGAGTCATGAATGCACTTGAAGGTGTAAAAAATGGCGGATACGGGCTTGTAATGCCCGAAAAAGAGGATATTACGCTTGAGACACCGGAGCTTATAAAATCCGGTAACAAATATGGTGTTAAGATCAAAGCAGAAGCGCCCTCCGTACATATGATCAAGGCGAATATCACAACGGAGATCGCACCTATCATTGGTACGAAGGAACAAGCAGAAGATCTGGTAGAGTATATTAAGACCAGTACCGGAGAAAACGGAGAAGATATCTGGGATGTTAATATATTTGGAAAATCGATCGAGCAGCTTGTAGAAGATGGATTAAATACTAAGACAAACAAGATGAATGTAGAAAGTAAGCAGAAGTTACAGGACACCATGGAAAAGATCGTGAACGACGGAAATGGTGGACTGGTCTGTATTATTATATAATCATACAAAGAACAGATGCAGAGACTTACATGGTATCTGTGAGTGATAAAGGGAGAAACTATGTCGGCAATCGATGTAAAACTTAACGTATTTGAAGGACCGCTTGATCTGCTCCTTCATCTGATCGAAAAGAATAAAGTAAATATCTATGATATACCGATTGTAACGATCACAGAACAGTATCTGGATTATGTGAATCATATGGAGGAGGAAGATCTGGATGTTATGAGTGAGTTCCTCGTAATGGCGGCAACTCTGATTCGTATTAAATCCAAAATGCTTCTTCCTAAAGTGACGGAAGATGACGAAGAGGAAGAAGATCCAAGAGACGAGCTTGTTCGAAGGCTGTTGGAATATAAGATGTACAAATATGCAGCAAGTGAGCTGAAGGATCTGGAGCTTGATGGCGCAAAGGCATTCTATAAAAAAGAAAGCATTCCTGCTGAGGTGAAGAATTTCAAGCCAGCAGTAGATACGGTTGCTTTGATCTCTGAATATGACATCAATCTGGAAAGGCTGAATGAGATTTTTAAGTCTGTGATGCGGAAACAGGTTGAAAAGGTAGATCCGATCCGTAGTAAGTTTAAGAACATTGAAAGAGAAGAAATCTCTCTGGAAGCTAAGATGGCTGAGATTCGGGAACAGGTTCGTGGACTTGCCGGAATCAACTTTCGGACGCTGCTTGAGATGCAGGCTTCAAGGTCGAACATTATAGTAACGTTTCTTGCAATCTTAGAGCTTATGAAAATCGGAGCGATCCAGATTCGGCAGGAAGAAATCTTTGGAGAGATCATCATTGATTCTCGGGATGACATTGAAACATATGAGTTGAACAGTTTTACTGTCAGCGCAGATAAAGAAGATACGAATGAGTCTGCTTCCGCAGAGGAAAAGCCGGACACGATTTAAGAGGCTGATAATGAAACGGATGAGACAGGACGAGGATAAAACAGGTATGGATAAGATAAAAGAGAACGAAGCAGCATATAATTTAAAAGAATATGACAGCGATAAGAGTAATGAGGAAGATGTATCCAGAACAGTTCAGGCAGATCTGTCAGATGCAGGTGAGCAAGATATGACGCCGGAGAATACAGAGAAACAGCCGGTTACTTATAAAGAATACAGTACAGAATATCTTGTATCTGCGGTTGAGGCTATACTGTTTTCCATCGGAGAATCTGTGTCGGTTGACAGATTGGCAAAGGCACTTGAGATGGAAATAAAAAAGCTGTCCAAACAGATGGAAGAGGTACTTGCGATCTACAATCAGTCAGATCGTGGCATCAAGATGGTAGAACTTGAAAACGCTTATCAATTATGTACCAGAAATGAATACTACGATGTACTTACAAAGGTTGTCTGTACACCTAAGAAGCCGAATCTGACAGATGTACTTCTTGAAACCTTATCAATCGTAGCTTATAAACAGCCAATCACCAGACCGGAGATAGAGGCTATTCGAGGAGTTTCCTGTGCACATGCGATCAATAAGCTTATGGAATATGGATTAGTAGATGAGGTTGGACGGTTGGATGCTCCGGGACGACCGATTCTTTTTGGAACAACAGAAGAGTTTCTGCGAAGCTTTGGTGTTGCATCCACGGAAGAACTTCCGATGATCAGCCCGGATAAGATTGAGGATTTCAAGAAAGAAGCTCAGGAAGAGGCAAACGAGATCACACTTGGTTTGGATAATGAGTCATAAAGCAGCCGGATACGGAATATAATTTTATGAATAAAGAATATATCCGGTGATGATATGACTGAAATATATAAAAAATATCATAAAAAAAGAAAGAAACCTGCGGGAAGAATGAAACAAAAAATTCCGGCAGGTTTTCTGTTTGCATGGTTTCTGACAGCAGCCGTGCTGCTTGGTTCCGTGATCCCTGTAAAAGCGTTAAATATGCCTGTATGTCAGATACCATATTATCGAACGGAGGGCATCAGGCAGGATAATAATACCGGTCGGACTGCTTCAGGAGTGAAGCTCTCGGACAATGACCTTCATGCTTTATCAGCTATCCTGTTGGATGGAAAAAATGGCAGGGTGCTGTATGATAAAGCTGGTGAAGAGGTTCGGGCAAATGCCAGCACAACGAAGATTTTAACCTGTATCCTTGCGCTGGAATATGGTGATCCCGATGATGTCGTTATAGTATCCTCTTATGCGGCAAAGATGCCGGATGTTCAGTTGAATATCAGAGAGGGTGAAGAATACCGGTTAAAAGATCTGCTTTATTCGCTGATGCTTGAAAGTCATAACGACAGTGCTGTTGCAATAGCTGAATATATTGGTGGAAGCGTTGAAGCATTTGCCGATCTGATGAACCGAAAAGCAATAGAAGTCGGTTGTACAAATACACATTTTATTACGCCTAATGGACTGGATGCAAAGGATGAATATGGGATTCACGGAACGACCGCAGAGGATCTGGCCCGGATCATGCGTTATTGTATCAGAGAGTCACCGAAACGGGAACAGTTTCTTGCTATAACAAGAACAGCTACATATTCCTTTACAAATGTAGGGGGAACGAGAAGCTTTAGCTGTTCCAATCATAATGCTTTTCTGAATATGATGGATGGAGCTTTGACCGGGAAAACGGGATTTACCGGATCTGCAGGATATTGTTATGTCGGAGCGTTGGAGCGGGATGGAAAAATACTGATCGTTGCCCTTCTTGGCTGTGGGTGGCCGGGAAATAAGACCTATAAATGGGCAGATACAAAAAAATTAATGAATTACGGACTGGCAAATTATCAGGAGCATGTAATTACTGATGATATACTTCAAAAGAATAAGATACCGGTTCTTTCGGATTCTGTTTATGGAACAATAAAAGAAGGTACAGAGACAGTTGGCTGGGAATGTCAGTTTTCGGAAACTCTGCTTTTGCGGACAGATGAACAGATCTCGGTTAAGTATCTGCTGCCTGAGTATCTGAAATGCCCGATATATGCAGGAATGCAGGCTGGTTCTGTGGTGTTGTTAATTGATGGGAAAGCATTTGCAATCTATCCGGTGACAATAACAGAAAATGTTCAAAGTGAATCTTTGTATGATTTCATGAAGGAATATGTAAAAGACTACATAGACAGGAATTTCTTCTGATTAGACTGTAATAATTCAGTAATCGGAAAGAGTATGATCTATAATAGATGACAGATGTAAGAAAGTCTATAAGGAGGATATAATTTGAGACAGTTTGTAATGATAGGCGGAGATATGCGTTGTCATTATCTGGCAGCATATTTAAAAGAACAGGGAGTATATGTTACAACATATAAAGTGCCGGACTGTGAGGATGAATACAGCAGCTGGCCAATGCTTTCTGAAACTTTCAGAAATGACAGTACTGTTGAAGAAAGGGTATTGTTATTACCTGTTCCGGTTGCAAAAGACGGAATCCATATCAATGGATGTACAGAGCTTGCGATAGAAAATATTGCAGGGAGTCTTACAGCTTTTGATTTTGTATGCGGGGGAGTGCTCCCATCCGGGCTGACAGATGCCTGTACAGCAGCCGGTGTACCATATTATGATTATATGAAGGATGATTGTGTGGCGTTAAAGAACGCAGTTGCTACGGCGGAGGGGGCTATAGCTGAAAGCTTTATGATGAGTGATATTAATATTGAGAACAGCAAATGTCTTGTCACCGGATATGGAAGATGTGGCCGTGTGCTTGCACAGAAGCTCCTTCGTATGGGTGCTGAGGTAACGGTTACAGCCAGAAGTGTGGAAGCATGTTTTAAGGCGGCGATGGGAGACTGCCATACGATTCTGTTAGATCAGCTTGGCTCAGACAATAAGCTTGATCAGTTTGATTTTTGTTATAATACCATACCTGCGCCTGTATTAAATCGAGATATATTATCAAAGTTCCGACAAAATATAGTGATCCTTGATATCGCATCGATGCCCGGTGGAACAGATTTTTCCTATCTGGATGAAAGAGGGATAAGATACCGACACAGTCTGGGTATTCCGGGACGCTATTCACCGAAGACTTCGGGCGAGATCCTTGGAGAGGCAGTTCTGGGGTATCTGCTTTTTTGAGTCACATGTCATGATGTTCTGCATAATCTATAATAAACATAAAATTTCTCTGCAAAGGTAATTGTTTTATGAGTTAATTAAATAAAAACCTGACTACCTGCCGGGATATTGATTTTATGGAGTTCATATAGCATGGAAAGGATTATAGATATGAGTTTATCAGGGTGCAATTGCGGCGTTGCAATAACCGGTTCTTTTTGTACTTTTGATAAAGTAAAGATAGAGATAGAGGAAATGACGAAAATGGGAATATCGGTGTATCCGATCTTTTCTGATCGTTCGGCGACATACGACACCAGATTTGGTAAAAGTGATGAATTTGTAAAAGACATTCAGAGGATTACAGGGAAGAAGGGAATATTTACGATTCAGGAGGCAGAACCGATCGGTCCTAAGGCATATCTGGATGTATTGGTGATCGCCCCATGTACCGGAAATACACTCGCAAAGCTGTGTAACGGTATAACGGATTCACCTGTGCTGATGGCAGCAAAGGCACATATCAGGAATAATAAACCACTGATTATCAGCATATCGACAAACGATGCGATGGGAATGAATTTTAAGAATATCGGAATGCTTATGAATATGAAAAATATTTATTTTGTTCCTTTTTATCAGGATGATCCTGTAAAGAAACCGAATTCCCTGATCGGAAAACTGTCTATGATACCGGATACGATAGAGGAGGCTTTAAAGGGGAAGCAGATTCAGCCGGTGTTATGTGACAAATAAAAAGAATGAGAGCCTGTAACCTTAATTTCATTTGATGCCCTATATAATTACATGACTTGCTTCATTTCTATTCGACTCGCACGCGTATTTGTCAGCAGTCGCCCAAACTCACCCTAACGGGTTCAAACATGGGCTTGGTGCTGACAGCTGGTGCAAGTCTCATAACGAAATTACGCAAATGTCAGTAATTTATGTAGGGCATCATACTGAATTATAGGTTACATGCTCTTTATTTACTTTATAGGAGGTTTGTTTTTATAAGATAAATAATCTGCTGGAAAAGGGGCGATAGAGTATCGGGCATTTTGGAGTTCTGGTATATAAGATATAAACACCCACCGGCTGGTGGGTGTTATGATCAGAATTCGATGGAGATCTGGTATTCTTTCAGCCAGTAGTTGATCTGTAATAAGTACGCCATCATCTGTGGACCTGCCATCAACTGACCATACCAAGGCTTTCCGTAATCTTTCGGTGATTCCAGAAACTGCAGAACTGCTTTTTTTTCCAGAAATCGGTTGACAGGGCTTGCAGGATCATCAATCACTTCTCTTAAGCGGTCGGCAAGGATCGTTTCATAAAGCGGGTTATAGGTCTTTGGATACGGGCTTTTCTTCCGGAACAGGATCTCATTTGGCACGAGATTCACGGCAGCATGGCGGAGCAGACTTTTCTCTGTCTGATTTCTGTATTTATATTCCCATGGCACATTAAAGACATATTGCAGAAGATGAATGTCTGCAAATGGTACTCTGGCTTCCAGACCATTATACATACTGGTACGATCCATACGGTCAAGCAGGGTCTGCATAAACATCCGGATGTTCATATAGCCGATCCGGCGGCGGGATTTCTCGATATCTGATTCTTCCGGCAGAACCGGAATCTCCGAGATGATCTGATGGTAAAGATTTTTCACATAGTCATCCATCTGTAAGGCATCTGCAAACTCCGGATCTAACAGCTGCTTTCTCGGTGAGAGATCGATCATCCATGGAAATGTATCGGATGCAAGCAGATCTTCCCGGTAGAACCATGGATAACCACCGAATATCTCGTCTGCACATTCGCCGGTTAGGACAACCTTATTGTGTTCGGACACCCGTTTACAGAAATACAATAACGAAGAGTCGACATCTGCCATAGTTGGTTGATCTCTCGACAGAACCGAGTCATAGAGAAGATCGGCAAGTTCCTCCATATTACAGGTTAAGTAGTGATGGGAGGTTCCTAGATAGGATACCATCTGATCGACATAAGGACGATCCTGTTCCGGCTGAAAGGCATTTGATTTGAAATAACGTGCATTATCTGTAAAGTCAAAGGAATAGGTATCAAGCACCTGTCCGCGTTCTTTTAATTCATTTGCACAGACAGCACTTACGATCGAGGAATCGATACCTCCTGACAGGAAGGTACAGATTGGAACATCGGATACAATCTGTCGTTTGATCGCATTTTTAAGAAGATCGGCAGTCTTCTCGATCGTTGTTTCGTAATCGTCGGTATGAGGCATGCTCTTTATTCGGAAATAGCAGATCGTGGATTGACCGAAACGATCGTACCGCAGATAATATCCTGGCTTGATTTCATTTATTCCTTTAAATACGCCACAGCCCGGAGTTTTGGACGGCCCAATGGCGAAGATTTCACATAAGCCTTTTTTATCCAGTCTAGGAAATGTGCCGGGATAACAGAACAGTGCCTTTCGCTCTGAGGCAAATACCAGCGTTTCGTCAGACAGAAAAGTATAGTAAAGTGGTTTTACCCCGAACGGATCACGGTAAAGGAAGATGGACTGCTCCATATGGTCATAGATCGCAAATGCAAAAATACCATTTACCTTTTCTACAAAATCAGGTCCGTAGTATATGTAGGAGAGCAGCAGGACTTCGGTGTCCGATGTTGTGGTAAAACTGTATCCATGTGAGATAAGGGGCTGCTTTAATTCATCTGTATTATAGATCTCACCATTAAATACAATCGTAAAGCTTCTGCCCGCGACCGTACGGGTCATTGGCTGGATGCCGGCTTTGATATCACGGATGGACAATCTGGTATGTGACAGACCACAGGTATCCGTCAGAAGAATGCCATCATCATCCGGCCCGCGGTGTTTTTGTTTTATGTTCATGTCAGATAGAATGTTTCGAAAATGATTTTCTGCTTCGGTATATCTGCCATGTACGTTATAAAATCCAGAGATAGAACACATAGCTAACTCACTTCATGTTTTTCGTATAATTGTATGAGAAGTATTTGGTTATTATTCCTAAATAACACGTTGACTTTTTTTCTCATTTATGCTAAAGTAACAACAGTTTATATGTCAAATGCAATGACAAGGAGGAGTACATACAGGACCGGCTCCCAGAGAGAAGATGGTGGTGAGAATCTTCAGCTAGGATGTATGGAAGTAGCCTTCGAGCAGTGGACTGAAAAGCATAATTTCTTATGAAGTGCTAAGTAGGATTCAACGGATTTCCCCGTTACAGGAAAACGATATGACACAGGTAAAACTTGCAAGTATCGGATAAGAGCAGGAGGAACCTGAATTTAGGTGGTACCACGGATATGATTATTCGCCCTAAGCTGATATACGGCTTAGGGCTTTTTTAATGGATGTGAAAAAGCTCTTTTAGGAAATTTATATGAATGAAATTAAAGGAGGATATAGGTTATGGAGATTAATGGAGCACAGATGTTTGTAAAAGCATTACAGGAAGAACATGTTGATACACTGTTTGCCTATCCGGGTGGAACAGCGATCGACTTATTTGACGCATTATATGATGCGGAAGGAATCGATATGATCCTTCCAAGACATGAACAGGCACTTGTTCATGCGGCAGATGGATATGCAAGATCAACAGGGAAGGTTGGTGTATGCTTGGTTACCAGCGGTCCCGGTGCAACCAATCTGGTTACAGGAATTGCAACAGCAAACTATGACAGTGTTCCACTTGTATGTTTTACCGGACAGGTACCGATGAATCTGATCGGTAACGATGCCTTTCAGGAGGTTGACATTGTAGGTATCACGAGAAGTATTTGTAAGTATGCGGTAACAGTCAGAAAGAGAGAAGATCTGGCAAGAATTATCAAGAATGCATTCTATATCGCAAGAACCGGTAAGCCGGGTCCGGTACTGGTTGATATACCGAAGGATATCCAGTTGGCAATGGGTTCGGATGAATATCCGGATGAGGTAAATATCAGAGGATATAAGCCGGCTGAAGGCGTACATTCTGGTCAGCTTAAGAAGGCTCTGGCAGAATTAAATCGTGCAAAAAAACCGGTATTTTTGATCGGCGGTGGTGTAAATATCGCGCATGCAAGAAAAGAAATGCAGGAATTATGTGAATTGACAGGAATCCCTGTTGTTACTACGATCATGGGTAAGGGAGCAATTCCGACGGACCATCCTTTATATGTTGGTAATATCGGAATGCATGGAAATCTTGCATCCAATAAAGCGATCATGGAATGTGATGTCTTGTTCTCAATCGGAACCAGATTCAATGATCGTATCACCGGTACGATCGACACATTTGCAAAGAATGCAAAGATCATACATATCGATATCGATGCAGCATCAATCTCCAGAAATATCGAGGTAGACATCCCGATCGTAGCAGATGCAAAGCTTGCGATTACAAAGATGTTAAAATATGCAAAGAAATTAGATATAAGCGATTGGGTAGATGAGATCATGGAAGTGAAGAGACAGTATCCGATCAACATGAATTCTTATAAAGGTGTTACACCGGAGAAGATCATTAAGACCATTAATGAGATGTATGACGATCTCATCATTACAACCGATGTAGGGCAGAATCAGTTATGGACAACACAGTATATCGCACTTGGCGGAGAGAACCAGCTCTTAACCTCCGGTGGCCTTGGTACGATGGGATATGGACTTCCTGCTGCCATCGGTGCCAAGATCGGTAATCCGGATAAAAATGTTATCTGTATTTCCGGTGACGGTGGTGTGCAGATGAATATTCAGGAGATGGCGACTGCGGTTGCACAGGAGCTTCCGATTACAATCTGTATCTTAAATAACGGTTATCTTGGAAATGTACGTCAGTGGCAGGAGTTGTTCTTCAACAAGCGTTACAGCAGTACATGTCTGCGATACAGAAAGAGCTGTAATCATGACTGTCAGAATCCGGACAAATGCTGTCCGAAATATACACCGGATTTTGTAAAACTGGCGGAAAGCTATGAGGCACTTGGAATCCGTGTTACAAAGGAAGAAGAGATCAAGGCAGCATTTGAGCAGGCAAAGGCAAATACAAAGGGACCTACAGTTATAGAGTTCTATATTGATCCGACTGCAAATGTATTCCCGATGGTTCCGGGCGGCAAGTCATTAAATGATATGATCATGGATTGTTAAGGAGGATGGACATATGAGTGAAAAGAAAAGATGGATATGTTTATATGTTGAAAACGAAATAGGTGTACTTGCAAGGATTTCCGGCCTTTTTTCAGGCAAATCGTATAATCTGAACAGTCTGACAGTTGGTGAGACAGAGGATACGACTATATCCAGAATGACAATCAGTTTTACAAGCGATGATCGTATTTTTGAGCAGGTAAAGAAGCAGTTAAACCGTAGTGTGGAAGTAATCAAGGTGGTTGATTATACAGATATTCCGATTCATAATAAAGAGATTTTGTTTATTAAGGTCAAGGAATGTAATACGGATGATAAGGATGAGGTATTCCGCATTGCAAATGCATTTAATTTTAGAATTACCGACTACGATAAAAAGAATATTCTGGTAGAGTGTTTACAGACAGAGAATCAGAATAATGATGCGATCAAATTATTCAAACAGAGTTTTCCGAACCGAATCGAGGTCGTTCGCGGGGGAAGTGTTGCTGTAGAAGCAATCAGTATGTCAGAACGTTAAAGGGGAAAAAGATTATGAGATTTCTGATTCAAAGAGTGAATCATGCAAGTGTAACAGTAGATGATAAAGAGGTCGGAAAGATCGGAAAAGGTCTGCTGGTATTTGTAGGTGTATTCGAAGAAGATACAGAAGAAGTTGCAGATAAACTGATCCGTAAACTGCTGGGGCTTCGTATATTTGCAGACGAAAATGGCAAGACAAATCTTTCTCTTACAGATGTAAAAGGTGAGCTTCTGATCGTATCACAGTTTACTTTATGTGCAGACTGCAGGAAAGGAAATCGTCCTTCTTTTACAAAGGCGGGTAACCCCGATAAGGCAAATAAGTTATATGAATATATCCTGTCTGCCTGTAGAGAGAAGAATACTGTTACGGAAAGCGGCGTTTTCGGTGCGGATATGAGAGTGGATCTGTCTAATGACGGACCGTTTACAATTCTGCTTGATAGTCAAGAAATGTAAAAGAATACATGAAAATAGCTTAGACTTGAATATCTTTCATGAAAAATTGTAAATTTTTTTAAAAACATACGATTATTTCTTGAAAAACATACAAAGAATTAATATAATTAATTTTAGGTTATGTTAAAAAAACACGAAAAGGAGAAGCACTATAATGTTAACAAAGGAAAGCATTGAAGAAAAGACCTTTAAAAAGGGACTTTTTGGTTATAATAAAGATGAAGTAAATTCATTTATGAGAGAAGTATCGGATGAGTTTGCTTCATTACAGGCAAAATATGATGCAGCTGCAGCAGAAAATGAACTGGCTCAGAATTCTCTCAGAGAGAATAGTGTAAAGATCTATGAATTAGAGAAACAGTTGGAGCAGGCTGCTCCGGGTTCCAAAAAGGAACAGAATGCAGCGAACAATGAAGCCAACAGAATCATTAACGATGCAAAGAAGCGTGCAAATGAAGTTCTTTCAAATGCAAAGGCAGAGCTTGCAAAGTTAAAAGCAGAGATGGAAGAGATTAAGGCAAATGGTGGTGTTGCAACAGCAACAGCAGGTACTGCCTCATCCATTAATGAGGATGCATTAGAAGCTGATCCTATTACTAAGCTGAAGATGAAGTCCCAGACAACAAATGAACCTCAGAAGTTAAAGATGAAGCCAAAGGAAGAACCGAAAGAGGAAAGCAAGCCACAGGCATTTGCAGGTAAGAGTGCTGTAACAGAGGATGAAGAAGATGAAGTAATTGTAGGAGAAATCGAAGAAGGCGTTAAGCGTAATCAGGTTCTGATCGGTGATGGCGACGAGGAAGACGATTTCGAGTTCTTATAAAGCGGGTTTGTTTATATGACATACAGGGAATGTCTTGATTATTTTAATGAATTATCCTTGCATAAGAATATAGATGGATTACAGGATGATACGTATTTCCAGTTTGATGTTATTGGACGTGATAGCGGGCATTTTTACATTCATTTGAAAGATGATACATTTGAGGTCGCTTCGGGGGAATATAAGCAACGAAATGTTCAGTTTATCGTTACAGTATCCTGCCTGGAGAAAGTAATAAATGGAGTGATGGATCCGATTTATGCATATGCAACCGGAAAATTGAATATTACCGGAGATGTGTCGTTAGGTAGAAATTTTCTATCACGCATCATAAAGGATTAAAAAAGGAACCTGCCAGTTGTTATTTGGCAGGTTCCTTTTTATCATACATATAATTGTTATTAAAAAGAAATTTCATATTCTTTTATCGTTTTTTATAACAGATCTGCAACTTCCTTTAAGAGACGTTCTGTCTTTTCCCATCCGAGACAAGGGTCTGTGATGGATTTGCCATAGCATCCTCCGCCAACCGGCTGATTACCATCTTCGATATAACTTTCGACCATAACACCTTTTACAAGTTCTTTGATATCAGGATCATAATTGCGGCTGTGGATAACCTCTTTTACGATTCTTGGCTGCTCATCGAATTTTTTGCCTGAATTGTTATGATTTGCATCAACGATACATGAATGATTTACCAGATTGAACTTCTGGTATGATTCATATAAAAGACGCAGATCTTCGTAGTGGTAGTTTGAGATGGAACGGCCGTGTTTGTTTAATGCACCTCTTAAGATACAATGAGTCAGTGGGTTTCCGTCTGTGTGGGCTTCCCATCCGGAATATAAGAAAGTATGCGGATGCTGTCCGGCAAGACAAGAATTCATCATAACAGTATAATCACCACTGGTTGGATTCTTCATGCCGACCGGAATGTCCATTCCACTTGCCGTTAATCTGTGCTGCTGATCCTCAACGGAACGTGCACCAATCGCTACATAGGATAAGATGTCGTCAACATATTGCCAGTTCTCGGAATAGAGCATTTCGTCTGCTGCTGTGAGTCCGGTTTCTTTGATCGCGCGGATATGCATTTTACGAATCGCATATAAACCTTCTAACATATCAGAAGCCTTATTCGGATCCGGCTGATGTAACATCCCTTTGTATCCATCACCCGTTGTTCTTGGTTTGTTCGTATATATACGTGGAATTACAAGAATTTTATCTTTGACCTGTTCTGCAACCTTTGCCAGTCTGTTCTGATAGTCGCATACAGCATCTTCGTTATCAGCGGAACATGGACCAATTATAAATATAAATCGCTTGTCTTCTCCGGTAAAAATTTTTCTGATCTCTTCGTCTCGTTTTGCTTTAATGTCTTTGAGTTCCTGTGAGAGAGGATATAATTCTTTGATCTCTTCACCGGTTGGTACTCGTTTAACCAATTTCATACTCATTGATTTTCCTCCTGTTATAATTTGTCCAGTTAATAAATGACGAAAGTGTCATTATTTATTAAATTACCGCATATTGCGCATAATTCTGTAGTATTATAGCAGAATATAATTAATTATGAAAGAAAAATATCAACACAAACATTCTTTATTCATTTTTTTAAGCATAAATTGTATAAATGAACAGATTAGAGGGATGTTATTGAAACGGGTTAAAATGGGAAAGAGGGTAGGCAGAGCATTTATAGGTATGGTTCTTGGAATAGCACTTGTAGTCGGACATACCGACCGATCGGTAATATATAGTGTTGCTGAGCCAGAGGTGGTAACTGAGGAAAACGTACAGGAAGAACCGCTTACAGATGAAGCCGTAACAAATGAAACTGTAACAGATAGAACAGCAACAGATGAAATAGCGACAGATCAGTCTGGACTTCAATTGGAATCACCATCCTGTATCCTTATGGAAGCAACAACAGGAACGGTATTATATGAGAAAAATGCAGACGAGGCAAGGAAACCTGCATCCGTCACAAAAGTAATGACGCTGCTTCTGGTTTTTGAGGCAATGAAGGCAGGCGATTATCAGATGTCTGATATTGTAACTGTGAGTGAACATGCAGCTTCTATGGGTGGTTCACAATGTTTCTTTGAAACCGGTGAACAGCAGACGGTTGAAGATATGATAAAATGTATCATTATTGCATCAGGAAACGATGCGGCAGTTGCTATGGCAGAATTCACGGCAGGAAGCGAGGAAGCCTTTGTTCAGAGAATGAATGACCGGGCAAAGGAACTTGGAATGGAGCATACACATTTTGTCAATGCCTGTGGACTGGATGCAGATGGACATGAGACATCGGCAAGAGACATTGCAATTATGTCCAGACAGTTAATTGACGAATATCCTGAGATCCTGAAATATTCCGGTATCTGGATGGATTCGATCATACATAAAACCGCAAGAGGCGAGTCAAGATTTGACCTTGCTAATACAAATAAATTCCTTAATATGTACACCGGGGCGACCGGGCTTAAAACCGGATATACGGCGACAGCCAAATACTGTATGTCGGCGACGGCGAACAGAAACGGCATTACATTGATCGCGGTTATCATGGGAGCTGAAACAAAGGATATCAGAAATAAAGAGGCCTGCAAGCTATTCGATTATGGATATGCAAACTGCAATCTGTATAAAGATGAAAATGTACTTGACACCCGCAGCGTTTCTATAGAAAATGGTATCAGTGACGAACTGGCGATTGAAAGTGCATCGGACTTCTCATCCGTTCTGCTTCGCGGAGAAAAGGCAGATGATGTGAAGAAGACACCGGTTCAGGAAGAGACGCTTACTGCACCGATCAACAAAGGAGACGTGATCGGGAAAATGGAATATTCGATCAATGGCCGTGTACTTGGTTCAGTTGAGATTGTTGCTGCAGAAAATATAAAGAAAATGACGTTTGGCTATAGTTTTAAAAAAGTATTATATCTTGCCTTTCGTTCCTAGAGGAAGAGGAAATGTTATTCGATATTATCAGTATCATCTGTATATTTGCGCTTATCTGTCTGTGCGCAGTTCTGATTGAAAGCAGACGGGAGAATCACATGCTTTCGGTATCTCATTATACGATCACGGATAAAAGAATCAAAAAGTCTGCTACATTTGCGATGATCGCAGATCTTCATAATGCGGAATTCGGAGATAAAAATGAGAATCTCATAAAAGAGATAAAAAAGATTGCTCCTGATGCAGTTTTGATCGCAGGAGATGTTATAGTCGGAAAGAAAGATGTCGGTTCGGGGGTTGCGATAGACCTTCTGCAAAAGCTTGGAAGTGAATTTCCTGTTTATATTTCAAAGGGAAATCATGAGATGCGAACCAGTTTATATACAGAGCAGTATGGAGATATCTGGGAAAATCTATATGAACAGACAAAGGATTATGTTCAATGGCTTATAAATGAGGAAATGATTCTGACATCTGAAAATATCCGGGTGGTGGGGCTTGACATGGATGCGGCTTATTACAGAAGATTCCGGCTTCTGAAGATGGAGACGGACTATCTGGTGGAGCTTCTTCCAACGAGACATCAGGATGCATATACGATATTACTTGCGCATAACCCGGATTATTTTTCGGTTTATGCGGAATGGGGAGCAGATCTGGTGTTATCCGGTCATGTACACGGGGGCATGATCATACTTCCGTTTTTTGGGGGAGTGATATCACCGATGGTACGGCTGTTTCCAAAATATTACCGGGGTATGTATGAATATCGTAATAAAAAAATGATCTTAACAGGTGGACTTGGTGGTCATACTTTAAAGTTCCGGGTCAATAATAAACCGGAGATATGCGTGATCCATCTGGAAGGAGAATAACAGGGGAAGATTATGAGTGAGGAAAACAAAGAAGTAGAGCAGACAGAGAGCAAAGCCGTCAAAGATGCAGAACAAACAGAATGCGAAGCGGATAAAGAGGCAACACAAATAGAGACTAAAGAAGAGCAAACAGAAAACAGTGCAGACAAAGAAGAGAATGAGGCAGGCAAAGAGGCTGGGCATATGGAGATTGAAACTGAAGCAGACCAAGAGACAGACCAGACAGAGACTCAAGAAATAGAAACAAAAGACCAGCCGGAGATTGCTGCCACGGCTGCTGCCATACCATCGGATGTCTTTGTCGATAAGAGTGTCTATGAACAGATCGATAAACGGAAAAAAGGAAAAAAGATCGCTGCGATTATATCAATTTCTGTGGGCGGAGTTATTTTACTTTGTTATCTTACATTGTCGATCTGGTTTAGTTTCCATTTTAACAAGAATACATATATTGACGGACAGAATGTATCCTATCATACAGTAAAATCCGTAAAAAACACGATCGATACATATATGAGTGGATATACTTTAAGCGTAAACGGCAGAGAACATGCATCATTTGTGATCCGTCCGGAAGATATCGATATGACGATACAGGCAGTTTCCAATGAGAAAAGCATTAAGAAGAAGCAAAATGGCTTTCTGTGGTTTTTATATCTGAATAATAAGCGAAAAGATTATAAAACCAGTTATGAGGTAACCTATGATAAGGAAAAACTGTATCAATTTTTAAAAGATCAGGACTGTATGCAGGAAAAGAATATGGAAAAACCAAAGGATGCCTATGTAGCAGTTGATAAGAGCGAGGCGGTTATCATACCAGAGACAGAAGGCAGTTATCTGGATACAGATAAGGTTCATGAAGTGATAGAAACGGCGCTTGAACAGGTGAAAGCTACTACAGACCTTGATAAAGAAGCGTGTTATGAGAATGCAGAGATCACGGCAGACAGTAAGGAGATCGCAGACCGGAAAAAAGCGCTGGAAACATATCTTACGGTTCAGATCGACTACAGCATTGATCGTGTATCATGGACGCTTGATGCATCAACATTTGGCAGCTGGCTCTATTATGATAACGGAAAATGGAAGTTCAAAAAGAAATCGGTTCAGGCCTATGTGAGACAGCTTGCAGAGACATATGATACTGTCGGAACAACGAGAACCTTTCAGACCTATACAGGAAGATATGTAGAAGAAACAGGCAATCGTTATGGATGGGCAATTGATGTAGAAGCGGAGACAAAGGGCTTGCGGGAAGCACTTGCAAGTGGGAAATCACAGGAGCGTACACCGGAGTTTTCCCAGACGGGAGCAGCATATAACAAATACGGGGATATCGGTTATTCTTATGTAGAGGTCGATCTGTCAAACCAGCATGTATATTTGATCATAGATGGAAAATTGGTTGAAGATTCTCCCTGTGTAACAGGTTGTGTAAAGGAAGGACATGGTACACCGGATGGGTTATATTCGATCACATATAAGGAATCACCTTCTGTTTTAAGAGGAGAGGATTATGAGACAAAGGTCAATTTCTGGATGCCTTTTAATCGTGGAATCGGGCTTCATGATGCGACATGGCGTGATAAGTTCGGCGGAGACATTTATTATTCCGGCGGTTCGCATGGCTGCGTTAATCTGCCATATCAGAAAGCCGCGGTTATTTATGAGAATATCTATGCCGGGATGCCTGTAATCTGCTACTATTAGTTTTGAGTGTTGGTTGTTGTATGCCCATGCCGGGTGAGACAACTTCAGAAACTATCATAAAAAATAGTTGTATATTTTGCCTTTTAATGGTATTATAGCAAAGTCATAGGAAAAAGGAGATATACCCAAGTGGCTGAAGGGTCCGCTCTCGAAAAGCGGTAGGTCGGGCAACCGGCGCGAGAGTTCAAATCTCTCTATCTCCGTTTTATGAAAAAAGCTGACATTCAGATGGGTGTCAGCTTTTTTACCATATGGATATATGTGGAAACTCAGAATTAAGTATATCAGAGGCCGGTGTACAGGTGAGCTGCAGCACCGGGATAAGGAGATGTTATTTATGTATGATGAGGCTGTTCGTTATATCACTGACAAAATAAAGATGAAGCCGGAGATAGGGATCGTACTTGGAAGCGGACTGGGCGATGCATTTACCGTGGATGATCCGGTGTATGTTTATTATAAAGAGATTCCGGGCTTTCCTGTTTCGACAGTTGCCGGTCATAAGGGACGGTTTATATTTGGTTATTCCTGTGGAAAGCCGATTGTTGTCATGCAGGGAAGAGTTCATTACTATGAGGGATATTCCATGCAGGATGTCGTGAAGCCGATTCGGCTGATGGGGCTTCTAGGAATACGGTGGCTGATCCTTACCAATGCGGCGGGAGGAATCAGTGAAGAGCTTGCACCGGGAGATATCATGATCATTTCGGATCAGATATCAAGCTTTGTTCCATCTCCGTTGATTGGAAGAAATATAGATGAGTTTGGCGTCAGATTCCCGGATATGAGCCATATATATGACGAAGAAAAAATACAGATAAGCAGGAAAATATTTGAGAAACTGGGACTTCATACTGTGGAAGGTACTTATCTTCAGGCATCAGGACCTCAATATGAGACACCGGCTGAGATACGGATGTTTCATATGCTTGGTGCAGATGCGGTCGGTATGAGCACGGCATGTGAGGCGATCGCGGCCTGCCATATGGGAATCCGGGTATCCGGTTTTTCGGCAATTTCAAATAAAGCGGCAGGACTTGGTGCTGAATTAAAGCATGAGGATATTCTGGATCGCAGTAAGGAGATGTCTGATAAAATGAGCAGACTCCTTACAGAATTGATCGAAAGTTATAGTGATGACACAGAATAAAATATTCCGATCATTTGATGAAAAGTGATAATCAGTCATTTATAAGCGGATATGGATTAATTAGAATGGATATGAGGTGCGAAAAGAATGGATGTAAAGATATATACAGATGGTGCAGCGAGAGGTAATCCGGACGGACCGGGCGGATATGGTACGGTTATCCAGTTTATTGATGGAAAAGGAACGCTCCATGAACGGGAATTTTCACAGGGCTATAATAAGACTACAAATAACCGCATGGAGCTTATGGCAGCTATTGTTGGTTTAGAAGCATTGATAAAACCCTGTAATGTGGAATTATATTCAGATTCCCAGTATCTTGTAAAGGCATTTAATGAAGGCTGGATATGGGGCTGGATCAAGAAGGGCTGGAAACGTGGCAAGAATGAACCGGTAAAGAACCGGGATCTGTGGGAACGACTGTTAAAAGCAAAAGAACCGCATACAGTAACCTTTCACTGGGTAAAGGGACATGCAGGACATCCGATGAATGAACGATGTGATATGCTTGCAACGACAGCGGCAGACGGAGATAACAAAATAGACGACGAAGGTGTGATAACGAATGAATAAACACGAATTTAGACAACTGTTCGATGAGAAAATACTGATCTTAGATGGAGCAACCGGAACAAATCTGATGAATGCAGGCATGCCGCTTGGTGTATGTCCGGAAAAATACATACTGGAGCACAAAGAAGTTATGCTGGAACTTCAGACGTCGTATCTGAATGCAGGCACAGATATCTTATATGCTCCGACATTTACCTGTAATCGTTTAAAGCTTCGTGAATATGGACTGGAGAATGATCTCTATCAGATGAATATGGATCTGGTAGCTCTGTCAAAGCAGGCCGTTGCTGAGTGCGGGCATGGTTATGTCGCAGGCGATCTTACCATGACAGGTGAGATGTTATATCCGATGGGAAAACTTCAGTTTGAAGAGTTGGTTGATATCTATAAAGAACAGATCAAAGTTCTTGTTGAGGCGGGCTGTGATCTTCTGGTTGTAGAAACTATGATGAGCCTTGCCGAAACCAGAGCTGCTGTGATCGCTGCAAATGAGATCTGTGATCTCCCTGTCATGGCGAGCCTTACATTTAACGAGGACGGAAGAACCTTATATGGAACGGATCCGGTAACCGCGGTCAATGTATTACAGAATCTTGGCGTGGACGCGATAGGTGTAAACTGTTCCACAGGACCGGACAAGATGACAGAGCTTGTGGCTGCCATGAAAGAGGTAGCATTTGTTCCCGTATTTGCGAAGCCGAATGCCGGTATGCCTGAACTTGTGGATGGTAAAAGTGTATATGCCATGACACCGGAAACCTTTGCAGAAGATATGAAGATGATCATAGAAGCAGGAGCCGGTATGGTCGGCGGCTGCTGCGGAACAACTCCTGCCCATATCAAAGCACTTTCTGATATGGCAAAGACAATGGATATTCCTGAGATATCAGACAAGAAAGAACGTTTGCTATCATCAGAACGCATGACAAGACAGATCAGTCTGGATGGTCCTTTTATGGTGGTCGGAGAACGTATCAATCCAACCGGTAAGAAGAAACTGCAGGCAGAGCTTCGGGAAGGGGTTCTCGATACTGTTATGACAATGGCGGAAGAACAGATGGAAAAGGGTGCATCAATCCTTGATATCAATGTCGGCATGAATGGTATTGATGAGAAAGAAATGATGGTAAGGGTTGTATATGAGGTGTCACAGGCAGTGAATCTTCCGTTATGTATTGATTCCAGTAACCCTGCTGTTATCGAAGCAGCACTTCGTATCTATCCGGGACGTGCACTTGTGAATTCTGTATCTCTGGAAAAGGTAAAAATGCAGGAGATCCTTCCGTTAGTCAGAAAATATGGTGCGATGTTCATTCTGCTTCCGCTTTCTGATGAGGGACTTCCGAAAGACAGTGCTGAAAAAGAAGGCATCATACATACAGTTCTGGATACTGCATATAAGATGGGCTTTCAGAAAGAGGATATTGTAGTCGATGGTCTGGTTGCGACAGTCGGAGCAGAGAAAGCTGCTGCTGTCAACTGCCTGAAAACAATCCGTTATTGTCATGATATGGGGCTTGCTACGATATGCGGACTTTCGAATATCTCATTTGGATTGCCGGAGCGTATGTTTGTAAATGCAGCTTTTCTTACGATGGCGATCCAGAATGGTCTTACGATGGCAATTGCAAATCCGTCACAGACCATGCTTATGAATATGGCATATGCATCGGATATGCTTCTTAACAAAGACGAAGGAGATATCCGGTATATCCAGAATGTAAAACCTCTCGGGATCACAACGGCTGCACCTGTACAGAATGGAGGCAGTCAGGAGGATGAAAAAGAAAAAAGTGTTATCTACACAGATGTTGTAAAAGGAAATAAAAGAAATATTTCAGAAGATGTCAAAAAAGAACTGGAACAGGGGATAGATCCGCAGAAGATTATTGATGATGAGCTGATTCCGGCAATTAATCGTGTTGGAAAATTATTTGAACAGAAAAAATACTTTCTGCCACAGTTAATCGCAAGCGCAGAGACGATGGAGCTTGCGATCAATCAGATCACACCACTTATCGTACGAGAGGATGATGGAAAGGCAATGCCTGCGATCGTGGTTGCTACCGTAGAGGGAGATATCCATGATATTGGAAAGAATCTGGTTGTCTTGATGCTACGAAACTACGGATTCCCGGTTATCGATCTTGGAAAGGATGTACCTGCGGATGTGATCGTAGATGCAGCCATAGAAAATGATGCCAAGGTCATCGGACTTTCGGCACTGATGACAACAACCATGATGAAAATGGTGGATGTCGTGGAACTGGTAAAAGAAAAAAATCTGGATATTAAGGTCGTTATCGGCGGAGCCGTTATCACGGAGAGCTTTGCCGAGGAGATCCATGCAGACGGTTATTCAGAGGATGCGGCAGAATGTGTTCAGGTTGTAAAAAGATTGCTTGATATTGAGTAATTCTTCGTTGACAATAATTGACAAGATAACTATAATAAAACAAGGATTTGTGCTGTATTGATTATACAGCCGTTTCATAGGTTTGAAAGGTGGTACTTATTGATGGATAATATAGTTTTGTCACTTCTTGTAGATAATACATCAGGTGTACTGAGCAGAGTTTCAGGTTTATTCAGCCGCAGAGGTTATAATATCGACAGCGTTACGGTAGGTGTTACGGAGAATCCTGCATATTCCAGAATGACTGTAGCAGTAAGCGGAGATAATGCAAGTCTGAGCCAGATCAAGAAACAGTTGAATAAGCTCGAGGACGTCGTAGAGATCGTTGAACTGGAGCCGGGCAAATCAGTATGCAGAGAGCTTGTACTCGTAAAGGTGAGAAGTGATAAGGATACCCGTCAGGATATCATGTCCATTGCAAATATATTCCGAGCAAACATCGTTGATGTTTCAAAAGGTTCCATGATCATTGAGCTAACAGGCGCAACCTCGAAGTGTGAAGCATTTCTCGGACTGTTAGATGGATTTGAGATCATTGAACTGGTTCGTACCGGCCTGACAGGACTGGTGAGAGGTCAGCGTCAGGATTAATCATGCGCACCTTGTTTAACTATTGATAGATTGATTGCAGTTATGCAGTTAATTATTATAAAGAAGTCATTTATATCAGGAGGACAAAATAATGGCAGAAGCAAAAATTTATTATCAGGAAGACTGTAATTTATCATTACTGGACGGACAGACAATCGCTATTATCGGTTATGGTTCACAGGGACATGCACATGCCCTTAACTTAAAGGAATCAGGCTGTAACGTAATTATCGGTCTTTATGAAGGAAGTAAGTCTTGGGCAAAGGCTGAAGCACAGGGATTTGAAGTATATACAGCTGCAGAAGCTGCTAAGAAAGCAGACATTATCATGATTCTTATTAATGATGAGTTACAGGCTGATATGTACAAGAACGATATCGAGCCAAACCTTGAAGAAGGCAATATGTTAATGTTTGCGCATGGTTTCAATATCCACTTCGGAACAATCGTTCCACCTAAGAATGTTGATGTAACTATGATCGCTCCTAAGGCACCTGGTCACACAGTACGTTCTGAGTATCAGGCAGGAAAGGGTACACCTTGTCTTGTAGCTGTAGAGCAGGATTACACAGGAAAGGCTCTTGACAGAGCATTAGCTTATGCACTTGGTATCGGCGGAGCTCGTGCCGGCGTTCTTGAGACAACATTCAGAACAGAGACTGAGACAGACCTCTTCGGTGAGCAGGCAGTTCTTTGCGGTGGTGTATGTGCACTTATGCAGGCTGGTTTCGAGACACTTTGCGAAGCTGGTTACGATCCAAGAAATGCATACTTTGAATGTATTCATGAGATGAAGCTGATCGTAGATCTGATCTACCAGTCAGGCTTCAAGGGAATGAGATATTCTATCTCAAATACTGCTGAGTATGGTGATTATGTAACAGGTCCTAAGATCATTACAGAAGATACAAAGAAGGCTATGAAGAAAGTTCTTTCTGATATTCAGGATGGTACATTTGCTAAGGAATTCTTACTTGATATGTCACCTGCAGGACGTCAGGTTCACTTCAAGGCTATGAGAAAGAAAGCTGCTGAGCATCCATCAGAGATCGTTGGCGAAAGCATCAGAAAGCTGTACAGCTGGAATGGTGAAGACAAGCTCATCAACAACTAATCTGAAGTAAATATATTTTATTTCATATAATAACAGAAGCAGATTTTATGTTTTCGGACGTAAGATCTGCTTTTGTTGTATCCAAAAATGTTTTGTGCTATACTGTTAGCAAAAATGTGAACAGGGTGGTTGGTTTAATGTTTAATCAGTTAACAGAATCTGACATCAAGAAGATGGAAGAAGAAATCGAATATAGAAAAGTCGTAGTTCGTAAAGAAAAGTTGGAAGCTGTGAAGGAAGCAAGAGCACAGGGAGATCTGAGTGAGAATTTTGAATATTATGCTGCGAAGAAGGATAAGAATGCGAATGAAAAGAGAATCCGTTATCTGGATCGTATGGTAAGAACTGCTGAGATCATAAAGGATGAATCAGCAGATGATGAAGTTGGCTTGAATAATACCGTTCGTGTTTATTTTGAAGAGGATGAAGAAGAAGATACTTATCGTATTGTGACGACAGTACGTGAAGATGTATTAAACGGCATTATCAGTAATATATCTCCAATGGGGAAAGCATTACTTGGACATAAAGTCGGTGACCGTGTAGAGGTGGTTCCGGGAAAGGGGGACCCGTTTCATATTGTGATACGGGAGATTGTTAAGACAACCGATGAATCCCGGGATCATATTCGATAGACGATAAAAAATACGGACAGGATGAAGAAGGTGACAGTCAGATGACATGTTTGGAAGCACAATCGAAGATCATGGCATTTATAGAGAATAAGCTCCCGGATGACGAGTTAAAGGAGTTTATTAAGCATGTCAAAAACTGTGATAATTGTTCAGAGGAACTGGAAATCTATTACACCCTGATCGTTGGGATGAAAGAGTTGGATAATGAAGAGAATCTTTCAACTAACTTTAAAAAGGAACTGGATGATAAGCTGGATGAAGAAATGACACGTATGACAGCTGTAAAACGAATTGCAACATCTACGATTGTTCTCGTTCTTGCGGCTATTATCACAGGGCTTTTGTGGGTATACAGTGGCGTACTTGAAAAGGTTTATCATTATGAACAGAATTCCAAGCAGAAATCACAGACAGAATATTATTACAGCGACACATTCGGCGAAAAGCTGTTATTCGGTAATAAGTATATGATTGAATATCTGGAAAAAATTTTATATAAAGATGAGGATCTTCCGGGAAACAGTGATAAGAATGTACAGTTTATGGATAAAATAAAGAAATATAACCAGACACATAAAAATTATCTGGAAGTCGCCGAGGAAACGGCAGAGAAGGACGATATAGAAAATGAATAAAATATTATTAATTGATGGACACAGTATATTAAACCGTGCATTCTATGGTCTGCCGGATCTTACAAACTATGAAGGACTGCATACAAATGCAGTTCTTGGTTTTCTTAACATTATATTTAAGATCATGGACGAAGAAAAGCCGGATCATATGTGCGTAGCATTTGATGTGCATGAACCGACATTCCGCCATCTGAAATACAGTGCTTATAAAGGAACCAGAAAACCAATGCCGGAGGAGCTTCGGGAACAGGTTCCGCTTATGAAAGAAGTGCTTACAGCCATGCATGTCACGATCGTGGAAAAAGGCGGATATGAGGCAGATGATATTATCGGTACGATATCAAGAATGGCAGAACGGGATGGTTATGCAACTGTTATTGTATCGGGTGACAGAGATCTTCTACAGCTTGCAACGGATACAATACTTGTGCGTATCCCAAAGACAAAAGCAACCGGAACAACGATAGAAAATTATTATGCAAAGGATGTTGTTGAGGCATATGGCGTTACACCGGTTCAGTTTATAGATATGAAGGGCCTTATGGGAGATACTTCAGATAATATTCCGGGAGTTCCGGGAATCGGAGAAAAGACAGCGGCAAAGCTGATGATCGAATACGGAAGCATGGAGAATATTCTGGATCATCTGGATACGGTAAAGCCTCCGCGTGTTCAGAAGAATCTGACAGAGAATATGGATCTTGCAGTTATGTCAAAGGATCTTGCAACGATCAAACTGGACTGCAAGCTGGATGTCTCTCTGGATGAAATGACGATCGAATCATTATTTAATGAAGATTCATATAAGATTTTTAAAAGATTAGGCTTTAACAGTCTGTTAAAAAAGTTTGACACAGTGACTGAGGCGGCGGAGATCGATCCGGTTATCACCTTGCTTGAAACAACAGAGCAGATAGACGGATTCTTTGCTGATAAGATGAAAAATACACATAAGATCGGTTTATATCCGATCCGAAAGGATGGAACCTTATTCGGGCTGGCTGCCGCCATATCCGATAAAGATGTCTTTATTTTGTCGAATCTGAATGGAATGGAGCATGACAGACTGACAGAGAATATAGTGTCAGTCACCAGGGATGGTATGCAGATTGATATTCTGGATTTAAAGGAAGCATTGTCAGTCTTTCCGTTTGATGAGAGTGATACAAAGGTGCATGATATCGGTGTAGCGGCATATCTCTTAAATCCGATGGAGGATGTATATTCCTATGATGCGATCGCAAGAGATTATCTTGGCGCAACACTGCCATCCGAAAAAGAATTGGTTGGAAAAGATGAACTGAATCTGTTCTCTTTTACAAATGAGACCTTCCGGAAATTATTTGCATATAAGGCGTTGATCCCATATCTTGCAGGTGATCTTCTAATGGAACGTCTGGAAAAACAGGAGATGTTCACTCTCTATAATGAGATCGAGATGCCGACGGTATATACGCTTTATGATATGGAGCATCGGGGAATCCGGGTTGACCGAAAAGCCTTGGATGATTACAGCGTAAAGCTGCAGAGCAGGATTGACGAACTGCATACCGAGATCATCGGTTATGCAGGAAAAGAGTTTAATATCAATTCACCGAAACAGTTAGGCGTTATTTTATTTGAAGATATGGGACTTTCCGGTGGCAAGAAGACCAAGACCGGATACAGCACCAGCGTTGATGTACTGGAAAAGATAAAGAATGACCATCCGATCATACCTGCGATACTGGAATATCGTCAGCTTACAAAGCTGAATTCCACTTATGCGCAGGGCTTGACGGCATATATATCAGAAGATGGCAGAATTCACGGAACCTTTAACCAGACGATCACAGCGACCGGTCGTATCAGTTCGACTGATCCGAACCTCCAGAATATTCCGATGAAGTTGGAACTTGGCAGACTGATTCGAAAGGCATTTATTCCGGAGGATGGATATGTATTTGTGGATGCTGATTATTCTCAGATTGAACTTCGTGTACTTGCTCATCTGTCCGAAGATCAGGTCATGCAGAATGCCTTTTTGAATCATGTAGATATCCATGCAACGACAGCTTCCGAGGTGTTCGATGTTCCGATCGATCAGGTAACATCCTTGCAGAGAAGAAATGCAAAGGCAGTTAACTTCGGTATTGTTTATGGAATCAGTGCATTTGGCTTGTCGGAGGATCTTGGAATATCCAGAAAAGAAGCGGCTGATTATATTGAGAAATATTTTGCAACCTATAAGAATATAAAGTCATTCCTTGACCGTCAGGTGGAAGAAGCAAAAGCAGATGGTGTTGTACGGACGATGTTCGGTCGTATCCGTCCTGTACCGGAGCTTCGGTCTTCAAACTTCATGACCAGAAGCTTTGGTGAACGTGTTGCAATGAATTCGCCGATTCAGGGAACGGCGGCAGATATTATTAAGATTGCTATGTTCCGTGTGAATATGGAACTGAAAAAACGAGGACTGAAATCCCGCCTGATCTTACAGATCCATGATGAACTTCTGGTAGAGACCGCAAAGGATGAGGTTGATATTGTAAAAGAGATCATGGAAAAGGAAATGATGGGTGCAGCCGACATGGCAGTACCGCTTGAGATCGGTATCAGTGAAGGAGATAATTGGTATGATGCAAAATAAAGACGACATGCTGATCCTTGGACTGACCGGAGGCATCGGTTCCGGAAAGACAGCAGTTCTTACAATATTAAAGGAAGAATATGATGCATATATAATAGAAGCAGACCATCTGGCACATGAGCTGATGAATCCAGGAAGAACGGTTTATCAGGGAATTGTGGATGCATTTGGTACGGAGATTTTGGCAGATACTGACATAGATACATCTGTATCTGACGAAGAAAATGTAGCGACAGACAACGATCAATCAACAGTTAGCCGCTCGATTGACAGAAAGAAGCTTGGAGATATCGTATTCCACGATAAAGATAAACTGGCTTTGCTGAACAGTATCTCACATCCGTTAGTGAAAGAAGAAATCCTGCGCCGGATTGAGGAACAGAAGAATGTCGGAAAAAAGCTGTTCGTGATTGAAGCTGCTTTGCTGATTCAGGATGGATATAAGAGTATCTGTGATAAGATGTGCTATGTCTATGCAGACTTGGATGTCCGGATATCCAGACTCTGCGAATATCGTGGCTTTACCAGAGAACGAGCACAGGCGGTTATTGATTCACAGGAGTCGGAAGCTTTTTATCTGGAAGCCTGCGACTATAAGATTGATAATTCCGGGTCGCTTGAAAATACGAAAAAAGACTTGAAGCACATATTAGATGAATGTAGAATATAAAGTGTTGTCTGAGAAATAAAGTTTAAGTCTTGAAGAAAAGAGATCGAAAATTAAAGGTCAAAGAATAAAGCAGATAACTGTATAAATAAATTATGTTATATTCGACAGGCTTTGTGCCAGTCAGAACAAAATATATAAAGTGAGGATATTTAATATGAAGGTTTTAGTTATTAACTGTGGCAGTTCATCATTGAAGTATCAGTTGATCGATTCTGATACAGAAGAACTTCTTGCAAAGGGCTTATGTGAACGTATCGCTGTAGATGGAAGACTTACCCATACAACGACAGGAAAAGAGAAATATACAAAGGATCTTCCTATGCCGGATCATAATGCAGCAGTCAGCTATGTATTAGAAGCATTAACAGATAAAGAGACAGGCGCGATCGCTGATCTGTCCGAGATCGATGCGGTAGGTCACAGAATCGTACATGGTGGTGAGAAATTTGCTAAGTCTGTTGTGATTACAGATGAAGTAATTGCTGCGATTGAAGAATGTAACGATCTTGCGCCATTACATAATCCGGCAAACCTGATTGGTATTCGTGCATGCCGGAAGCTGATGCCGGGTGTTCCGAATGTCGGTGTATTTGATACAGCGTTTCATCAGACAATGCCGGATAAAGCATATATCTATGGTATTCCTTATGAATATTATACAGACTATAAGATCAGAAGATATGGTTTCCACGGCACAAGCCACAGTTTCGTATCAAAGAGAACAGCAGAGCTTCTTGGAAAAAATATCGAAGATACAAAGATTATCGTGTGTCATCTTGGCAATGGTTCCAGTATTACAGCGGTTAAGGGTGGAAAATCAGTAGATACGACCATGGGTCTGACACCGCTTGCAGGTGTGATCATGGGAACAAGATCCGGCGATATCGATCCTGCCATTATCGAATTCCTTGCAAACAAGACAGGAAAGAATATCGAAGAGATCAATACGATCTTAAATAAAAAGTCCGGTGTTTATGGTCTGTCCGGCGGATTTAGTGATTTCAGAGATCTTGGCAAGGGTATGGAAGAAGGAAATGACAGATGTCGCCTTGCGCTTGATGTATTTGCATATGGTGTCAAGAAGTATATCGGTGCATATGCCGCAGCCATGGGTGGCGTAGATGCGATTGCATTTACAGCCGGTATCGGTGAGAACAATCCATATGTCAGAAATCTTGCAATGACAGATATGGAATATATGGGTATTACGATCGATCAGGAAGCAAATAAGGTTATGGGAGATGAAAAGCTGATCTCTACACCGGATTCAAAAGTAAAGGTATTCGTAGTTCCTACAAATGAGGAGCTTGCGATTGCCAGAGAGACTGTTGCTTTAGTGTAACGAAAAAGAAAAATATGGCAAAAAATATGTGATTTTATCGTTGACAAAGAGTGTTCAAATATGTATAATAACCAATGTGCGATTTTTAGGAGATATTATGTTAATTGATTTATCAGAGATTTTATCGACAGAAGGACAGGTAAAAGACTACGATGTTACATCTGAATTGAAGGAATTTTCTTTCAACGGAAATGTATATGTAGTCGATAATGTAAAGGATTTTCATCTTACCGCCAGAAATGAAGGAAAGAGAAAAGCAAGTCTTAAGGGTGGCTGTGTTGTTACACTTAAGATGTTATGTGACCGTTGTCTGGATGAAATTACAGAAGATTTTGAAGTGGACATAGACGAGATGATCGATATGGCTATCTTTGAAACAGATAAAGTTGATGAGATCGAGGAATTAGATTATCTGGAAGATCACATTATTAATATGGACATGCTTTTACAGAAGGAACTAATGACTTTAGTCCCGATGCAGATATTATGCAAAGATGATTGCAAAGGTCTGTGCAAAGTGTGTGGAGCAAATCTGAATCATGAAACATGTGATTGTGATGATTTTGTTCCGGATCCAAGATTATCAGTTTTTGCAAACATCTTGAAAGGTTGAGGAGGTGTGATTAATGTCAATTTGTCCAAAGAATAAGAGTTCAAAGGCCAGAAGAGATAAGCGTAGAGCTAACTGGAAGATGACTGCTCCTGCATTAGTAAAGTGCAGCAAGTGTGGCGAATTAATGGTTCCACATAGAGTATGTAAGAATTGTGGTTCATACAACAAGAAAGAGATTATCTCAGTAGGTGAGTAATTATAAATAGAGCTTTCCGAGCAATCGGAAGGCTTTATTTTTTTGCACCGATATCCCCTGTTGACTTTAAGAAAGGCAAAATATATAATAGCTTTGTGTATTTATACGGTCAGAGCAGAGTCCTATTCTGACAAACCCTGGGGTTGGTCTGCGTAGGAGTCTGGACTCCGATTCGTATAATAAGAAATATGGAAACACCGGAAAAGTTCCGGTATAGAAAGGAAACAGGAATAAGATGAGCGAAGTAACAAGAGTAGTCGTAGATGCCATGGGTGGAGATTACGCACCGGAGTGGATCATAAGAGGTGCTGTAGAAGCAATCAATGAAGGCGCAAAGGCACAGGTAATACTGACCGGTAAAGAAGATGTAATAAAAAAGGAACTTGCAAAATATACTTACGATCAGTCAAAGATCGAGGTTGTAAATGCAACAGAGGAGATCACCTGTCATGAAGCCCCGGTACAGGCTGTCAGAAGCAAGAAGGATTCTTCACTGGTGGTTGGTCTGAATATGGTAAAAAACGGAGAAGCTGATGCGATCATTTCAGCCGGAAGCTCAGGTGCGATCCTTGCAGGAGGTCAGTTAGTAGTCGGACGTTCCAAAGGTGTAAAACGTTCACCGCTTGCTCCATTACTTCCTACATCAAAGGGTTATTCCCTTCTGATCGACTGTGGAGCGAATGTCGATGCGAGACCGGAGCATCTGCTACAGTTTGCCAAGATGGGTTCTATCTATATGGAGAATATTGAGCATGTAAAGAATCCAAGAGTTGCGATCGTAAATATCGGTGATGAAGAAGAAAAGGGAAATGCTCTAGTAAAAGAGACATATCCATTATTAAAAGAATGCAAGGACATTAATTTTGTCGGCAGTATCGAGGCAAGAGAGATTCCAAATGGTGCAGCGGATGTCATTGTCTGTGAAGCCTTTGTCGGAAATGTTATCTTAAAATTATATGAAGGTCTTGCAAAGATGCTCCTAGGTGAGATTAAGAATACGATCATGTCATCACTTAAGACCAAGATCGGAGGCCTTCTGATCAAGAGTTCATTAAATGGCTTAAAAGAGCGTTTTAATGCAAAGAACAAAGGTGGCGCACCTTTGCTTGGCTTAAAGGGCCTTGTTGTAAAGATCCATGGTAATTCTCATAACGAAGAGGTTAAGAGCGCTATTTTCCAGTGTATCGATTTCAAGGAAAATGGTGTAAATGAAAAAATTGCCGAGAATATTGGAAAAGAAGTGGCGAAGTAATTATGAATACAGAACGATTTCATAATATAGAAGATATCATTGGGTATACCTTTCGTGATCTGGATCTGCTTGTAACGGCATTAACACATAAGTCATATGCAAATGAACGCAAGATCAATAAGGTAGAATCCTATGAACGATCGGAATTCCTTGGAGATGCGATCCTGGAATTCGTTGTCAGTGAATATCTTTATCAGAATTATCCGGAATATCCGGAAGGAAAATTAACAAAGCTCCGAGCAAGTCTGGTATGTGAATTTACCTTATCCCAGATATCCAAGGAGCTAAAGTTTGGACATTATGTCCTGCTCAGCAAGGGAGAAGATCTGACCGGAGGGAGAAATCGGAACTCGATCATGTGTGATCTGTTTGAGGCGGTTCTCGGTGCAATCTATCTGGATGGCGGATTAGATGAAGCAAAGAAATTTGTCCACCGGTTTCTACTTGATGATGTAGAGACTCATTCACTGTTTTATGATGCCAAGTCAACCTTGCAGGAGCTTGCGCAGAAAGAAGAAAAAACCCTTACTTATGCCTTGTTAGAGGAGAAGGGACCGGATCATAATAAATCTTATGTATCCGAGGTGTGCATTAACGGGGAGCATGTTGCGACAGGTGAAGGAGCATCCAGAAAGGCTTCGGAGCAGACGGCAGCATATAATGCACTGTTACAAATAAAGAAAAAGCAGGGTTAATATATGTATTTAAAAAGTATTGAAGTAAACGGCTTCAAATCATTTGCAAATAAAATCGTATTCAAATTCAATCATGGAATAACCTGTATCGTTGGACCGAATGGTTCGGGAAAGAGTAACGTGGCGGATGCTGTCCGCTGGGTACTTGGTGAACAGAGCGCAAAGAGTCTCCGAGGCTCTAAGATGGAGGATGTAATCTTCTCCGGTACACAGCTTCGTAAGCCACAGGGTTCTGCTTATGTAGCGATCACGTTAGATAACAGTGATCATCATCTGCCGATTGATTATAATGAAGTAACGGTTGCCAGACGTGTGTATCGTTCGGGAGAGAGTGAATATCTTATTAATGGAACAGTCAGTCGTTTAAAGGATGTAAATTCGCTGTTCTTTGATACCGGTATCGGTAAAGAGGGATATTCCATTATCGGACAGGGTCAGATTGAGAAGATCTTAAATGGTAAACCGGAGGAACGACGGGAACTGTTCGATGAAGCGGCAGGAATCGTAAAATTTAAAAAGAACAAAGCGGCAGCCGAGAAATCATTAGAAGCAGAGCGTGACAATCTAAGTCGTGTCAATGATATTTTATATGAGTTGGAAAAGCAGGTCGGTCCATTACAGAAGCAGTCAGAAACAGCGAGAAAATATCTGCTGTTTAAGGACGAACTGAAGAAACTGGATATCAATGCCTTTTTCCTTGAAATGGAGCATTTAAAAGAGATTCTTGATAAAGATACAGAGAATCGGGAAATCTTAAATAATGATCTCACGCAGAATAAAGAAGAACTGGAGCATACAAAGGAAGAATACGAGCGTATTGAGCAGGCATTAGAGGAGATCAATCAGGCAATCGATGCATCCAAGAATCAGGTGCATGAGCTCCGGTTAAAGAATGAACGTTTGGAAGGTGAGATCAACGTTATCAACCAGCAGATCTTGAACTCCCGACAGAATGATAAGAATATACAGGAACAGATCGACAGGATCAACCGTCAGCGGGAAACTGACCGGAAAGAGATGGAAAATTATCAAGGACAAAAGGATGCCCTTGGAGATCAGGTTTCAACCATTTCCGGTTCTCTGGATACTGCAAAAGGAGAAAGCAGCCGCTTGGATGCCTATATCCATGAATGCCAGGATAAGATCGAAGAATGTAAATCCGACATCATCGAATATATCCATGAGAGTGGAAATCTACAGGCGAAGGTCGGAAGATATGATGCGATGCTTGAGAATATCAACTTCCGTAAGACTCAGTTAAACCAGAGATATCTGCAATTTAAAAGCAATGATAATAACGACCGGAAAGAACATGATGAGTTACAGGCAAAGCTATCTGTATTGGATCAGAATGTATCCGGCATTATCAAGGAACTCGAAACTGCAGAAAAGGATCTGGAAGAAAATCAGAGCAGAAATAAAGTCAATCGTGAGCGGATACATAATACAAACGAAGAATTATCAGCGACCAGATCCAAGATGGAGGCACTCCGGAATATTACAGAACGCTATGATGGCTATGGCAACAGCATCCGTCGTGTTATGGAGCAGAAAAAGAACAATCCGGGCATTATCGGAGTTGTTGCTGATATAATCGATGTCGATAAGAAGTTTGAGGTTGCTGTCGAGACAGCACTTGGCGGAAGTATTCAGAATATTGTTACAGAGGATGACAGCACGGCAAAGAAGATCATTCAGTTCTTAAAACAGAATAAATATGGTCGTGCAACATTCCTTCCGTTGAATACGATCACAGACCGTGGTCAGGTTCGAAATGAAGTTCTGTCAGAACAGGGTGTGATCGGTATCGCATCTTCTCTGGTAAAGGCTGATGCGAAGTTTGACCGTCTTGTTAAGAACCTGCTTGGCAGGATCGTGGTTGTAGATAATATCGATCATGCACTTGCAGTTGCGAGAAAATACAATCAGTCTCTGAGACTGGTTACGATCGAAGGTGAACTGATCAATCCGGGCGGATCAATGACAGGTGGTGCGTTCCGTAATTCCAGTAATCTTCTTGGACGAAAGAGAGAATTGGATGAGATCAGGGAAAAGATCGATGAGTTAAATCTGATCGCAAAGGATGCAGCCGGACTGGATGAAGAATTAAAGACATCAAGAGATGCACTTCGTGCGCAGATTGAGACCTTAAATACAAGACTTCAGCAGGCATATCTTGAGAAGAATACATTGTCTTTAAATATGGAGCAGGTAGCATCCAAGCTTGCAGAATCCGAGAAAGCATTTGCATCGATCCAGAAAGAAATCAATGAGTTGAACAGTCAGATAGCGGAGATCAATACAAATAAAGATCAGCTTGCTGATAATAATAAGAAGCATGAAGCTGCCAAGGTTCAGTGTGAAGAAATGATCAAGGAACTGGAAGCCAAGGCTATCGAAGCACAGAGTAAGCTTGCAGCAGCAAATACAAAGGTATCTGAATTGTTGATCGAATATAACTCGGTAAAACAGAAGGATGACTTTATTCAGGAGAATATAAGACGTATCCGGCAGGATGATGAGAAATTACAGGAAGAACTGGCATCCTATATAACACAGGTACAGGCGACAGGCACAGATATCACGAAGTTAGAAGAACAGGCAGAGGCGATCCGTAAGACGATCGAGGAAGATTCCGATGAAGTATCTGATCAGGAAGAACAACTGGCAGCATATCATAAAGAACGGGATGATATGACAGCCAGTCATAAAGAATTCTTTGCGATCCGGGAAGAATTATCCGAGAAGATCGCAGGTCTGGAAAAGGCAGTATTCAAGCTTGATTCAGCGATTGAGAAGAATACAGAGAAGTCGGATGAACTGTCGAATTATATGTGGGCAGAATATGAATTGACATTAAATATGGCGGCAGAGTTCCGGGATGAGGAATTAAACGATCTTTCATCCTTAAAGAAAGAGATTACTGCAGTAAAAGCAAAGATCAAATCACTTGGTGATGTCAATGTCAATGCGATCGAGGACTATAAAGAAGTATCAGAACGATATGAGTTCTTAAAGGGACAGCATGATGATATCGTTCTTGCAGAGAAGAATCTGTTAGATGTGATCGAGAAATTGAATGTATCCATGCAGGAACAGTTCAATACGAAGTTCAAAGAGATCCAGGTTATGTTCGACAAAGTCTTTAAAGAGCTGTTCGGTGGTGGACGAGGCGCATTAGAACTGGTCGACGATACCAATCTGTTAGAGACCGGTATCCGTATCATTGCACAGCCGCCGGGAAAAAAATTACAGAACATGATGCAGCTTTCCGGTGGTGAAAAGTCACTGACTGCGATTGCACTGTTATTTGCGATCCAGAGTCTGAAACCATCACCATTCTGTCTGCTGGACGAGATCGAAGCAGCACTGGATGATTCAAATGTAAGACGATTTGCACAGTATCTGAACCGACTGACAAAGGACACACAGTTTATTGTCATTTCACATAGAAAGGGAACCATGGAAGCAGCCGATATCCTGTATGGTATTACGATGCAGGAAAAGGGTGTATCCACTCTGGTATCCGTAAATCTGATCGAGAACGATCTGGACAAATAAGGAGGTACAAGCTATGGCTGAGGAAAAGAAGGGATTTTTCAAACGATTAAAAGAAGGACTCAGTAAGACAAGAAATAGTATCGTAGACAGTTTTTCTTCCGTGTTCGGAGCATCCCATATTGATGATGATTTTTATGAAGAACTGGAAGAGACATTCATCATGGCTGATATGGGATATGAGACAACGGAAAAGGTGATCGAGAACCTGAAAGAACGTGTCAAGGAGGCCAGGATCAAAGAACCTGCGGCATGCAAGGAACTGATCATCAATATCATAAGAGATCAGATGATGGTGGATGAAAGTGCATATGATTTTGAAAAGAAAAAATCAGTTATACTTGTGATCGGTGTAAATGGTGTCGGTAAGACAACTACGATCGGTAAGCTGGCGGCCCAGTATAAGAAGAGCGGTAAAAAGGTTCTGATCGCAGCCGCTGATACATTCCGTGCAGCCGCAATCGATCAGTTAAAGACATGGGCGGATCGTGCAGGTGTAGAGATGATCTCTCATAATGAGGGTGCAGATCCTGCGGCAGTTGTATACGATGCGGTATCTGCTGCAAAGGCAAGAAATACCGATATCTTATTGATCGATACAGCCGGAAGACTTCATAATAAAAAGAACCTGATGGATGAGTTGGCTAAGATGCGCCGCATCATTTCCAGAGATTATCCGGATGCAAATGTAGAATCCCTGATCGTGTTAGATGGAACGACCGGACAGAATGCATTAGAGCAGGCAAGACAGTTCAGCAATGTAACGGAGATTGATGGTATCGTGATCACAAAGTTAGACGGTACAGCCAAGGGTGGTATCGCGATTGCAATTCAGGCAGAATTGAATGTTCCGGTTAAATTTATCGGAATCGGTGAGAAGATTGACGACTTACAGCGTTTTGATCCGTCCGCATATGTGGAAGCACTGTTCTCAGGCTTTGACGAAGACCGAAGCGAGCTTGACATTCTTATGGATGGAGCTGATCTATAATTATGAAAATAGTGCAGTTTATTATAGTAGCTGTTTGGAAATAAAAAAGATATGACAATGGTGGATGATAACTGTCTGAATATGAAATACAGAAAAAGGAGACTGACAATGGCAGAAGAACTTACATTAGAGAAATTTGAAGAGGCATATAATATAATTAAAAAAGTTGTTTTACCAACAAAGCTGGTAGAGAGTGAATATTACAGCAACCTGACAGGGAATAAAATATTTCTTAAACCGGAAAATATGCAGCTTACCGGAGCATATAAGATCCGTGGAGCATATTACAAGATCAGTACGCTGACAGACGAAGAAAGGCAGAAGGGTCTGATCACTGCATCAGCCGGAAATCATGCACAGGGTGTTGCATATGCAGCAAAAGCATATGGGGTAAAAGCAACAATCGTTATGCCATCGTCAACTCCTCTGATCAAAGTAAACCGCACCAAATCATATGGAGCAGAGGTTATCTTATATGGAGATGTATACGATGAATCCTGCGCATATGCATTAGAGCTTGCAGAAGATAAGGGTTATACCTTTATTCATCCATTCGATGATCTGGATGTTGCGACCGGACAGGGCTCTGTTGCAATGGAGATCATCAAGGAGCTTCCGTTTGTAGATTATATTCTTGTTCCGATCGGTGGTGGCGGACTGGCTACCGGTGTATCTACACTTGCCAAGATGATGAATCCGAATATCAAAGTGATCGGTGTAGAACCCGCAGGTGCAAATTGTATGCAGGTTTCTTTGAAAAATAAGAAAGTAACGACACTTCCAATGGTAGACACGATCGCAGATGGTACGGCAGTTAAGACTCCGGGATCAAAGATCTTCCCATACATTCAGAAGAATCTGGATGGCATCATCACTGTAGAGGATAATGAGCTGATTGTCTGCTTCCTTGATATGCTTGAAAATCATAAGATGTTGGTTGAGAACTCCGGCCTGCTTACCGTTGCAGCCTTAAAGCATCTGAATGTGAAAGGACAGAAGGTTGTCAGCATCTTAAGTGGCGGTAATATGGATATGATTACATTTGCATCCTTAGTACAGCACGGATTGATTGCCAGAAGCCGTATCTTCACAGTTTCAACCTTGCTTCCGGATAAGCCGGGCGCATTGATGAATATTTCCAAGATCATTGCAGATTTACAGGGAAATATCATCAAACTGGAGCATAACCAGTTCGTATCGATCAACCGTAATTCGGCAGTTGAACTTGTGATCACACTGGAAGCATTTGGTCCGGAACATAAGCAGCTGATCATTAATACGCTTGCAGAACATGGTTACAGACCAAAGGAAAAAATGACAACAGGAATTTATAATTAATGATAAATGTAACTGTAAACGGAACAGAACAGATCAAATGTAATAAAGGAGATAATTTGTATCAGGTATTGACTGCGGCAGGACATGTCTTTGCAGGAAACTGCGGCATGAAAGGACGCTGTAACCGGTGTCTGGTATGGAATCAGGATACTGGCAGTTTTGTAAAAAGCTGCCAGTACATTGTAGATAGGGATATCTCGATACGGCTGGAGGAAGAACAGCTTACCGGTATCACAGGGCATAAGATGAATCTGCCAACCGAACAGAGAAAGAAGCCTGTTACTTCCGCATATGGCATTGCCATTGACATCGGTACGACTACGATCGGTATGGAGCTTGTGGATCTGAACGAGAAAGCGGTTAAATGCTCATTCAGTACGCTTAACTCACAGATCGCGACAGGTGCTGATGTCGTAGCGAGGATTCAGGCGGCAGATACAAAGGAAGGTCTGGAGCATCTGCGGTCACTTTTGTTTTCGGATATTCAAAAGGGTGTTGACCATATGCTTATAAATACGCCGGAAGCTGTAGATCATATCCGCAGATATGTTCTGGCCGGAAATGCAACGATGCTTTCTATCGCAGAAGGGCTTACGACAGAGAATCTGTTTGGATATCCGTTTACACTTAAGAATTCGGATATCCGGGTGATAGAACAGAATGACTTTATCGCTTCTCCATCTTTTGAGAATGCGGCTTCGGATGTTATCTGTCTGCCGAATATTGCGGCATTTTCCGGCGCAGATATTGCAGCAGGTGCAGTAGCCGCAGAGCTTGATAGGGATTCCTCGTATCGTATGCTGATCGATCTTGGAACAAATGGGGAGATCCTTCTCTGCAATAAAGAGCATGGAGTGGCAGCCTCTGCAGCTTGTGGTTCGGCGTTTGAAGGATGTTTTCGAACAGCAAATATATTCGGATCGAATATATTTGACATGCTGGCATTACTGTTAAAACGGGGACAGATGGATGCGGATGGAGTGCTTGCGGAACCATATTTTGAATCCGGTATCTCGATGGGTAACAATATGAAGATCGACATGGAGACGATCCGGGCATTTCAGCTTGGAAAATCAGCGATCCTTTCAGGAATTCTGATGCTTGTAAGAGAGATCGGTATTGAATTTTCCGATATCGCTGAAGTCTGTATTGCGGGAGGTTTTGGATTTCATCTGAATCTGACAAATGCAGTTACACTGGGACTATTTCCGCAGAGCTTTCAGGGAAAAATGAAGGTTCTTGGTAATACTTCACTTGAGGGTGCATATTTGTCCTTGATTGAACCGGGTTTTATTGATACAATAAACAGGTTTAAAGAGAAGATACGTTATGTGGATCTGAGTAATCGTTCGGATTTTAATACAATATATATCGAGCATCTGCCGTTTCGGACATATTAGACCGGAATATGTATGGAAGATAGAATAAGCTGATATCCTGAAAGCTTTTTCATACATTTTGGAGATGTAGAGTTGAGGCGTAGAATATGGATTTACTGAGTATCGCCAGCGGTAGCAGCGGGAACTGCTATTATGTAGGCAGCGAAGAGACACATCTGCTTGTAGATGCAGGTGTGAGTGGTAAGAAAATTGAATCAGCGTTAAATGAGATCGACCGAAAGCCTTCGGATCTGAATGGAATCCTTGTGACACATGAGCATATCGATCATGTGAAAGGACTGGGCGTTATGGCGAGGAAGCATGGCATACCGATCTATACAACTGGGGGAACGATCTCAGAGATTAAGAAAATGTCATCCGTTGGAACGATTGATGACAGCTTGTTCCATGAGATCGAACCGGATGAACCATTCTTTATCAACGATCTGTCGATCGATGCATCAGCGATCTGGCACGATGCTGCTGATCCGGTATGTTACAGTATCAGTGACGGAAAAAGTAAATTTTCCATTGCAACAGATATGGGGAATTATGATGAATATGTTGTAAATAAATTAAAGAATTCCGATATCATGGTGATCGAAGCAAATCATGATATACGGATGCTTCAGGCGGGACCGTATCCGTATTATCTGAAGCAACGTATTCTGGGAAACCGCGGACATCTGTCCAACGAGCGTTCCGGGCAGTTGATAAAGGCGTTGTTAAACAGCCATATCAAAGCAATCCTGCTTGGACACCTGAGTAAGGAAAATAATTTTGAAGAGCTGGCATATGAAACGGTAAAGCTTGAGCTTTCAGATAATGAATATGCATCGGATGTCAGGGAATTCGGTCTAGAGGTAGCGAGGCGCGACCGGCCCGGTGCTTTGCTCACAGTCGGAAATTAATAATAATGAATTGTTCTTCAGTCAAAAAATACTATTTGAAGAAGATTCTTTTGCATATCAAAAGAATTAATTATAAAACCCAGTAAATGGTGATATATAGGAGGATACATACATCATGAAAAAAAGAATTATTACAGTAGTTGGTAAAGACAGCATCGGAATCACAGCAAAGGTCTGTGTATACCTTGCAGAGAACAGTGTCAATATCCTTGATATTGCACAGACAATTGTAGGCGGGTACTTCAATATGATGATGGTCGTTGATATACAGGAATCTTCAAAGTCAACAGAAATTATCGCAAATGAGCTGAAAGAGATCGGCGATGAGATCGGTGTACAGATTAAGGTACAGCATGAGAAGATCTTTGAAACCATGCACAGAATCTAAGATTTAGAATAGAAATAGGCGAAAAGAGGTCACACTATGATTAGTATAAATGAAGTAATTGAAACCAATGCCATGATCAGCAAGATGAATCTGGATGTCAGAACGATCACAATGGGTATCAGCCTGTTAGACTGCGTTGGTGCGGATGTAGGAGAAACCTGTGAGAAGATCTACACCAAGATCACAACAAAGGCAAAGGATCTTGTATTTATCGGAAATGATATCGGAAGAAAATATGGTATTCCGATCGTAAATAAAAGAATCTCGATCACACCGATCGCATTGATCGGAAGCTCTGTTTGTAAGTCAACAGATGATTATGTAACGATCGCAAAGACCTTGGATAAGGCTGCAGATGCCGTAGGCGTAAACTTTATCGGTGGTTATTCCGCTCTTGTATGTAAGGGCATGACTCCATCCGATGAGCTTCTTATCCGTTCCATTCCGGAAGCACTTGCATGTACCGGTAAGGTATGCAGTTCTGTAAATGTTGGTTCTACAAAGACCGGTATCGATATGGATGCTGTAAAACTGATCGGTGAAATGGTAAAAGAGACAGCAGAGCTTACAAAAGAGGAAGATTCCCTTGGATGCTGTAAGTTCGTAGTATTCTGTAATGCACCGGATGATAACCCGTTTATGGCTGGGGCATTCCACGGCGTTACTGAGGGCGATTGCGTTATCAATGTCGGCGTCAGCGGTCCCGGTGTTGTTAAGAGTGCATTGGAAGAAGTTCGTGGTGAGAACTTTGAGGTTCTTTGTGAAACGATCAAGAAGACAGCATTTAAAGTTACAAGAGTTGGACAGCTTGTTGCAAAGGAAGCATCCGAGCGTCTCGGTGTTCCGTTTGGTATCGTAGATCTGTCACTTGCACCTACACCTGCAATCGGAGACAGTGTCGGTGAGATCCTTGAGGAGATCGGTCTGGAATATGCCGGTGCTCCGGGAACTACAGCAGCACTTGCCTTATTAAATGATCAGGTAAAGAAGGGCGGTGTTATGGCTTCTTCTTATGTTGGTGGTTTAAGCGGTGCATTTATCCCTGTCAGCGAAGATCAGCGTATGATCGATGCTGTATCAGCAGGAGCACTTTCCCTTGAGAAATTAGAGGCAATGACCTGTGTATGTTCAGTTGGGCTTGATATGATCGCAATTCCCGGTGATACATCAGCGGCTACCATTTCCGGTATCATTGCAGATGAGATGGCACTCGGTATGATCAATCAGAAGACAACGGCTGTACGTCTGATCCCTGTTATCGGTAAGGGTGTTGGTGATCAGGCTGAATTTGGTGGACTGCTTGGCTATGCGCCGATCATGCCGGTCAACCGGTTTTCATGTGAAAAATTTATTAACCGTGGAGGCAGAATCCCTGCGCCTATCCACAGTTTCAAGAACTAATATAAATAACGGAGAACAAAATGAGAAAGCTTGCATTATCAGATGAGATTTTAATGAGTATCGAAAAACCTGCCAGATATATCGGAGGGGAATATAACAGTGTCATGAAGGACAAGGAACAAGTCGATGTCAGATTTTGCATGTGTTTCCCGGATGTGTACGAGATAGGAATGTCCCATCTCGGCATCCAGATTTTATATGACATGTTCAACCGGAGAGAAGATACCTGGTGTGAACGTGTCTATTCTCCGTGGCCGGATCTGCATAAAGTTATGAAAGAACAGCACATTCCGTTATTTGCCCTGGAATCTCAAGATCCTTTAAAAGAGTTTGATTTTCTTGGAATCACTCTTCAGTATGAGATGTGTTATACGAATATCTTACAGGTGCTTGATCTGGCAGAGATTCCGATCTGGTCGAAGGACCGGAAAAAAGGGGATCCGATCGTGATCGGAGGAGGTCCCTGTTCTTATAATCCGGAACCGATCGCTGATTTCTTTGATATTTTCTATATCGGAGAGGGCGAGACGGTATACGGAGATCTGATCGAATTATATAAGATCTATAAACATTCCGATATGACAAGAGAAGAATTCCTGATCAAGGTGTCGCAGATTCCGGGGCTTTATGTGCCGGCTCTTTATGATGTCACTTATCATGAGGATGGAACGATCGCATCATTTGGACCAAAATACGAAGAGGTTCCAAAGACGATCCTTAAGCAGGTAGTTACGGATATGTCATCCGCTGTCTATCCGGAGAAGCCGGTTGTTTCTTATATGAAGGTTACACAGGACCGTGTTGTATTAGAGATCATGCGTGGCTGTATCCGTGGATGTCGGTTCTGTCAGGCGGGTATGATCTATCGTCCGACCAGACCAAAGGATGTAAACGTACTGAAGCATTATGCAGAGGCTATGTTAGACAATACAGGTCAGGAGGAGATTACCTTCAGTTCGCTTAGTTCCAGTGATTATCAGTCACTTCCTGAGCTTACGGACTGTCTGATCGAGAAGATGGACAACAATCATGTCAATATCTCCCTGCCATCTCTCAGAATCGATGCATTTTCCCTTGATGTTATGCAGAAGATTCAGGATATCAAGAAGAATTCCCTGACATTTGCACCGGAAGCCGGAACACAACGATTAAGAAATGTTATAAATAAAGGTCTGACGAAAGAGAATATATTAAATGGTTCGTTACAGGCGTTCCTTGGTGGCTGGAATAAGGTCAAACTGTATTTTATGATGGGACTTCCGACAGAGACTTATGACGATATTACAGGTATTGCTGATCTATCAGAGGAGATCAGTGAGCTGTATTTTGCAAATATACCAAAGGAGAAGCGGGATGGCCGTGTCATGGTATCGGCTTCCGCATCTTATTTCGTACCAAAACCATTTACACCATTCCAGTGGGCGCCGATGATAACACCGGAGGAATTCCAGAAACGTGCGTATTTTGTAAAAGATAAATTCCGCGAAGCAAAGAACCACAAGAGCCTGAAATTCGCATATCATGAGGCGGATATTACGATCCTGGAAGGACTGCTTGCCAGAGGTGACCGCAAGCTCTGTCAGGTGATCTACGATGTCTATCAGTCAGGACAGATCTTTGATGCGTGGACGGAATATTTTGATAAATCAAATTGGGACAATGCGCTTGAAAAAAATCATATTGATATCGGCTTCTATACCTATCGTGACAGAAGTGTAGATGAGATCCTTCCGTGGGATTTCATAGATATCGGAGTGACAAGAAAGTTTATGGAAAAGGAATGGGAGCGCGCACAGGCAGAGGTCGTTACACCAAACTGCCGGATGCAGTGTTCCGGCTGCGGCGCAGCGAAGTTTGGAGGAGGTGTTTGTTTTGAAAATAAGAATTAAATACTCCAAGCTTGGGAATCTGAAATTTATCGGTCATCTGGATGTCATGCGATATTTCCAGAAGGAGATCCGTCGGGCGAAGCTGGATATCAGTTATTCCAAAGGTTATTCCCCGCATCAGATCATTTCATTTGCAGCTCCGCTTGCACTTGGGATTACATCGGATGGTGAATATTTTGACGCAGAATTTAATTCTGTGACAACTTCGACTGAGATGATTGAAGCTTTAAATGCGGTATCCGTTGATGAGATACATGTTACGAAATGTGTGCAGATCCCGGAGGATGCAAAGAATGCTATGTCGATCGTTGCTGCATCGGATTATGAGATCACATTTCGGGAGCAGAATGATCTAAGCGAAAAGCTGCTTGCTTCTGTGGATGAACTGAATAAACAGGACGAGATCATTGTATTAAAGAAAACAAAAAAGAGTGAAAAAGAAGAAAATATCCGTCCGGGTATTTTAAAGCTGGAACGGAGAGGTGACGGTATCTACATGCTGTTACAGACAGGAAGTGTCTATAATCTGAAACCGGAATTAGTGGTAAAGGCATTATATGACCTTTGTGGTGAGACCTATGATTTCTTCCGAATCTATATTCACCGACTGGAAACTTATTATGACAAAGACGGCTCATTACAGCCGCTTTATATGGCAGGTGAAGAATTCTGATGAATAAGCTTGTAATAACAAATTATGAAGATCATATACTGGAAGCGGTTTATTCGGATGGGAAGCTGTCAGATCTGATGTTATTTGACCGTCAGTCCATTTTATCGAATATCTATGTCGGCAAGGTAGAAAATATCGTGGCCAATATTGACGCTGCTTTTGTCGATATCGGCACAGGGCTTCCATGCTATTACAGCATCAGTGATAATAAACATATATTTTTAAATGCAAAAAAAAATTCTGTGTTAAAAGCCGGAGATGAGATCCTTGTGCAGGTGAGCAAGGACGCGATCAAGACAAAGAATCCGGTCGCCACATCAGAGATCGAGTTAAAGACAGAAAATCTGCTTGTAAATACATCAGGCAGGATCGGTATATCCGGAAAGATCCGGAAGAAAGAGATAAGAGATCATCTGCACCAACTGGCGAAGAGAGTATTGCCGGATGAATTTGGCTGTATCTTGCGGACAGTATGTCAGGAACTGCCGGATGAAGCGATATTGTCTGATTTGAGTGAACTATCCGAACAATTAAAACAGATTATACAGACAGCAAAGACCAGAACCTGTTATTCCTGTCTGTATAAGAATGATGCAGAATATCTCGATTATTTTATATTAAAGCATAATGCCGGACTTCAAGAGATCGTAACAGATCAGAAGCTGGTATTTGATGAATTTGCAACTTATCTGTCGGAAAAACAGATCACGGATGTGAAGCTTACCATGTATAATGATAAGAACTGTAATCTGTTGACTTTATATAATCTACCAAGAGATCTGGAAAATCTGAAAAAGGAAAGGGTATGGATGAAGTCGGGTGCCTACCTGGTGATCGAACAGACGGAGGCAATGGTCGTGATCGATGTAAATACCGGTAAATCGGTCGATAAACATTCCTTTGAGGAGCATCTGCTCCGTATCAATTCTGAAGCGGCAGTAGAGGTGTGCAGACAGTTAAGATTGCGGAATCTGTCGGGGATCATTGTAGTTGATTTTATAAATATGAAGCAGCCGGGCTCAATGGATGTTATAAAAGATATTCTCGAACAGGAGCTTGCAAAGGATTCTGTTCCTGCAGCATTTGTGGATGTTACTAAGCTTTCCCTGGTGGAACTGACCCGAAAAAAAATTCGCAAATCGTTGAAAGAACAGTTGACAAAATAAAACCAAAATGGTAAAGTGTACTAGTGTGCCGCACAGTGAGGTATAAGTTTGCATATTTTTATGCGACACCATAACTGGCGAGTTTGATTAAGGAGGTAAACCCTATGTACGCAATTATAGCAACAGGCGGTAAGCAGTACAAGGTAGCTGAAGGAGACGTAATCAGAGTTGAGAAGCTTGGAGCAGAAGCTGGCAGCGAAGTAACATTTGACGACGTTATTTTAGTAAGTACTGATTCAGACGTTAAATGTGGTGATGCAGTTGCAAACGCAACCGTTACAGCATCTGTAATTGGTGATGGCAAGGCTAAGAAGGTAGTTGTTTACAAGTACAAGAGAAAGACTGGCTATCATAAGAAGAATGGTCACAGACAGGCTTATACACAGGTTGAGATCAAGTCAATCAACGCATAATCTGTTATGATAAAGGTAACCATTTATAAAAACGCTAATTCAGACACAATGGGATTTTATGTATCCGGTCATGCAGGATATGCAGATTCAGGATCTGATATCGTATGCAGTGCTGTATCGGCACTTGCGATCACAGTTGTGAATTCTGTTGAATGCTTTTGTGAGGAAGCATTTCATGTAGACAGTGATCAGAAAAACGGAGATATGAAGTTTCTGTTTGATGAACAGCCGGGACATGATGCTTTACTGATCATGGGGGTGTTTGAGACAGGTATTACGGATATCAGTGAATCCTATAGTGATTTTGTTTGTATAACCTTTAAGGAGGTGTAATTGAAATGATGAAGATGGAACTTCAGTTTTTTGCTCATAAAAAAGGTGTTGGTTCTACTAAGAACGGCAGAGATTCCGAGTCTAAGAGATTAGGAGCTAAGCGCGCTGACGGTCAGTTCGTTAAGGCTGGAAACATCCTTTACAGACAGCGTGGAACAAAGATTCATCCAGGTCTTAACGTTGGTATCGGCGGAGATGATACATTATTCGCTACAGCTGATGGTATCGTTAGATTTGAGAGAAAGGGTAGAGATAAGAAGCAGGTTTCTATTTACCCTGTAGTAAATGAGTAATATTACTTAGTTTATGCATGTTATTAGCCGGAGTAAATATAGTTTATTCCGGCTTTTTCTTTACATACGGATGTATGTATAAAGGAGGAAAGCAATGTTTGCAGACAGAGCCAGAATATTTATCAGAGCAGGAAAAGGCGGAGACGGACATGTATCCTTCCGTCGGGAGAAATACGTGCCGGACGGAGGTCCGGATGGCGGAGATGGCGGCAAAGGTGGAGACGTGATCTTTGTAGTAGATGAAGGTTTGAACACCCTGACTGATTTCAGACATATAACAAAGTACAGAGCACAGGATGGCGAACCGGGCGGTAAGAGAAACTGTCATGGCGCAAATGGTGCAGATGTTGTATTAAAAGTTCCACCTGGAACTGTCATTAAGGATTCTGAGACAGGGAAAGTGATCCTTGATATGGCAGATAAGAAAGAGCCGGTCGTACTGTTAAAGGGTGGACGAGGCGGACGAGGTAACCGTAATTATGTTACGTCAACCATGCAGGCTCCAAAGTACGCACAGCCGGGACAGCCGGCAAAAGAATTGATCGTTGATCTGGAACTTAAGTGTATCGCAGATGTCGGTCTTGTTGGTTTCCCAAGCGTAGGAAAATCAACATTTCTTGCAAGAGTTACAAATGCAAGACCAAAGATCGCAGAATACCATTTTACGACACTGACACCGAATCTTGGCGTAGTAGATCTCGGAGAGCATAACGGATTTGTTATTGCAGATATTCCGGGAATCATCGAAGGTGCAGCAGAGGGTGTCGGACTTGGTCTGGAATTCCTGCGTCATATCGAACGTACAAAGGTGATCATCCACATTGTCGACGCAGCTTCGATCGATGGCAGAGATCCGGTGAATGATGTAAAGATCATTAATGAAGAATTGAAAAAATATAATAAAGATATCGAAAGCCGTCCAACGGTTATAGCTGCAAATAAGATCGATGCCTTAGATGAGATTGGTTATGAGACCGTGATCGAGATGTTAAAGGAAGAATTTGAAAAAGACGGTGTAAAGATATTCCCGATCTCAGCAGTATCCGGCAAGGGTATTTCCGAGCTTTTATGGTATGTCAACGATCTTGTAAAGAATGCACCGGATGATGTGGTTGAATTCGAACCGGAGGTTGATCTCGACTTCCATGATAATCCGGATCTTCCATTTGAGGTCAGCTATAATGAAGAAGATGACGTATATGTGATCGAGGGACCTCGTATTGAACGTATGCTTGGATATACGAATCTGGAATCGGAAAAAGGATTTGAGTTCTTCCAGAAATTCTTAAAGACAAATGGTATCTTAGACCAGCTGGAAGCACTTGGAATCGGCGAAGGTGATACCGTTCGTATGTATGGACTGGAATTTGATTATTATAAATAAAGATAAATGTGATAACAAACCGGCAGGCGATCCTGCCGGTTACAGGATATAAGTTAGGAGTATACTATGACAAGTAAGCAGAGAGCATATTTAAAAGGACTGGCAATGAATATTGATCCAATCTTAAACATCGGTAAGAGTTCCCTGACACCGGAATTTACACAGTCTGTAAATGAAGCGTTAGAGGCAAGAGAGCTGGTTAAGATCTCAGTATTAAAGAATTGTCTGGATGATCCGAGAGAAATGGCTGCCATGATCGCAGAACGTACCAAATCAGAAGTCGTTCAGGTTATTGGCCGTAAGATCGTATTCTATCGTCCATCCAAAGAGCATAAGAAGATCGAGCTTCCAAAATAATATGAAAGATCAGAATATGAAGATTGGTATTTTAGGCGGCAGCTTTAATCCGGTTCATAACGGCCATCTGGAGCTTGCAAAACAGGCTCTGGAGCAGTTTGCACTGGATCAGATCTGGCTGATGCCGAATCATATCCCGGCATACAAGAAGTGGGACAGATCGGTTACAAATGAAGACAGACTCCATATGGTAGAACTTGCAGTAAAGGATCATGATGGACTTCGTTGTTCGGATCTCGAATTACAGCGTGGCGGAGTTACCTATACCGTTGATACACTGGCACAGCTACATGAACAGTATCCGGATACGGAATGGTATTTTATCATGGGTGGGGATTCGATCCTTGCATTTGACAGCTGGAGAGAGCCGGGCAGGATTCTTTCTCTCTCTAAATTGATCGTTACAACGAGAGATCAGATCCAGGCGGAAGATGTCGATGCTAAGATCCGGCATTTAAAGAAAATATATGCAGATGCGGATATCATACAGATGCAGATCCATCCGGTTGATGTGTCATCGTCCGGCATCCGGGAAGCTGTTAAAACCGGACAGGATATATCAGGAGCTGTACCAATGGCAGTATGCCGCTATATTAAGGAATATGGGCTATATCAGACGGATGAAAACCTTGATTAAATCCTTGATCAACAGACAAATAATTGACGCAGATTGGTAAAACAGTATAATATAGTGCAGGAATAGTTTACAGGAGAAGGGACAGAACAATGAACAGACAGGAAATGAGAGATAAACTTCAGAAAAAACTGACAGATCGAAGATTTGAACATTCGTTAGGTGTAGAATATGTATCGGGCTGTCTGGCTATGGTACATGGTGAAAATGTAGAAAAAGCACTGACTGCCGGACTGTTACATGATTGTGCAAAGTGCCTTTCACCGGAAGAAAAGATCGAGCGTTGTACGAAGAATAATCTTCCGATCAGCGAATGTGAATATAATAACCCGGAACTCTTACATGCCAAGCTTGGGGCATTTTATGCAAGGGAAAAATATGACGTAAAGGATCCTGATATCCTGTCTGCGATCGCATATCATACCACAGGAAAACCGGCAATGAACATGCTTGAGAAGATCCTGTTTGTTGCAGACTATATCGAGCCGAACCGGAAACCATTAAAGGAGATCGAGAAGATCCGGAAGGAGGCATTTACCGATATTGACAAATGCATCGTTCATATCCTGAAAAATACTTTATCGTATCTTGATACCACAACGGATGATACCGATCCGATGTCGATCGATACCTATAATTATTATGTTGCTCACCAGGCGGTAGCGGATAAGCTGAAAGAAGTCGATATTTAAACAGGCAACAATAAATAAACGAATGGGATACAATATTAAAACCAATATACAGAGCAGGAGGAGCGTCATATATGAATACAGCACAGGAAATGGCAGCAATTGTTTATAAAGCCCTGGATGATAAAAAAGCCTTTGATATTAAGATCCTTGATATTAAAAAGATCTCTGCTGTAGCTGATTATTTTGTTATTGCAGACGGAACAAACAAGAATCAGGTACAGGCGATGTGTGACAGTGTGGAAGAAGAAATGCACAAAGCCGGATATACTTTAAAAAGTGTGGAAGGATATTCACAGGGAGGATGGATTTTGTTAGATTATTATGATATAATTGTTCATATCTTTTCGGATGAGGCACGCAGATTCTATGACATCGAACGTATATGGAATGATGCAGCCGATGTAACAAAGAATTTACTTTCATAGATATGTTTTTGGGGTAGGTATGAACGATAACAGATTATTAAAAGACAATTATATAAAGATCAATCATATAGCAGCGAAGTGTATGCGTTTTTTTGTTGCACTGGTAGTTGCGTTATGGGCATTCGCATTTTTCAGCAGAGAATGTAACCTTGTGGTGGTTACGATATGTATGGTTCTCTGCTGTATTTTTTCGCTTATTCCGACGCTTGTTATTGACTTTTTCAAGCATGACAGGAATGAGGCAATCAAGTATGTAGTTATATGTATCGCAGTTTTTAACTGTATGATATTGAGCTCTGTATTTTCCCATATGGCATTAGTTGTCTGGATCTTCCCGATTCTGCTGACATCTTTATATTATAATAAGACGCTGGTTGTATTTACCGCGCTGATGTCTACTGTTGGTGTTATCCTTGCAGATTTTATCAATCTTACATACTGTGATTTCATGGTTGCACCGATTTATATGGACTATACAGACAGCATGGTCTTGTCGGTATTTCCATGTGTGATCACAATCCTGATCCTGTCACTCGTTGCATACTTCATCGTATCCAGAAACTCCACGATGCTGAATTCTGTAATTGATAACGCAGAAGAAGTAAAGATCAACCAGAAGGAGCTGATATTTGCATTTGCGGAATTATCCGAGAGTAAATCCAAATATACAGGAGAACATATCAAACGTGTGGCAGATTACATGCGGGTGCTTGGAAAGGCGTCCGGTTTCGATGATGATTACGTTGATAAGCTGTCAACGGCTGCCATGATGCATGACATCGGAAAGCTTATGATCAGTGAGGAGATCTTAGATAAGCCGGGTAAGCTGACAGATGAAGAATATGCGATCATGAAAAGCCATGTCCTCTATGGTGATGCACTTCTGGAACATTGTCCGGGTGAGATCATGCAGATTGCAAGAACGATCGCAAAGGAACATCATGAACGCTGGGACGGAACCGGATATCTCGGCATGAAGGGTGAGGAGATTGCCTATATCAGCCGTTTAATGGCGGTATGTGACGTTTTTGATGCGCTAACCTCTGAACGGTACTACAAGCGTGGATGGTCCGTAGAAGAGACGTATAATGAGATTGTAAGCCTGTCCGGAAAGCATTTTGATCCACAGGTTGTAGAGCTGTTCAAGCAGAACTTTGATGCATTCAAGGAGATCGCAGAGAGACAGCCGGATAAACAGGTATATTAAGAGAGAGGGATTTTATGAGAGGATTTAAAAGAACTGTTAGTTTATTAATTGTTATATGTGTGATGATCACATGTTGTTCTGTGAACACGAATACTGTTGAAGCTGCTGCAATTGCAGTTAAAAAAGGCAGCGAAATTTCAGAAATAAAAATTAATGAAACAACTCAAAAGGTTACTGCAAAGGAAATAAACCATAAAGCCGGCTGGTATAAAAAGTCAGGTGTGCAGTATTATTTTAATAAGAATAAAACGACGGCATCTTATAAATGGGAGAATAAGACTCTTTATCAGTGGAAAAACGGTTGTTTTAAAAAATATAATGGCGTCTGTAAGCTAAGTGATGGTAAATATTATTACTTTAAAAAAGGTAAGAAAACAGCATATTCTGTAAAAAGTAATAAATGGAAAAAAGATAAGAAATCAGGACAGCAGTATTTCTTTTATAAAAATTCAAAATCTGCGTCTTATTTATATGATTCAAATAAAAAGACTGTTAAGAAGTGGAATAAATCTAAAAAGCAATATGCCCTGTGTACCGGATATGTAACATTAAGCGACGGTAAACGCTATAAGTTTACCAATGGTAAAAAAGATGTAACGAAAGTTACTCCTGCAAAAAAATATAATGATATTCCAGGTCCTGTAAATAATATATTAAATAGTGGAAGAAATTATACTAAAGTATATGATGATAAAGGGAATTTAGAAATAATTATTGATAATTATGGTTATTCTTATTATCCAGATGGTAGTTATGCAAATAGTAATATCTATGAATAATTTTGAAGGTTTAATGAGTGTTGATAAAATAGAAAGTAATTATTCGAATGCAATCCATTCTATTTGGATGTATTGAAAACTATTAAGGATTAAATAGTTTTATCGGAAGCTAAAATTCATTTTTGAAAGCCATTATTAGAATTTATATAAGTATCTGAATCTTATATAAATGTCTGGACCTTTTATAAATATTTGAATCTCTGTTATAAATAATATGAATAGTTTAAATATTATATCCGATGCGAATTTGAGGTGAATAAAATGCAGAATGATCATATAGATCTGGCAAACTTAATTAATGAGAACAATCCTAATCTATGGGATTTTGAAATCCTAGATGGCGTCAGTTTTATGAATTGTAACCGGATTCACCCTTTAAAGCAAAAAGAAATCCAGAAATTAGTAAATAGCTGTGCCGAGGATAACGGACTTGATGCGTTAATTATATTTGGTAGTTCGGTTGAATTTCGTTGTAACTCAAAAAGTGATATAGACATGGTAGTTATACGAAATGATGGTTATAAAAAAGTACCGAATGATTTTTTTGAAATAAATAGTGATGTCGATATTTTGTTTGATATTGGTGAACGTTTAAAAAAGATTTTGTGGGAGCACGGTGTATTAGTTTACAGGAGGGGATAGTATGTGTGATATTCGATATTTCAGAATGGCACGACATCATTTTATATCAGCAAAAGAAGCATTAAAATGTTTTAGTTGGTATGAACTGTTTATTAATGATACTGCTTATAAACTTCAGCAATGTGTGGAATTTACATTAAAAGCCTTTTTGGAATGTAAAGGTGTAACAGTGCCGGAAACTCATCAGCTAAATAAACTGATTCGTATGTCGAAGGATAACGGATCGGCATGTATAATAACAGAGTGGCTGGAGAAAAATGCAATTCAAATAACTGAATGGGAGAGTCAGACCAGATATAATTTTGATTACTATCTTGAATTACAGCAAATTCAGGAAGCAATATCTGAAATTGACAAATTTCTGAGCGTAAACGGCTTAACAGATATCAGGGATCCGGAAATAACGAAAGATATCGAAGAAAAATTGTTAAGCATAATTCCTAAAAATTACGTTCCTACAGACAATTTTGAATTAAATGTGTATTATCATATATTTAAGAAAAGATTGAGTCAGAAAAAGGTTGCTGAATAAAAATGCATTCAAAAAAAATCAAAACGGCTATGATCATAGCTGTATCGGTTATTTGTATAGGTGTTATATTTGTTGCTTTGTGGGCTGGTATACAAAGAAAACAACAAGAGAATTCATACGCTTATATTCAGGCGGAATGCCTTATATAATTATGCAAAGAAGCTGTTTGTAAATCAATAAAATGCACCTCTGAAATGATCAGGCATTTATTATGCCGGTCATATGCGGGTGCATTTTTGATGTTGATCAATTTTTTATAGAGATCAATTTTATTATAATCAATTATTATAAAGATCCATTATTATAAAAATCCGGTTAGAACAGATTCAATATAACTAGATCAGATAAAATTACGGAACAGACCGATCACGCGTCCGAGAATCTCACAATGTTCAACAATGATCGGATCCATATAATCATTTTCCGGCTGTAAACGAATATAACCGTTTTCTTTGTAAAATGTCTTAACTGTTGCAGAATCCTCGATCAATGCAACAACGATCTCGCCATTTCTGGCAGAAGAGCACTGTTCAACAATTACAAGATCCTTTTCATAAATACCTACATTGATCATACTGTCACCCTTTACACGAAGCATAAAGGTCTGGTTATTCGTATTATGAATATATTCCGGTGGAACAGGGAAGTAGTCTTCAATGTTCTGTTCAGCAAGGATCGGCTGACCACAGGAAACAGTTCCGACAATAGGAATGTTCACCAGTTCCCGTTTTGTCAGTGAAAAATCATCGTCTATGATCTCAATCGAACGGGATTTTGTCAGATCCCTTCTGATATATCCCTTTGCCTCTAATGATGATAACTGAGCGTGTACAGAAGAAGTTGACTTCAGATCAACAGCCTGACAGATCTCTCTGATTGATGGCGGATACCCCTTTGCAAGAATCTCATGACGTATATATTCAAGGATCTGAGTCTGCTTATCCGTGAGCTTTTCTTTACCCATATGTAAATCCTCCTAAATGTATTTAAAAAACTTATATGAATAATAGTAGCACATAATTGTTCGTTTTGCAAACAAATGTTCTCTTGCTCGTGTGCGCTTTTTTCCCCATCTATGTTGTTATTATAGAGAAGTCATCAGGGTATGACGAATATATTTTCGAATAAACCATACAAATGTTCGAAAATGTGTTGACAAATGAACAACTGTTCGATATAATTTATTCAAACATTTGTTCAGAAGATTATATTACATATAGATTTGAATTCTAAGGAGGAAAAGAACATGAAGAACGTAGTAAGATTTATCAGTACAAAGAAGATTTTCATTATAGCAGGTATTATTCTGGTTACAGTATTATATATCCTTATATCACATAAGGATTCACCGGCAACCAGCGCATCGAACGCAAGTAAGAAATATTATAAATGCATCACCATAGAAGAAGGAGATACCCTCTGGGATATCGCAAATGAATATAAGACAGAAGAGTATGCATCCACACAGGCTTATATCGATGAAGTTCTTGCAATGAACAATCTGAATACAGATGTGATCGTGGACGGAACCAATTTACTGATCCCATATTATAAAGTAAATGATTACGAATAAATAAAAAAGTATCTGTTATAGAATGTTATATGGTTTATTTGTTTAAAACAGATTTGCCATATAAGAGATAAAAACAGATACTTTTTGTTTTATTTGGCATCTTTATTGTAAAGTCTTGGATTATCAATCTTTACCGGCCAGCCCTCCAGGGTTCCACGTTCGATTGCGGAAAAAATCCGCTGCTTACAGCCGGGAGTTTCATTTTCCAGCTTAGCAAGTGTCTGTTTGGCGTATTCACGTTTTGTATATCCGTCAGCAGGACATGGACTTTTGATAACAGGAAGATGCATATCATTCTTAAACGAGATAATTTCACCTTCGTTTATATACATGAGAGGGCGGATAACCATTAATTCGCTTTTATCCAGATATGTTTTAGGTGAGAATGTATGGATTCTGCCTTCGTATAATAATGACATCAGGAAAGTTTCAATAAAATCATCCTTATGATGTGCATAAGCGATCTTATTACAGCCAAGATCATTTAATTTCTGATTTAATGCGCCTTTTCGCATTTTCGCACATAAAGAGCATGGATTTTTCTCTTTACGGACATTGAATACAATATCATATATTTCTGTGTCTACAATATAATAAGGAACATCAAGTTCTTTACATAATTGTTCGATCTTTGTAGTATCAAAATTATCAAAGCCGAGATTAACTGTAATAGCGATCAGATCAAATTTTTTTGGATAGAACCGCCGTAATTCAGCCAGAGCATAGAGTAAGGTCAGGCTGTCCTTGCCACCGGAAATTCCAACTGCAATTTTATCTCCATTATCGATCATTTCATATGAATCGATGGCACGTCTTGTATAACTTAATAACTTTTGTAATTTCATATAATTACCTCAAAATGATAAGATTTATTTCATAACCGTGTATATTATACTTATAAAAGAAATTGGTTTCAAGAAAATATTGATGAAAGAATTGCACTCAGAGGCAGAGTGTGATATAACTTATTTAACAGATATAACTTTTCGCAAAACTCAGGATGTTTTGCGAACGTGTTGTTCGTATATAGTCTTGTAAGCTTCAGGCACTCGATAATTAATCGAGTGCTTTTTGTTTGCCTAAGATTTCCCCCTCCCTTACTCATAAAAAGCATTTGAATCCCCTCAAAGCCGGGGCGTGTTGTTCCACTCCGGCTTCTCTCTGAGAGAAGAGGGTTATTAACATATCACAAGTATAGGGGAAAGAAAGTTTGTAGGGTGGCGCGTCCGCGCCGAATATAAAGAAAAGAGGTAAAAAATATGAAAATGAAGAATGTTGAATCAATGTTTACAGGTCGATTTACAGTTGTTGCAAGAATGGAGCATGAAATAGGAAATAGCGCATCCGGTGAGGTGTCGAAGTATTATGAGTTTGCTTTATCGAATGGTTACAAGGTGCTTTCGATTACTTGTGGTAAAAATAATCCTTTGATGGAGACGAAGTTAGGAACGTCTTATGATATGGAATTTACTGCTGACTTTAGCAAGGGGTATGCAAAGCTTAAGGTTACTTATGTTGAGCGCGTGAGTGATCCGGTAGTGTCTGGATCAGGGAAGTAAAATTGAATAGGTATATTAACGTCGTGAGACGTGAGTATAAATAAGGTGAAAGAGAGGTGTAGACCATATGGAATGGAGTGCTGTAACAGGTGCGGTTACCAATCTCATGAGCGTGGTAACAACGGTTATTGAAGCAATTGCTGGAAATGCCTTTTTAGTGGTGTTCCTTGCTGTTCCGGTTGTAGTGGCTGGATGTAAGATATTTAAGAAGCTTATCAAGACAGCAAAATAATGTTGTTTCTCCTTTTGTATGGGTGGCGGTTGGTTTTAACCGCCACTTTTTTTTAAGAGGTGAGTAAATGGAGTATTATGAAATGTGTATTGTAGCTTGTTGTGTTGTGCTGCTGATTGATTTGGTTGTGGCTTTTCTGATAGCCAGATATGAAGAACAGGTACACCGGAAAAGGATGGAGAATATTAGAAAAGAAAAAGAACAGGTTAGAACCTGTCCTGATTTTTTTTCTTATCTTTGATGATGCCGTATATAGCGATTGATAAGCCTATAATGATAGGCGCGGCTATTATACAGAGTATGCTTGTTGTACTTAAATTAATCATTTTGTTTTTCTCCTTTTTTCTTTTCTTTAATTATACCGTATATGGCGATGGATAAGCCTATAACGATTGGTACGGCTATTGTGCAAATTATGCAATTTATAATTGATGATATGCTGGACATTTTTTCTCCTTTCAGGAACTTTATAAAATTATAATAAGGGGTGCGTATGAATATTTCAAGTAGTTTAAAAAAAATAATATCTTTTATGCTTGTTGCTGTGTTGGCTGTGAGCGCGGTAGTTCTTCCGGTATCGGCGGCGGAAGTAACCACAGAGGAAGAGGAAAAACCTCAAGTTATGTTTGATTTAACGAATGCGTATTATGATGATCCTGCTGATCTTAAGTATACAGGTGTTAAGTCTGAAAAATTAACTGAAAAATTTAATGTCCGACAGGAATATGATATGAGTTTTACTAACTTAGATTATTACTTTTGTCAGCCTTTTTCTTTGACTACTTACGATGGTCGTGATCCTGTTTCGATGTTTACGGGTGATAAGGCAAAATATGGAGATATGTTCAGTTTGTCTTATTTGGAATCTGTCACGGCTGATTTTTTCAAGGAAAACAGTTTGTCGCTATCAAATTATGAAATTTATTATTATGGCGTGGTTGGTCGTTTTGGTAATGCTGGACATTTCAATATGTTTTATTATCTTGTGCCTAAGAATCGGCGTATAGCGTTCTGTAACGGATATGGACCGACATTTAATAATGGAGAGGGTGTGTTTGGTGTTTATGCTCGATCATCGTCTTTCGCTTGTTTAAATAATAATGATACATCAAATAGTATAGTGTGTGTGCATCGTGATATAGATGCGTACAGTGATACGATGACTGATACTGTTAAGTTTGCTAAGACATATACTCCACCTAATGCATTTGTTAAAGATGAAGCATATTATTACAAAATGATTGATGATTCTTTTAGTTTCGGTGGATATCAGGCGCAACCTGTTTGTTCCAATCTTCCTGTCTTTAATACTGTTGAGGATGCCGGATTGTATGTGAATGAGATTCGTGATCCTATACCGGATAATAAAGCTCCAGCGGAAGAACCGGAGGAAAAGGTTGGAGCAGATGCATTCTACTGGGATTCTTTAAAGTGCCGGATATCTCAGCAAGGACAGGCTTATAACTTTGTTTATGATTATTCCTATAGCGTGCCAGATATGGTGGCTCATCCGGAAGAATATGTAGTATATACTGATTATTCGCAGGTTATTAATTTTAAAATGGATAAAGCGTTAACTTATCAGCAATCGAAGTTTGATGCTCATAGTTCGTTTAGCTTAGCAAGTAGTAATAAATCGGTGGTTGATACTGTTACAATCAATAAGGTAGATAAGCAGGTAAATAATTTGAATAAATTTTTGCTTGCGTTGGATGTGCTTTCGGCGCAGAAATTTCTTGATACAGATTTTGCCAATGCTGAATTGCTTAGTGCTCATATATATGTCACTGTAACGCTTGTACATACAATAGACGGCGGTAATGGGTTGAGTGTGAAGGATAAGGTTTCTTCTGATGTACGTACATTCAAATTTGACGCTACAACGTTAGAGTCGTTAGATTCTCCGGAAGAAATAAAATCGGATGTAAAGATAGATGATACAAAGGATGAAAATGGAAAGGTGATAGATCGGACTGTGTCGCAGGTTGTTACAAATGATAATTCTACACACCAAACGATTAATAACTATTATTATGACAGTGATGGCAATAGAAAAGAATCGGCTGGATCTTCGATAGGGGACTCACTGTCGGATATTGCTTCTGGTTTAATTAAGTTTATCAAGACACTTGTCACGGAAGGTCTACCTGCGGCGCTGGAAATTTTAAAAAGTTTGATTAAAACAATTTCTGATCTGCTTGGTTTTATTGGTGATCAGATCGGTGATATTGGACAAGGTACGCAAAACGGAATAATTGCTGTGCTGAAAGCTATCCCTGTGCCACTGTGGGGCATCTGTTCGGTTGGTATCATAGCATATGTAATTGTAGGCGTTGTTAAGAAGTTTTTTTAATGAAAGAGGGTGTTTATATTGAAAGCTATTAAATTGTTGTTTAGCATCGTTAAGCAGTTTTTGACCATGAAAATTACGGTGTTTGATATCACATATACACCTTTAGAGCTGTTCATCGTTGTAGCGGTAGTCGGTATCATCTGCTCGGTTATCCGTCATTTTTTCGGTGATGATTAAGGGGGTGAGTATATGCTGAATCTATTGTATTTTATAGTGTTTATAGCCGGGGCGGTTCAGATTTTCCGGGAATACCACTATATTCTGGACTATAAACGAGATGAAAGGATGTTTCACGAGTATGAAAAAGCGAAAAAAGAAGATCTGCAAAATATTGTTGATGATGCCAGTGCTTCTCCTTTTTAATTCACTGCATGTTTGTGCAGCAGTCGAAGCTGTTGCAGGCGGAGAAGCTACTGCGGCAGCAACCGAAGCAGTAACAGAGGTAACAACAGAAGAAGAGAAAGCAACACCGGGTGATGCATGGTATAGCAGTATTACTGGAGTGAATGACGATCAGCCAAAGACAATAGATGATGTGTATTTGCTTGTATTCTGGGTGCTTGTGGTGTTGGTGGTTTATGTCATTTCAAAGGCTTTTATATTTATTTTTAAAAACTTAGGTTAGGGGTGATGGTATTGGATGAAATGGTAAGATATTTTTATTCAGATGGCAATCTGAATCTTATGTTGACTAAAGTGCTGGTTTACATGCTTGCTTTGTTTTTACTTGCGACGGTGATAGGAGCTATTAGAAAGATGAGGTTGTAAGCTATGGTAAAAGAATTAGTTGCCGGATTTGTGATCATATGCATTATTATATTTCCTTTTCCAAAGTTCTTAATCAGACATGTATTTGACATTTTAAAGTATGCATCCATTGACGGCTATTACTACTTTAAGCATAAGGAATATAACCGATGCCCTTATTATGGGCGCATCAGTATAACAAGCGCGTATCGTAATAAGGTGTTTGGCAGTGGAAAGACGCTTGATATATCAAAGACTGTACATGATATCTACACTCGTTATGAAGGACTTCCAGTGTGGGATGAAGATCTACAGGGGTTCGTTACGCAGCATATACATATTGTTTCAAACGTAACCTTTAAAGATATCCCTTATATACCGTTTATCACTTCCAGACAGTTGATGAACGTAGAGCAGCCAAAACAGGACGTAACTATCTTTGTTATGGACGAGATAGGGGCTATATGGAACAGCCGGGATTTCAAGACGAATATATCTACAGAGTTGCTTCGTAACCTGTTACAGGTTCGGAAGAACAAGATATATATCGTCGGAACAAGTCAGCGTTTCCGGTTCTGTGACGCGTTATTAAGACAGATCACAGGTAGTCTGTATTGTGTCAATAAGTTCTGGCGTATTATTAAGAAAAGGGAATATGACCCATTCGACTTTGAGAATTGCACCAATCAGGAATTGCTGAAGCCTTTGAAGGTGTCATATGAATGGGTAAGCAATCAGGATTATGCAGCATATGATACAGATGAGAGAGTGGAAAGGCTATCAAACGAGGATATGCTCCCAGATGAACAGATTCTTGCTAACCAAGGGGTAAGCTCCGGAGATCTGGACGCTGCCACTCATTTGAAACGCCGCTACAGACGCAGAGGTAAACGCTCGTAGTGTGTCCGGGTGCATGCGCACAGGGTGCGCCCTGCAACCGATAGCTACAGACTGCACAGCGGAAGCGGCCGCCTGTCAAGCCCTTGGCGGCTGTGCCGCTTGGCTTGACTGCGCCGCTCCGTGTGCCATGTGCATGGCTGCCATTGCATTT
>OCQB01000140.1_pt1 | contig 100178 bp, 102 predicted proteins | sample 1538631 | NCBI WGS metagenome assembly OCQB01 (sample SAMN04571713, study PRJEB22368) | human gut metagenome | biome: human gut; material: stool | host: Homo sapiens | place: Luxembourg | collected 2012-10-19
CAACAGGCACCCCCTTGTTGTGTGAGAAAATTGTTTTGTGGTTATTACAATTATATATCACTCAACAGAGGGTGTCTTTATTTTGTGCAATATTTGGGATTTACTCATTTATAGTAGCTTACTTTCTGCAATGTTATAAATACTGGAGAGAATTTCATACCTATACCAAAGATTATGTAAATCTCCAAACTGATGTAGGATAAATTACTCAGTTTGGAGATTTATTTTATACAAGGTAAGCGCCTAGTTTCAGGGGGTTTTAAATCCACCCTGAGACTAGGCGCTTACTATACAAGAAAGCAGAAGACGCTACAGAAGGGAGCATTCGTAAAGTAACCGTCAAATATAAAAGTGTATAAAAAACCGCTAACTTCCTGCTATTCTTGAAAGTTAACGGTTATCGGCATATTTTTTGAATTATAGGATCCCATGGAAGGTAGTATTCTAAGTATTCTGAGTACTGCATGAATGCAGATCCCGGGATATCTCCGAGGATATACTGGACATATTTCCATGGATTCAATCCATTTGCCTTGGCTGTTTCTATCAGTGTATAGATTCCGGCACTGGCCTCTGCTCCTTTCGGACTTCCTGAAAACATCCAATTTTTACGATTATGTTCTTAAGTACATAACCGTAAAAACCGGATGTTCCATGATTCAATCAAGAGCGCACAGGCCAGTGCGGTTATTTACAGCTTATCTGAAACAGCAAAGCTCAACAATCTGGGACCGTATTATTATTTTAAATATTTGCTCACAGAACTTCCAATGGAATGTAGAAAACCACGCCGCTAAAATCTAGCGGCTTTAATTTATCAGTAAGCGTAGGGGTTTACGCTTACAAGTAAAATAAAGAGTTGATATGTACAGATGGGGCATAATAGGTACATTGAAACATTCTAAAATAAAAACAAAAATTTTATTGGAGAACGTTTATGAACGCATATTATTCAGAAGTACCACAAAGATTATGTGCTTATCGAAAAGCTCTGGAAAAAACACAAAAGGAAATGGCAGAAAAGTTTGGGGTCAAGCAGGATCATTATAGTAGGTTGGAAAGCGGAAAGACTTTTCTTTCATATAGAAATCTTATATGCTTTGTGAGGAATGGGGGAGATATTTATTACCTGATTACAGGAAAGGAACGATATACAGGGGTAATAGATGCGTATTTGGATAAATTCAAAATATTAAGAGACAAAGTAGAACTTCTGAAATTAATTCTGTGGGTAACATATCAGGGCGTATCATATGAAGAATCAAATAAAATATATGAGATTAAGCAGGCATGGAAGCATATAGAGTTAATTGAAAATGAAAAGAAAATAAATTCTATATGGAAAAATATCCGCAAAGTAGAGGGGATTTCACAGAAACGAATGGCTGATCAGCTGGATATTAATATTAAAAGATATCAGCGAATGGAGAATTTAAAGACAAAACCTGATGCAGAGATTCTGCATTCCTTATTTTGGGATTTGGGATATTCACCATTGGTAATGATAAAGCAGGATATGCTTTATGTAGATGAGATAAATAAAATCTGGGATGAATTTCCGGAAAAAACAAGAGAGAGACTCGAAGGTGTGATTGAGCAAGGCATAAAATTAATGCAAGAATTTGGAAGTTCATCAAAATGAAGCGCATATTGATTCTGGAGGATAATGTAAAAACACTGACTTCTTTAGAAAAAATGATACGGGAAATTAGTCCAGAGATTATAACTTTTCCTGTACAAACATATGAAGAAGCTTGTATTTGTGCAGTGAAACAGCAGATAGATATATTTATTTTAGATATCATTTTAAATACAAAACAACCAGGTGATACTTCAGGACTGGCCTTTGCTCGTGAAATGCGGAATTATAAAAAGTATCAGTTGACACCGGTGATATTTATTACTGTTTTAGCTGATCCGGAATTGTATGCGTATCGAGAACTGCATAGTTTCGGATATCTCGAGAAGCCATTTTCAATGGAAAATGCGAGAAAGTTGGTGATGAAAGCCTTAGAATATACGATACCTATTGAGAAGGAAAAGACAATTTGGTTGAGAAAAGATGGGATTTTATTTGCAGTACCATTACATAAAGTGATTTGTGTAGAGACAAGGAATCACATATTATATATCCATATGCAGGAGGAGCTGTTGGAAATACCATATATAACCATTAAAGAATTTATGAGTGAAGCAGATGGCTTTGGATTCTGTCAATGTAGCAGAAGTACGGTTGTGAATAAAAATTACATAAAAAGTGTAGATACTATTAATCGTTACATATCTTTCCGGGGAACGGATAAAATCGTTGAAGTAGGACCTGTTTATCGAAAAAAATTCGTAAAGGAGATGAGAAATGGGTGAGCGGCTTTATACGTTAATTGAAATTTGTAATATCATATGCTGTCTGCATTTTATTCATAATAAGAAGGTAAAAATCGATATTCAAAGCATTCTATTGATCTGCACAGACAGTATTTTATTTGAGTTGATCAATATTTATGACGTGAACCGAAATTTGTCTATGTTGATGTACTTTCTGATTTTTATTTATATTATCGCGGAATTTGGCGCAGATATAAAAAGTGCAGTGGTTGCAAATCTGATTTATGTGATAGTTTTAGGGGTAGGACAATTAGTGGGAGTTTTGATCCTTACCTTACTGCGTTTGGAATCTTTGGCAGATTCGTTAAGTGCGATCATTATAAATTTAATAGCGTTTATTGTTTTGTTGTTTATCCGGAGAGAATTACACAGTTTATATAAGTTTGCGATTAAGAAGAATTTTATGGTGTTTACAGCATTTCTGATTTCTTTTTTGGTAATAATTAAAGGGATTGTTCAATATAAAAAAGAAATGGAAACATCTGTTGGTCAGTTTATGATGTTGTTGCTTGTAGGAAGTTTAACTTGTATTCTAGTATATAGCTGGCAAAATGAGAAGGAAAATAAAGCCAAGGTTGAAAGAGAGCTGCAGATGCATAAAATGTATGACAATTCTTTTGCAAGCCTAATTGCCACGATGCGGAAAAAACAACATGAATTCCATAATCATCTGCAGGCGATTGTCGGAATGCATTATACGTTAAAGAATTATGAGGAGCTGGTTAAGGAACAACAAAAATATGTTGGAACTCTGTTACATGAAAATAAATTTTATGGTTTGTTAAGCAGCAATTGGCCGGTGCTGGCTGGATTTTTATACAGTAAATTTTTAGAGGCGGATGCGAAAGGGATTGGAATAAAATACACCCTTGGCGTAGAAATGGAAATGTGCAGGATTCCGGAATTTGTCATGATTGAGATTCTGGGAATTTTATTGGATAATGCGATCGAAGCGGTGGAAAAAATAGAAAATCCAATGATTTATGTGCGTGTAGTGAAGGAAGAATCTTTTTCCATACAAGTAGCAAATACCATAGAAGATCTGACATATGGAAGCGTTATAAAGTTCTTTGATGAGGGATATAGCAGTAAAAAAGGGCATCAGGGGTTAGGATTACATAAAATTGCAGAGTATGGTCAGCGTTATCATTTTGAACCCAGAATTATTAAAATGAATTTTGAAGAAAGAGATTGTCTGGCAATGATTATAGATCTATAAAAAATACTCGGATAGAGAACATCATGTGTTTGCATCTATCCGAGTATTTTTAGTTATTTTTCAGGGAATGGATATTCACCAAAGAATAAGATACTGCAGCCTTCCCAGTGCATCATAGCAGAACTAGCTAAGCACAAACTGCATACAGCTTCTAAAAGTGATTTCACGATAACACCTCCTTTGCATATGCGATTGATAATTGAATCATATGTATCATAATCACCCAAAATCCAACGGAAAGATATTGATTTTGAGGGAAAATGAACGTAAAAATAAAATGGATAAATAAAAAAATAACTAGGTATGTTCGGTATTGTTTTCGGCGGCTCGGTGTAATATGTTGCCGATAGATAGAGGGAACCGGAGCTATAAAATATGCAGTTACAATACACACAAGTAAGAGGACTAGTGTCCAAAAGGTTGATAGGATGAATCGTGGAAGCAAAAGGATGCAGAGTATTAAATATGTAAGAGAAAAAAATAAACATCCAATGTAAGTTTTACAATGTAACCCGCCACTGCAGAATCTTAAGATCCATAAAATTAGTGTTGCATAGAGATAATAATGGAATGCAGAAAAAAAGCTGAAGAAAATTCCCATAAAAATAAATTTACTTAGTTCGGAAAGACAGGTTTTTATGAAATAATCCATAACTTTTATTTGGTAATCGGTATAATGGTAATTTGTTTGCAGAAATGTTTTAAAGTTTTTCATATAGAATCCTCTCTGGTTTATTTATGACTGAGGATACTATTTTTGGTTGGCAAAATGGATTTTCTTGACTGAATGTGGGTGGATATTAACTGAAGATACAAGGTGGTGTATATATATTAGGAAGAAGAGGAATAGTTTTTGCGTTGAAAGAGAAAAAATGATTGTTCAGTCAAATTTATAGAAAGTAGATGTTTCATCAGTACAATACTGATGAAGCTATAGTACGTATTACAGGAATTATAGCGTGTTTTTTAGAATGAAGAAATTTCGTATGATAAACAAGGGTACTAAAAATGGAACATGCATATGATGAATTTAATATACAAATTGGCAAAAGAATAAAAAAATTACGTTTACAAAGAGAATACACAAGGGAATACCTGGCAGAATGTGCAGATATATCTGCGAAATTCCTTTATGAAGTCGAGGCAGGAAAAAAAGGGTGTTCAGTATATGTTTTACACCGGTTAGCTATATCTTTAGGCGTTACTGTTAATTATTTTCTGCAGGATGAATCACAATATATGTTGTCAGAATCTGAAGCTATATACAAAAAACTTCGAGAGGAACAGCAGGAAAAGGTAGACTCCTTTGCTCGAATGCTATATGAATTGTTAAAAGCACTTGGAGAGTAAAAAGATATCGTTGAGCAAAATAATGTAGAAAAGTGTAAAAGAAGTGTTAGGATTGGGAACAGTGTAAAAGCTGTTCTTTTTTTGCGTATAAAAACTCGCACAAAAAGTAAAGAAAAGTGTGACCTGTAGTTTCTTCCGTATTTGCAGGTTTATGATTACAATTTTCATATACAAAGAAAAATGCCAGAGGATAAAAACGATGGAAAGTTGCCAAAAAATAAAATTTTACCGTAAGAAAAGAAATATGACACAAGATGAGTTGGCTGAAGCAGCAAATCTCTCTACTTCATATATTTCCCAAGTAGAAACCGGAAGAAAAAATATTGGGAGAGAAGGACTGGAGAAAATAGCGGAAGCATTGCAGGTGCTTCCGGCAATGCTGATTCAGTGCGATGATATGGTGCGGAAAGATGTAAAAAGCTGTCAGATTATGAAAGAACTGGAAGACTGCAGTGATTATGAACTTTCAGTGATACATGATATATTGCTGAGTTTAAAGAGTAGTTTACGTGAAAATTATTTGGGATAGGTTATCAGCCGATGAAAGAGTATTTGGACAAGTATTTTTTCATCGGCTGACAAATATTCGATTGAAAACTGAATAGCCAGTATACACAGGTACATATTCTGAGACACAGTATTGTGATGTGAAACCAGCAGCTTCGCCATGAAATACCTGTCCGAAAGGATAAACGCCAGGAATCGTAGCAGAAGAAGCAAAGGTATGTTAGCGGCATTTCACATGGATCAAAGGTGGCAGATTGATTTGAAATGAGGAAGATAATGATACTTCCGGCAGCGAAGAGCTGTCGGCCCGGTGTAGCGCCCGGGATCAGCGTGTTGTGAGACAGGGTACAGCAGCGATGATATGATGGTGCCAGCCAGCCCGGTATACTCCCGAATGGCAGGGGATGGGACAAATAAAATTCAGGCTGACGGAAACAGTCAGCCTGATGCCATATAAAATGTCACAATAAAAGAATGTGATAAATCATTTTATTATATTCTTTTGTTATGACATGGATGAATATAGGACAAACCAGTATGAATATTATGGAAGGAAAGATACAGGAGAGAATCACATATGGAAAAAGAACAGTTGGTTGATTTGTCAGAGGTAGAGATAGACAATTCTTTAAACAAAGCGGAAAGAATTCACAGTTTTATAGAAAAAGTAGGAAATCCGTATGCCTTTCGAGTAGGTAATGTGGAAGTGGAGATTTCTTTTGAATCTGATGGAGAAAGTCTTCAGGACAAGATGGAGCGCTATTTTGAAATGATAGTTTTTTGAGAAGAAGCTTGAAAGAGATTAAAAGATTTGATAATATTAAAACAGGACAAATCATAACAAATCTTATATTTACAAGCTGTTCTCGGAAGTTAAGGAGGATGGCTTATGAAGTCTTCAAAGAAAGAATGCTATTTCGCAGGGGCTTATACAAGATTATCGCAGGATGATGGAGATAAAGCAGAAAGCGACAGCATCAGAAATCAAAAAGAACTTATCAGAAATTTCCAAAAATCACATTCAGAAATTCATATTGTAGAAGAATATTCCGATGATGGATATAGCGGGGTCAATTTTGAACGTCCGGGATTTCAAAAAATGATAACGGATATACACGAAAAGAAAATTGACTGTATTATTGTAAAAGACTTATCCAGATTTGGGAGAAATTATATTGAGACCGGAAAATATATTGAACAGATTTTTCCGGCATTAGGTGTGCGTTTTATTGCGATTAATGACAATTATGATAGTGCAGAAAAAAGACAGCCCGGAGATCAGATTATTTTGCCATTTAAAAATCTGGTAAACGATGCATATAGCAGAGACCTCTCTGTTAAAATTCGTTCAAACCTAAATGCCAAACGTCAAATTGGAGATTATGTAGGAGCATTTGCACCGTATGGATATAAAAAGGCAGAAGATAATAAAAACCAGCTTACTATTGATTGGCCTGCAGCTAAAGTGGTCAGGCGAATTTTTCAGTTGAGAATTGAAGGAAAGAGTAATGCTGTAATTGCGGATATATTGAATCAGGAAGGAATTCCTTGCCCGTATGATTATAAAAGGCATTCTCCGGACAGCAGAAACTTTGCATCAGGATTTCATGGAAATGGAGAAGCTTCCTGGTCATTCAATGCGATTAATAGAATCCTAACGAATGAAATATATTTGGGAACGATGGTACAGGGAAAGAGTACAAGACCCAACTACAAAATAAAAAAAACTGTAGTAATTGATCAGGAAAAATGGATTCGGGTAAAAAATACTCATGAGGCTATTATTTCTCAAAGAGATTTTGATATTGTGCAAAAATTGGCAGGAATTGATACCAGAATTTCAACAGGAGAAGGAGAAGTATATTTATTTTCAGGGTTGGTTCTATGTGAAAAATGTGGAGATACATTGATACGAAGGACAGTTGTGAGAAATCATACCCGATATACGTATTATGGCTGCTATGACAGAAAACGAACGATAAAGTGTAAAGGTGTAGTAATCCGGGAGGATGATCTTGAACAAGCGGTGCTCACATCAATTCAAAAACATATTCAGACACTGCTTGATATAGATAAGCTGTTGAAACATGTGGATGAAATGCCCTTGTTAAAACGAGAGACAGATGCATTGACGGAGCTGGTTGCATCTGCAAAAAACGAATTATTACGCTATCAGAATCTGAATGAATCTTTATATCGTGATTATTTGGAGGGAATAGTTGATCAGGATGAATATTTGGATTTGAGAAATATCTATTCAACAAACGAAGAACGATTACATAAATCAATTCAGGAATTGGATCGAAAGAAGCAGCAAGTTTTAAATAAAACAAGTAGTTATCAACGATGTATAGAACTCTTCCGGGAATTCGGAAATATTCAAAAACTGGACAGAAAGACTCTTGTAATGCTTATATCTCACATATCTGTAGTGTCGAAGAAAAAAATAAAAATCTGTTTTACCTATCAGGATGAATTTGATGATATGTGTTATCTGATACAAAAAATGAAGGGGGAACATGAAATATGGCAAGGGTAAGCAGGAAGAGAAAACAAGAGCAGGCGGTTGAAAAACTAGCAGTTTCGAGAGATGAGGTGTATCAGTGTGCTGTATATATACGTCTCTCAAAGGAAGAAAATGAAAAGAGTGACAGCCACAAATTAGATAATCAGGAGCAGGTGATTTTGAATTATGTCAGAAAAAATTCGGATTTGAAGATTGTAAAAATATATTGCGATAACGGATATTCCGGTACGAACTTTTCAAGAGCAGCATTTGGCGAAATGATGCAGGATATCAAGTCAGGGATCATCAGGTGTGTAATTGTGAAAGATTTATCTCGGTTGGGAAGAAATCATATTGAAACAGAGCAATATATTCGAACAGTATTTCCTTTTTTTAATGTACGTTTTATTGCTGTTAATGATCACTTTGACAGTCTTCACCCTGAGGGTGATCTTATGGCTTCCCTAAAAAATATCATTAATGATGCATATGCAAAAGATATATCCAGAAAAATCTTTACGGTAAAACAGAATCAAAGATTAAAAGGAGAATTTGTTGGAAATATCCCTCCATATGGATATGAAAAATCAGTTGAAGATGGACATAAACTGGTAATTAATGAAGAAACTGCGCCGGTAATTCGTAAGATTTTTCAGCTGAAAGAACAGAAAAAGACAAATACGGAAATTGCAAAGATCTTAGAGGAGGAACGGGAAATAGCTCCGATGACTTACTGGTATCGTAAGGGAAAAGTCCATCATGAAAAATACGCTCATCGGACCTGGGAAGCGACAACCATTAAGACCATTCTTGCCAATCAGATGTATACGGGTGATATGGTTCAGGGGAAAAAACAGAAATGTATTGCGGAGGGAAGGAATACACAAAAAAAGCAAAAAGAAGAGGATTATGTGATTGTTCCGAATACCCATGAGGCTTTAATAGATCGTTCTTTGTTTGATAAAGTACAGAAAATCTGCAGGAAGGAACTGGAAGCGAACAGAGAAAAAAGAAAAAAATATACGAACGTATCATCCACAGAAGATCTTCTGAAAAATAAAATATTCAGTGCCGAGGGTCTAAAAATGTATCGAGGAAGAAATGTCTATAAAAATGAGAGGGTTACATATAATTATGTAACTTCAAAATCCAGAAAAAATGACGGTTCTTGTTATAAATTTGTATATATCAGTGAGGAAAAAGTATTCCAGGCACTAAAAAAAGCAATCTATTTCTATATTGAACTTTTGTTTTCCATTGAAGATGGTCATATGGATAGAAAAAGAAAAGAAAAAGCGGAGATAGAGCAAAAGCAATTACAAAAGGAAATAGCGAATTCGCAAAAAAATGTAGAATGGTATACCCGGCGTTTAGCAGATACATATAAGGAAAAGACAGAAGGAAAAATACAAATGGAAGACTATATAAAGAAGCAGACAGAATATAGAGCTTGTAAAGAAGCAGCCCAGGAGAAAATAAAAGAACTGTCAGATAAGTATGAAATATATAAAATGCAATTATTAGGCAATCCTGATTATTTTGCAGTGTATGAGAATTTTTTGAAAACAGAGGAATTGAATAAAATGCTGATAGATGTATTGGTTAAAAAGATAACTGTGGCAGAAAATGCAAAAATTGAGATAACTTTTCAATTTGAAGATGAGATGAGAATGTTATATGAAAGATTAAAAGAGAGCTGCAGCGCATGAAGGAAAAGATCATTGCATTATATATTCGTTTATCTGTGGAAGACAGAGATTTGGATGAATTGAAAACCGCAAGTGTGAGTATTCAAAATCAAAAAGTTCATCTGAGGAATTTTTTAATGTGTCATCCGGAAACAGCATCTGGGGAAATTCGTGAATTTATTGATGACGGATATACAGGAACGAATATGGATCGTCCAGCCTTTCAGGAAATGATGAAGCTGGCCAGAGAGGAGCAAATCAGCTGCATTGTTGTAAAGGACTTTTCAAGATTCGGAAGAAATTATCTGGAGGTTGGAAATTATCTGGAACAGATATTTCCTTTGTTGGGAATCCGCTTTATATCCGTAGATGATGGTTATGACAGTAAACAGAATCAGGGGGATGTACCTGGGCTGGATGTCGTTTTCAAAAATATCATACATGACTACTATAGTAAGGAATTATCAGTAAAAGAAATACAGACGAAAAGGAATCTTTCCCAAAAAGGATTATTTTTGGGTGCGATTCCACCGTTTGGTTATGTGAGAGATCCGGATAACCGACATAAATTATTAGTAGATCCGGAATCTGCCGGGACAGTGAAAAGGGTTTTTGCATTCGCATTGGAAGGAAAAAATTTGTCGGAAATTGCGAGAGTTTTAAATAAGGAAAAAGTGGAATGTCCGGGGCAAAGGCTTTGGAGATTGGGGATACGGACGAAAGGCATACAGGAAGAGGAAATCCAGAAGATGAAATGGAGTGCAGATTCTGTAAGAAATATTCTTAAAAGTCCGGCAGTCATTGGCAGCATAACGAATCATCGGGTAGAGAGAAAAGAAATGGGCAGAGCAGGTTTGAAAAAAGTCAATACGGAGGAACAAATTATTGTAGAAAATATGCATGAACCTATTATTGAAAAGAAAATCTATGATCAGATACAGAAAAACTATATTCAAAGAAATCAAAAAATGTATATACCCGGAGAAAAAATTAAAAGGCATCTGTTTAGTGGGATTTTAAAATGTGGATGCTGTGGGAAAAATATGGTGCAGGAAGGTGGGGCGAATAGAAAATATCTATGCAAATATTCCCGTGAGGACAATGATGAGTTACATCGTACAATATATATAGAAGAAAATGTTCTGCAGGAAGCTATGGCTGATTTTATTTTAGTTGGTTTAAAATTGAAGATAAGTCAAAAGACAGAAGAAAAGAAGTCTTCACGAGAGAATACGGGAGGGAAGAGAAAAACTCCTTCTCAAAGCTTTCATTCAAAGAAGAAAATGCTCTCTGATATTTATGAGGCTTATGCGGAGGGAAAGATTGATAAAGACACTTTTTTGAGAAAGAAAGAAAATATTCGGGAAATGTTTGAGACAGAAGATGTGGAAGCGGAGACAAAAACAGCGGTGGTAAGAACGGATTTGGAGAATCTACTGGAAGAGGTTCAGAGTACAGCAGATGATTCGTGGCTTACACGTGAAGTTTTGAAGGTCTTTGTCAAAGAAATTTGGATTTTTCCGGAGAGCGAAATGAAAATCATTTGGAAACCTGAATGGGCACTGGAAGGTGCTGGGAAAGATAGCATTGGGAAAAAAGAAAAGTGAAAAAAGTGAAATTTTATTCCATAATAAAGCAAAACTTTCAGAGTTATGATTGAAGAAAGACAGAGGTTGACGTTGATTGTGAAAAACGTATATGATAAACTAAATATAGATTTTCTTTGCTTTCTAAAATGTTGAAAAGGGCTGCGGTAGTTCCGGGCGAATCTAATAGGAGATAATATAAAATGATTGTTCAAAACGTAGATATAAAAAATTTCAGAGGAATTGAATACGCATCTATAGAATTTAAACCGGGATTTAACTTGATTAAAGGGGAGAATGGAAAAGGTAAAACTTCTATATTAGAAGCGATTTCTGTTGGATTAGGCGGATTTATCGCAGGATTTAGTGATGTCTCAACACGACATTTTTCTAAGGATGAGATAAGAAAAGTGATAAAGTTGACAGGCGATGGGTCATGTGATGAGATTTATGAGGTTCCAACAGAGGTGGTGTTAAAGGCAGATATCAACGGTGAAAATATTGAATGGATTCGAAGACGGACAAGCATAAAAGCATCGCGCAGTACGATTCAGCCGCGTAAAATTTGTAAGGTTGCAGAGGAAATGTCAGTGAATCCTGATGCGGAATATCCGATATTAAATTATCAGGGCGCAGGAAGAGTATGGTCTCAAAAAAGAGAGAAAACAGAAAATGTATTTAAAAAAAAATACTCCAGAACAGCAGGTTATATTGACACATTATATGAAGCTTCTAATATAAAACTGCTTTTAAACTGGTGTATTAAGATGGAGCAGATTTCATGGCAGAAAGAGCAGAAAATTGCAGAATATGAGGCTGTGAAACAAGCAGTAGCTGATTTTATGAGTTATATGAATTCAGGTGGAACATATGAGGTCTTCTATGACAAACAGTTAGAAGACTTAATGTATAAGACCGAAGATTTGGTACTTCCTGTGTCAGATTTAAGTTCTGGCTATCAGTCTTTGATTTGGATGGTGTTTGATATAGCCTATAGAATGGCAATATTAAATCCGAATAAAAGATCAGAGGTATGTGCAACAAAAGGAATTGTTTTAATCGATGAAATTGATATGCATCTGCATCCGAAATGGCAGTGGAATATTATAGATTCTCTGAGAAAGACATTTCCAAATGTCCAGTTTATAGCGACAACACATTCTCCTATATTATTTGCATCAGCAAAAGATGTGTGGATTATTGATATCGAAGAGGCTGAGTATCAGTATGGGTATTCGCACTATGGAATGGATATCAATACTGCACTGCAGGCTTATCAGAATACTACACAAATACCGGAGGAAGTGCAGAAGAGAGTTAATCAGTTTTATGATGCTCTGGATGAAGAAGATTATGGCGAGGCGAAACAAATATTGGAAGAATTAGAGAAGGCAACAGCACCAGATCATCCAACATTGATTCAGATGAGAACAAGATATGAGTTTGATACAATGGAACTGAGGGATTAATATGATATATATTCAAAAGGGGAAGGAACCGGCATCATTGACGGCATATAAAAAGCAGGCTCATGCTTATTATGATGGATGCAATAAAGATGATATTAGAGAAAATTTGCTGCGGGAGCAAGGATATCTTTGTGCGTACTGTATGCGGAGAATTGAAAAAGAAAAAATGAAGATTGAACATTGGGATCCGGAAGATAATCTGACAGAATTGGAAAGACTGGATTATAGCAATATGCTTGGAGTGTGCCTGGGGCATATGAATGGACAAAAGAAAAAAGATGATACCTGTGATACGCATAAAGGCAATGTCAGAATAATTGTAGACCCAAGAGACAGCAGAACCCTGTCTGAGATAAAATACAGAAGTAAGTCAGGAGAAATCTATTCGGAAAATGAAGATATACAGAAAGATTTAAATGAAACCCTGAATCTGAACAGTGAAGGGCACAGATTACCTCAGAATAGAAAAGAAAAATTAAATGCTGTAATTAACGAGATTGCAAAGACAATGCCCCAAGGTACCTGGACGAAAGAAAAAATCAGGAACCTTATGATCGAATATGGCAAATGTAATTCAGAAGGAAAGAAGACGGAGTATCTGGGAATTATACAATGGTATTTGGGTAAAAAAATGAAATAAATTGAGAAATTGATTCAAGTAGAGGATGATAAAAAGCTGAAAAAAGTTTTTATCATCCTCTTGACATTTTGAGAATGCGGTTTTTTGAGTAATAATCAGGAAGCCTTATTGCTGACAGATGAAAAATATCAGAACAAGGTGGCAAAAGCAATCTGCAGTGGTACTTTGGAATACCTGAGCAGCCTGGCAGAGAAAAAGTGAAAATGAAAAAATCGCAGGAGCCTGAGAAGTCTTGTGATAAATTTACACTTGCCCATCGCACGTTACTCTAGTATACTGTTATCAGATGTGAAGAAATAAGGTGAAAGAAAATGAAAACAAAAGTGATTCGCATGAATCCCCAGGAATTAGATATGGAAGGTATCCGGGAAGCCGGAGAGATTCTGAGACAGGGCGGCCTGGTAGCATTTCCCACAGAGACGGTATATGGACTTGGAGGAAACGGACTGGATCCGCAGGCATCTGCTAAAATCTATCGGGCGAAAGGTCGGCCTTCCGATAATCCACTGATCATTCATATTGCAGATATGGAAGATCTGGAGAAAATTGTAAAAGAGGTGCCGGAGAGTGCAAAAAAACTGGCATCAGTTTACTGGCCGGGACCATTGACAATGATTTTTCAGAAAAGCGATATTGTGCCTTATGAGACGACCGGTGGAATGGATACTGTGGCAGTGCGTATGCCGGATCATCCGCTGGCACAGGCACTGATCCGGGCAGGGGGAGGCTATGTTGCGGCGCCCAGTGCCAATACATCGGGTCGCCCGAGTCCAACGATGGCTTCCCATGTGGAAGAGGATCTGGATGGGAAGATTGATATGATTCTGGATGGCGGACCCGTGGGGATCGGTCTGGAATCAACAATTGTGGATTTTACGGAAGAGATTCCGACGATTCTGCGTCCGGGATATATTAATCAGGAGATGGTAAGACGTGTGATCGGTCAGGTGCAGATGGATCGGGGATTGATCCAGGCAGACAGTAAAGTCAAACCGAAAGCTCCCGGAATGAAATACCGCCACTATGCACCGAAAGCGGATCTGACCGTGGTGGAAGGATCACCGAAAGCTGTACAGGAGAAAATCTGTGCGCTGGTGGAAGAAAAGATCAGAGCAGGAGAGAAGGTGGGCGTGATTGCTACAGAGGAGAGTATAAAGGCTTATCCGGAAGGAATTGTAAAGTGCATCGGAACAAGGGCAGATGAAGAGAGCATTGCGAGACATCTGTTTGCTGTACTGCGGGAATTTGACGACTGTGGAGTGACTTATATTTATTCAGAAGCTTTTGATACGCCCCAGATGGGACAGGCGATTATGAACCGTCTGATGAAGGCTGCAGGTCAGAAAAAGATTCAGGTTTGAGGATGAACTATGGTAATACGGTATAAAAAACTGATTTTTGTAGATACCAATGATAATTGCAGGGCGCCGATGGCAGAGATGATCCTGAAAAGAAAATTTCTTACCAATCCGTTGACGATTGAGTCCAGAGGGATGGTGGTATTATTTCCGGAACCGCTGAATCCGAAAGCGGAGGCAGTACTGACAAGCAACGGTTACCCGCAGCCAAGTCATATTGCCATGCAGTTAGAGCAGGAAGATATCAACAATGATGTTCTGATCCTGACGATGGAGGACAAACAAAAATCGCAGATCTGGGAAACGTATGAGAATGCGCCCCATGTCTATACAGTAAAAGAATACGTGGGGGAGAGCGGAGATATACCGTCCCTGCACGGTCAGCCACTGACTGTATACAGTCAGTGCTATACGGAACTGGAATTATTGATGAGAAAACTGGTAACAAGGTTAAACGAAGAGGAGGAACTGTAACATGATAGCAATTGGTTGTGACCATGGCGGATATGAACTGAAGAAGGAGATTGAGGCATACCTGGACAGCAGAGGACTGGAGTACCGGGATTATGGATGCGACAGCACAGATTCCGTAGACTATCCAATCTATGCAAGAAAAGTGGCTCATGCCATCGTTAAGGGAGAATGTGAGAGAGGAATCCTGATCTGCGGAACTGGAATCGGTATCTCTATCGCAGCCAACAAAGTACCTGGAATCCGTGCAGCATTATGTACCGATTGTTTCTGTGCACAGGCAACCAGAGAACACAACGATGCCAACGTACTGGCACTGGGTGGAAGAGTTGTAGGACCGGGACTTGCCATTAAGATCGTGGAGACATTCCTGGATACTCCATTTTCCAACGATGAACGTCACATCCGCAGAATCAAACTGATCGAGGAGCCGACAGACGGAGAGTAAAGTGCAGTAAAATACATGAAAAAGAAGGTAACAGACACAGTTATGAATGAAATTCCCGACTGTGATACAGAATGATAAAAGAGCGCTATGCCGGAAACGGCAGAAAGGAGAACAAATGTCAAAAGTAGTAGTTATGGATCATCCGTTGATTCAACATAAAATCGGAATTATCAGAAGAACAGAGACAAGTAGCAAGGAATTCAGAGAGATGATCGGTGAGATCGCTATGCTGATGTGCTATGAGGCGACCAGAGATCTGAAACTGGAAGATGTGGAGATCGAAACTCCGATCACAAAAATGACTGCAAAAGAACTGGCAGGAAAGAAACTGGCTGTAGTGCCGATCCTCCGTGCAGGTCTGGGAATGGTAGAAGGTATGCTGGCAATGATCCCGGCTGCAAAAGTAGGACATATCGGTCTGTACCGTGATCCGAAAACTCTGGTGCCGGTAGAATATTACTGCAAACTTCCGGCAGACAGTTCTGAGCGTGATATCTTTGTCGTTGACCCGATGCTGGCAACCGGTGGATCTGCAGAAGCAGCGATCACCATGCTGAAACAGAAAGGTGTAAAAAATATCCGTTTCATGTGTATCATCGCAGCACCGGAAGGTGTGAAGAAACTGCAGGAAGTACACCCGGATGTGGATATCTATATCGGTGCACTGGATGATCATCTGAACGATCACGGCTATATCGTACCGGGTCTTGGGGATGCCGGAGACAGAATTTTCGGAACAAAATAACAGCAGGCAGGAAGGCAACCCCTTGACAAATCAGGGAGTTTCCGATAAAATCCTATCAGCAATAAAATAAAAAGGCGATGAAGGGAATAGTACACAGGCGACAATCAACAGAGAGGAAATCAATGGTGGAAGATTTCTGTGCGGAACGTGTGGAACCGGCCCCGGAGCTGTCTGTGAATAAGCAGACCGCGACTTTGGCGTTAAAAAAGAGTGAAAGAAAGTGAGCAGTCTTCGGGCTGTTAATTAGGGTGGTACCGCCGGATAAGCATCTGGTCCCTTTTTGGGGATCAGGTGCTTATTTTGATCTGGAATCCCCTGGAGATAGAGAAATGTACTCTCGGATACAACTGACAAAAAATCATCTCGCAAAATCAGGCACAGAAAGATTCCGAGAGTACGTGAGAACAAAAATGGAGGAAATAAAGATGGCAAAAGACAAAAAAATGGTAGAAGCGATCACTTCCATGGAAGAGGATTTCGCACAGTGGTATACCGATGTAGTAAAAAAAGCAGATCTGATTGATTACACCAGTGTAAAAGGATGTATGGCGATCAAACCGGCAGGTTATGCGATCTGGGAAAATATCCAGCATGAACTTGATCGAAGATTCAAAGAAACAGGCGTAGAAAATGTGTATATGCCAATGCTGATTCCGGAAAGCCTTCTGCAGAAAGAAAAAGACCACGTAGAAGGATTTGCACCGGAAGTTGCATGGGTAACACACGGCGGACTCGAACCGCTGCAGGAGCGTCTGTGCATCCGTCCGACTTCCGAGACCCTGTTCTGTGATTTCTATGCAAAAGAGATCCAGTCCCACAGAGATCTGCCGAAAGTATATAATCAGTGGTGTTCCGTTATGCGCTGGGAGAAGACAACCCGTCCGTTCCTGCGTTCCAGAGAATTTCTGTGGCAGGAAGGACATACCGCACATGCAACTGCTGAGGAAGCAGAAGAGAGAACCATCCAGATGCTGAATCTGTATGCAGATTTCTGCGAGCAGGTACTGGCAATCCCGGTTATCAAAGGAAGAAAGACAGACAAAGAAAAATTTGCAGGTGCAGAAGCTACTTACACCATCGAATCCCTGATGCATGACGGAAAAGCCCTGCAGTCCGGTACCAGCCATAACTTTGGCGATGGATTTGCAAAGGCATTCGGCATCCAGTATACAGACAAAGAAAATAAATTACAGTATGTACATCAGACATCCTGGGGTATGACAACCCGTATGATCGGTGCGCTGATCATGGTACACGGCGATGACAGCGGACTGAAACTGCCGCCGAGAATCGCACCGGTACAGGCAGTGATTATCCCGATCCAGCAGAGAAAAGAAGGTGTTCTGGAAAAAGCCGCTGAACTGGAAGCTGCACTGAAAGCAGCAGGTATCCGTGTGAAAACAGATGCTACCGACAAGAGCCCGGGATTCAAATTCGCTGAGCAGGAGATGCGTGGTATCCCGGTTCGTATCGAGTGTGGACCGAAGGATATCGAGGCAAATCAGGCAGTTGTTGCAAGAAGAGATACCGGTGAAAAGATCGTTGTCGCTTTACCGGAACTGGCTGAGAAAGTAACAGAAATCCTGGATACAATTCAGACAGATATGCTGGAGAGAGCAAGAGCACACAGAGATGCACATACCTATACAGCAACCACCTACGAAGAGTTTGTAAAGACCATCAACGAAAAACCTGGATTTATCAAAGCTATGTGGTGCGGCGATCAGGCATGTGAGGACAAGATCAAAGAAGATACAGCAGCAACTTCCCGTTGTATCCCATTCAACCAGGAACATCTGGCAGATACCTGTGTATGCTGTGGAAAACCGGCGACAAAGATGGTATACTGGGGCAGAGCATACTAAAAGAAAAAGTGTGGGAACATCAATAAAGGCATACGGCTGTTATCGGTGTTCAGAACGAATAGCATGAAACAGAAAAGGAGTGGATAGAATGCGGTTACAGTTACCGGCAGCAGTAAACATGATTATTGATGTGCTTCAGGCACATGGGTATGAGGGATTTGCAGTGGGTGGCTGTGTCCGGGATTCGGTGTTGAACAGAACGCCGGATGACTGGGACATAACCACATCTGCCACTCCTTATCAGGTGAAAGAACTATTTTCCAAAACCGTGGACACCGGTCTGCAGCATGGAACCGTGACGGTCATGGTACATGGTGTCGGCTATGAAGTGACCACGTACCGGATTGACGGGGAATATGAAGATGGCAGGCATCCGAAAGAGGTACAGTTTACCTCAAATCTGACGGAAGATCTGAAACGTCGTGACTTTACGATCAATGCCATGGCTTACAGCAAAGACCGTGGGCTGATTGATGAATTTGGCGGGATGAATGATCTGCAAAGAAAGATCATCCGCTGTGTGGGAGATCCGTGGCAGCGGTTCGGTGAGGATGCACTGAGGATCCTTCGGGCGGTACGGTTTGCAGCGCAGCTTGGATTTGAGATTGAAGAAAATACCAAAAAGGCAATTGTGGAACTGGCACCGACGCTTTCAAAGATCAGTGCGGAGCGGATCCAGACAGAGACAGTGAAACTATTGATGTCGGATCGTCCGGAGATGTGGAGAAGTGTGTATGATCTTGGCATCACACGGATCATCATGCCGGAGTTCGATGCGATCATGGAAACGCCGCAAAATACCCCGCATCACATGTACAATGTGGGGGAACATACATTAAAGGCGCTGAGCCTGACGGAAAAAGACCGGATCCTGCGTCTGACGATGCTGCTTCACGATATTGGAAAAGCAAGTATGCGGACGACCGATGCAAACGGTGTGGATCATTTTAAAGGGCATGGTCCGGCGGGAAAAGAAATCGCGAAAAAAATTCTTCGCAGACTGAAGTTTGATAACGATACGATCGCACAGGTGACACATCTGATCTACTGGCACGATTATCGACCGGCACCGGAAGAAAAAGCGGTCCGGCGGGCGATCCACAAAGTGGGAGAAGATCTGTTTCCGCTGTTTTTGAAGGTACAGCGGGCGGATAACCTGGCGCAGAGCATGTATCTGAGAGAGGAGAAGCTGGCGCGGATCGACGGTGTGGAAAAACTTTACCATGAGATCATGGAAAAACACCAGTGTGTGTCGCTGAAAACACTGGCAGTGACCGGCAGGGATTTGATCGCAGAAGGAATGAAACCGGGACCGCAGATGGGAGCTGTGCTTCAGGAACTACTGGAGATGGTACTGGATCAGCCAGAGATGAATGAGAAAGAAAAATTGCTTGCCTGGTGGAAAGAACATGGGACTTGTCAAAAGGCAGAGGGTACTTTATAATATAGGGTACTTTAGAAATAAAGAGAAATATAAAGCTTCGGCGAAAACCGGGCAGAAACAATGGATATCAGAAAATCAGGAGGAGACGTTCATGAAGAGAGAAACCGTAATCGTACTCGATTTTGGTGGACAGTACAATCAGTTAATTGCGCGACGCGTACGTGAGTGTAATGTATACTGTGAAATTTATTCTTACAAAACCGATTTGGAAAAAATCAAAGCTATGGAGCCGAAGGGAATTATTTTCACCGGCGGTCCCAACAGTGTATACCTGGAGGATTCTCCTTCTTATGCAAAAGAAATCTATGATCTGGGTATCCCGGTTCTCGGTATCTGCTATGGTTCTCAGCTGATGATGCACCAGCTGGGCGGAAAAGTATGCAAAGCGCCGGTTCGCGAATACGGTAAGATTGAAGTAACCGTGGATCAGTCTTCTGCATTATTTGAAAATGTATCCGAAAAGACCATCTGCTGGATGAGCCATAACGATTATATCGAGCAGGCAGCGCCTGGATTCAAGATCATTGCTCATACACCGGACTGTCCGGTAGCAGCAGTGGAAAATGTAGAAAAGAAACTGTATGCAACCCAGTTTCATCCGGAAGTTCTTCATACAAAAGAAGGAAAACAGATGCTGGCAAATTTCGTATTTAACGTATGTGGTTGTGCCGGCAGCTGGAAGATGGATTCTTTCGTAGAAGAGTCTATCAAGGCGATCCGTGAAAAAGTCGGTGACGGTAAAGTATTGTGTGCACTGTCCGGCGGTGTGGATTCTTCCGTGGCAGCTGTTCTGTTATCCAAAGCAGTTGGCGATCAGCTGACCTGTGTATTCGTAGACCATGGTCTTCTGAGAAAGAACGAAGGCGATGAAGTAGAGGCGGTCTTCGGTCCGGACGGCAATTATAACCTGAACTTTATCCGGGTCAACGCACAGGAACGGTTCTATGAGAAACTGAAAGGTGTGGAAGAACCGGAAGCAAAGAGAAAAATCATCGGTGAAGAGTTCATCCGTGTATTTGAAGAAGAAGCAAAGAAAATCGGTGCTGTGGACTTCCTGGTACAGGGAACTATTTATCCGGATGTTGTAGAAAGTGGCGTTGGCGGAGAATCTACCGTGATCAAATCCCACCACAACGTAGGTGGTCTGCCGGAGCATGTAGATTTCAAGGAAATCATCGAGCCTCTGCGTGACCTGTTCAAAGACGAAGTAAGAAAAGCCGGTCTGGAACTTGGCATTCCGGATTACCTGGTATTCCGTCAGCCATTCCCTGGTCCTGGGCTCGGTATCCGTATCATTGGCGATGTAACCGCAGAAAAAGTACAGATGGTACAGGACGCAGATGCCATCTGGCGCGAAGAAATCGCCAAAGCCGGTCTGGACAAAGAAGTAAACCAGTACTTTGCAGCGCTGACCAACATGCGTTCCGTAGGTGTTATGGGCGATGAAAGAACATACGACTACGCCATCGCACTGCGTGCAGTAACCACCACAGACTTCATGACTGCAGAAAGCGCTGAGATTCCATGGGATGTCATCGGAAGAACAACCAGTAGAATTGTAAATGAAGTGAAACATGTAAATAGGGTAATGTACGATTGCACGGGGAAACCACCGGCAACGATTGAGTTTGAATAGTTGACGCTGGGCTACAAAGCCCGTAACCACGGGGCTTTGCGGCTTTGGGTGTTTGAAATTGCATTATCATTGCATTTTTATATTTCTTTGTGATACATTGCAGTATGCTGATTACTGGTATAATTAGCAATACTTTGAGAAGCTGACTGGTAGCTGAGAACCCCGGTCAGCTTCTTTGCAATCTCAATATTGGTGTTTGGATACAGATGACCATAAGTTCCTAGTGTCGTCTGTATTTTTTCATGTCCAAGACGCTCTTTAATCAGCAGTGGATTTTCGCCCATGCTGATAAGCAGGGAAGCATGCGAATGTCTCAGGGCATGAATTTTGATTCTGTGGACACCAGCTAAATTTGCCAATTTCTCTAATGCTCTTGGAAGCGTTGTTTTGCTGGTGGGTGTACTGTTATAACTCAGTACGAATCCACAATTTGGTAAAACCTTTGCCTGGACCGCCTTCCATTCTTGTAATTCCTTGATGGTATCAGCATCAATATAAATGGTACGGTTGCTTGCCTGCGTCTTAGGTTCAACGAATTTGTAGTCATTCATTGTTTTATAGTACAGTGTTTTACTAATAATCAGCATACCTGTTTCAAAATCAATATCATCCCACTGTAAGGCGGCAGCCTCTCCAATACGCATTCCAGTCATAAATAAAAGCCAGAACGAGATGAAGAGATAGTGCTCGTAGTAGTCACCTTTGTACAGCAGGGATATTACCTTCTGAAACTCCTCCAAAGTCCAGAAGTCGATCTTTACTTTTTTAGATTTGATATTGCCGATCATGCGGGCAGGATTCTTCTTTGCAAGTCCGAGGATAATCGCCCGGTCAAAAGCTAAACATAACATTCCCTGAACAATGCGTACATAGTTTGGACTGAATTGTTTTGCCAACTTGAGCTGCCAGGTCTGTACATTTATCGCTTCTATTTCGGACACTTTCTTCTTGTAGAAATAGGCAAAGTGTTTTTGAATGGTCGAGTAACGATTCTTGTAGGTACTTTCTTTCACCTGAGTTTTGTACCACGGAAGATAGATTTCTTCAATAAACTTTTTGAAGGTAATGTCTTCCTTCTTATCAGCTAATTCTTCCGTTGATGCAAGAATCAATTTGGAATACTCGGCACGGGCTTCTTTTTTTGTTGAGAATCCGCTGCGGTATTTTTGAATCTGTTTTCCGGTTACAGGATGATATCCGAGGTTGGCTCGAAAATAATAAGTGCCGTTTTCTGCTTTTTTAATTGGATCTTTTGCCATGATTTCACTCCTTACTAAAATGCAAAAAGCACGATCATTCTTGCTTATCGGGCAAAGTAATCCCTAATAATTCTTCAACGGCTTCTTTTGGAACCCTGTCTAATTTTCTGGATTGATAATAGGTATGCCCCTTTTCTACCATAAGTTCCTTTGCTTTTTTGATAATATCAGCAGCAAAGGAAGGACCGTAGCCTAATTCAATCAAATCCCTTTTTGTTACAGTTATCATGAATCTCCTTTCCACAGACAGGGAATCAACTTGATACCTGTCTATTATTATATCAAATTTTGAGTAAAAGTTCTCTAATAAAAGCGCTATAAGCTAAAATCCCAAAAGTCTATGTTATTCTTTCAGAAGCCAGTTCCTATGCCCGTTCCGGCCACGTAAAACGGTGTTACTTTGTAACTATTAAGCTGCAGGCGTGCGAAGATGCAAACTATCTGCAGTCACCTATATCAATCTCCCGAAAGATTTCTTTTGTTTTCAAGGTACGGCGAATGGATATATTACCCATTCAATTAAGGAATAGGGGGCTTTTCTTTAAGATTGAAAAATTTTAAGAAAAAATGATAAAAATAAAAGCTGCCTTGATTTGGCAGCCACGGAAATCTATTTGCGTTTTAGAGCCAGACGATTCAGCATGGAAATGAGCGCAAGCATATCCTCGTCATCGAGTTGTTTCATCAGATCAGTTGCTTTGTCAATCAGAGGAAGATTGTGCAGCTCTGAATCGAAGAACTGTTGAGGAGTGACTTCCAGATAGTCACAGATATCCAGAAAGCTCTGCATGGTAGGCAGAGAACGTCCGGAAGTGAGGGACTGGATGTAGCTTTTATTTTTGCCAAGATCCAGACTCATCTGATATTCAGATACATTTTTCTTTAAACGCAGTTCGCTGATGCGTTCTCCAATAAAGTTTTTATCCATACATTTACACCTCTCTTCCACATTTTAAACTATTTACTTACAGCAAATTACGGAATAAAATAGAGATATATTTGAAATATAGTGATTATTCCGTAATATAACCGTAATTTACTAAAATGATACAAAAAAAGAAATTATGGATGATAGAAAATGGATTTTGGGGTATGATGATAGCAAAGGAAGTGGATGTCTGTGCGGATTATAGGAAATGAGCAGGAAATTGAATGGGCGAAGGAAGCACTGCGGAATCAATGTAACGATTGTCCCTACTTGGACTGCTGTAATGAAAAGGCGAAAGAGGAGTCAAAGCAGTGTGGAACGGTTCGGTTTGGCTGCCGGGAGTATCTGAAAGAGAAGATTGAATTCGTAGTAGAAAAATAGATGTAGTATTTTGAACAAATATAAACACCATATATAGTATAAGCCTGAATTGACATGAGGAATATCTTGTGCTAGTATACTGATATAGTTTATTTTATGCACACCCTTTTTGGGGAGTTTCGGGATTCATAAGAATCTCCAAACTTACAGGAAACAGCAGGAGCTGATTCCTGGCATAAGTAGTTTATGTTTGTAGTGAGTGTCACGGTATGCCTTTTTTGGCTGCGTGGCACTTTTGTTTTTTCAGGAAGAAACCAGACTTTTAAGAATGAACAGAGAAAAGACTCTCTTTTCATTCTTTTTTTGTGCTTACATTTAGGTTTCGGCATAGTTGCATGCCACAACCAGCTTCGGCTGTTGATGGATAAATATTATTTTAAGAAAGGTGGAATAAGAACATGAATGAAGCAAGAGTGTATGCAGATGGATTTGAGAGATCCTTTGCAGAAGTAAAAGATCTGCTGGAGTTTCTGGCAGAGAGAGGAAGAAATGCCAAATGGATCAGAAAGCCAACGAATACGTTACGGCTGGCACCACTGGAAAAGGAGGCTCAAAATCTGGATGCGGCAGATGCATCCATGGAAGAAATTTTGGAGGATACAGAGAAGAATACGCAGCTTGTACTGAAAATGAGAGGAGAATCCTATCCGGTACGTGACTGTGCCATCCGCACCATTTTAAGCCGCGCAGGTGTCAATGGAGACGGGCTTCGCAAGCTGGATAAGGCAACATATGCGAAGGTAGTCAATTACTGCCTGCGGGTTGCAAAAGGGGATGCCCTGATTAAGATTGCGGACGGAAAGGTTTCCGCAGTACATGGCGGGGATAAACATGATTATTGCATCCTTGATATGAAAGCCATGTTTGAGACAACCTGCGAATATCTGAATCTGAATTTCAAAGGCAGTGTTTACATGGAGGGCTCTGGTATCTATGACCATTCCATTGTATCTGCCATGTGGAAGCTCGGAGGAAGTCAGGAACTTCTGGATACTTACCGAAAAGCACTGGATGCACACGGAATGGATGAGAAGATCCTGTCACCGGCACTTCGTTTTACCACATCTGACGTGGCAGCGAGCGGTGCAAATCTGTATCCGATGCTTTTGACAGACGGACCAAACGGCGTTATCAGTCTGGGAAGTCCAATCAAGCTGGCTCACGATAAAGGGGCAACGATTCTGGACTTCCGGAAAAATCTGGAGCAGGTATGCGCCCGCTATGTGGATGCGATGAAGAATCTTACTCAGCTTATGGACATTGAGATCCGTAATCCGGTGAACTGCCTGAAGCTGCTGATGAAGGAACTTGGCATTAAACAGAAGATCCGGAATGAGGTGGTGGAGCTATTTGTATCCCAGAACGGGGAAGGTGCCTGTACGGCACATGATCTTTATTATGCCATGAATGAAGCCTCCTTTTTTGCAGCCTGTGAAGGAATGTCCGGACAGGGCATCCTGAAGCTGGAGGAGGATATTACGAAGGCGCTTATAAAAGACTGGAAAAAATATGACGTTTATGGAGCAGTCAAATGTTAGGAGGAATTGGAATGAATAACAAAGCAGAGTATACACCGGAAAAGGTTGTGGATATCAGTAACCTGTCAAGAGAAGACTGGTTGGAATACCGCAAAAAAGGAATCGGCGGCAGTGATGTAGCGGCAATCATGGGGATCTCTCCATTTGCCACTATCCGGGATCTGTTTTACAACAAAACAGGTGTGCAGCCGGTCATTCAGGAGGAAGAGGAAAGCAACTGGGTTGCCAAGGAAGTCGGACACCGGCTGGAAGATCTGGTGGCAGAAATCTTTTCCAAAAAGACCGGACTGGAAGTATTTCCGGTACGTGTCATGTTCCGGCATCCATTATATCCGTTCATGCTTGCAGATGTGGATTTTTTTGTTCGTATGCCGGATGGGACATTTGCGATTCTGGAATGTAAAACCTGCAATTATAATGCGAAAGATAAGTGGGCTGATGAGGGTATTCCAGCTCATTATGTGCTGCAGGTAAGGCATTATCTGTCTGTGATGAATATGCAGAAAGCCTTTATCGCATGCCTGTATGGAAATAACGAGAATGAGTTTGTGTATCGCACCATTGAGCGTGATCTGATTGAGGAAGAAGACATCATTGATCAGGAAACGTATTTCTGGCAGGAACATGTATTGAAAAATGTAGTACCGCCGCATAACGGGAATTCCGATCTGGTTCTGGCAAATATCCGTAATTATGGTGGTTTTGCAGACAAATCTATTCCGGAAATTGTGCTTTCCGGTCTGGAATCAAAAAATCTTGAGAAGTATCTTACCCTTTCGGAGGAAAAGTCACAGTTGGAAAAACGGAAAAAGGAAATCGAAGCAGAACAGCGGGCAATCAGTGTTCCTTTTGTGGAACAGCTGGGGCAGGGCTGCAAGGCAGTGCTGGAGGACGGTACGAACCGTTACCGTATTACCTATAATCCGACCAGACGTACTTCGGTTGGGAAAGACCAGATGGAGAAGCTGAAAAACCAGCATCCGGATATCTATGAGGAATATACAAAAACAACGGAGAGCCGTACTTTCCGAATTAAGAAGGAGGCGGCGTAATGAGAAAACCAAATGAACGGATGCGGATAAAAAGCTGGAGGGATATAAACAATGAGGTGCAGATTTAAACATAAGATTTTCCAGAATGAGGAGAATGGGTATACGATTGCCATATTCACCACACAGGATACGTCTGTCCCCCTGTCAGCCAGAGACAAATATCTGGCATCCCGGAATATCATCGGCTTCTCAGCGATTGGATTCGGTCTTCCGCTTACAGACGAGATTGAGCTTGAGATGGAAGGCAGATGGGAGAGCGGAGAGCATGGAACTCAGTATCAGGTGGAAAATTTCATGGAGGTTGTACCACGGACAAAGGAGGGTATCTTAGGATACCTTTCTTCCGGTGCAATCAAAGGTATCGGTCCCAAGATGGCAGATACTATTTTCCGGAAGTTTGGGCTTCAGACACTGGAAATCATGGAAAACAACCCGCAGGAACTCTTGAAGATCCGTGGAATTTCCGAGAAGAAGCTGGCTGCTATTGTGGAGTCCTATGGAAAAAACCAGGTGTTCCGGGAACTGATGACGTTTCTGGCGCCTTTTAAGGTAACACCCAAAAAAGTGAATATGATTCTGAAGAAATTCGGAAATGAATCGGTGGATATTATCCGGCACCGCCCTTACATGCTGAGTGCAGTCAAAGGCTTCGGGTTTCTGACTGTGGATGCGATCGGAAGACAGTGCTGCTGTGCACTCAATGATCCCATGCGGATATCCGGGTGCATCGGACATATCATGAATCAGGCAATGAAAGAAGGACATCTGTTTAAGCAGCGTCAGGAGGTTATCAGGGAAGCACTGGAAATGCTGAACCGGGATCTGCAGGTCATGGCAGTATCGGAGCAGGATGTCAGTCAGGTGCTTTACCGGCTGGTGCTGCAAAAAAGCATTGTTGTGGAGGAAGAACGGATCTATTCTATCCGGCAGTATGAAGAAGAAACACAGACCGCTTCCATGATAGCCAGACGGCTTTTGGAGAAGCCGGTTTTGCTGTCCATTGAACCGGAGCTGGAAAAGGCACAGAAGACACTGGGGATCACGCTGTCAGAAACACAGAAACAGGCAGTGCGGATGGTGTTTGCACATCCCATCAGTATTATTACCGGAGGTCCCGGAACCGGAAAGACAACGGTTCTCAAGGTGATTCTCTATATCCATCAGGCGTTATGCAGGTCAGAGGTACAGCTTATGGCTCCGACCGGACGTGCGGCAAGACGTATGGTGGAGAGTACCGGCTGTGAAAATGCATCCACGATGCATCTGGCCCTGGGGCTTTTGGGAGATGATACGGATTTTGAACCGGATTTTGAGTACCTGTCTGCCGGATTTCTAAATGTAGATGAGGTGTCCATGGTGGACATGCATCTTGCCTATGAATTTTTCCGGCGGGTTAGCAGACATGCCAGAGTCCTTTTAGTCGGGGATAAGAACCAGCTTCCATCCGTAGGAGCCGGGGATGTGTTCCGGCAACTGATTGCCTGCGGGCTGATTCCGGTCACGGTACTGGATCTGGTTTACCGGCAGGGCGCTTTGAGCAGCATACCTTATAATGCAAAACTGATGCAGGAGAATAAGACTAATCTGAGCTTTGGGGAGGATTTTCAGTTCATTGCCTGTAAAGGAGCAGATGAAGCGGCAGAGATTGTCCGGAGGATTTATCTGGACGAGATTGCAAAAAACGGCATGGATCAGGTACAGATCCTGACTCCGTATCGGAAACGCAGTGCTGCCGGAGTGGATGAATTGAACAAATCTCTGGAGGATTTTGTAAATCCGCCAATCGCAGGGAAGAAGGAACTGCATATCGGCAGTCAGGTGTTCCGGGTTGGCGATAAGATTTTACAGAATAAAAATACCGAGATGGCGAGTAACGGCGATCTGGGCAGGATACTGGACTGTATCACGGATGAGGATGGAAATGCCAGGGCAGTGATCGGATTCCCGGATGGGCGGCAGGTGCAATATGAAGCTGACCAGATGGAAATGATCGAACATGCTAACGCAACAACCATCCATAAGGCACAGGGTTCCGAATGTCCGGTTGTCATCATCCCTTGGGTAAAAGCCTTTTATATGATGCTGAAGCGCAATATTCTCTATACCGGAGTGACCAGAGCGAAAAGCAAGGTTTATCTGGTAGGGGAATGGGCTGCAGTCTGTCAGGCAATCCATACGGATGACAGCGGGACAAGGAACACCATTCTGAGTGAGCGGATCGTACAGTATTACGATCAGTATCAGAGTGAACAGAAACCGGAAATGGAGCAGTTAAAACTTGTTGTTTAAAAATATTTTTCAATTTTTGAAATAAGCGGACTATTACTCTTATATAGGGGAACGTCTGCTTTTCTAAATGAAAGGAGCAGAGAATGAAAGAATTATTGTATAAGAAATCAGAGGCAGTTGCCGCTTTGAACCGTGTGGATGGCTTCCATCCGATGGAACTGGCAAGAAAGATTGGAGAAGAAGGGCAGGAGGAGCAGCTTTATCTGGATGTGAAATACCGGAAGCTATGGTTTCGTCTGGTCAATCCGGCAGGAAAGATCATCAGCCGGATTATCACTTTCACAGAGAACATGGCAGTTGTGGAAGCACGTATCTATCTGGATAAATGTGATCAGGAAGACAATTATGTAGCCAATTCCTTTTCGCAGAAATTCCGGAGCGATGACCCGAAGTTTGGAGACAAATTTCTGGAAATGGCAGAAACAGCAGCCGTAGGAAGGGCATTATCGGATGCCGGATATGGTGTGCAGTTTGCGGATGTGGGAGAGGAAAATGATCCTGCACAGGTAGATGCCGGAATTCCATATCAGAATCCACAGATGCCGGATTCAGGTGCCATGGAAAATGCAGCCATGCCGGATTCGGGTGTCATGCCAAATGCCCCTATGCCAACTTATGGAGAGATGCCAGGTCAGCCGGAATATGCAGGCCAGCAGATGATGAATCAGTTCTATCAGCAGGCACAGGCGGCGGGAAGCACCATTTACCATGGCAGTGGACAAATGCCTGGCTACGGTTCCGCTCCGGCTGCCTCTACGCCGCCAAAGACCGGACAGATGCTGCAGGGAGCATTACAGAATCTGGATACGTCCCTTCCGGTAGAAGAACTGATGAAACACATGAACTATGAAATGGCAGTCGGGACTGTGATTCCGGGAAAGGGAAAATACGGCGGAAAGACCATGGGACAGGTGGCAGTTGAAAGCCCGTCAACGATCCAGTGGTTTGCCGAGCAATATTCCGGACCGAACAATCTGGTTCCGGCGGCAGCAAAGGTAATTTTACAAAAAGCAATGCCGATGGCTGGTTAAGGAAGAACCCCGCAGAGAGCTTTTTTCTGCGGGGGAAAGGAGGAAGAGACCGGGATGTATTATGATATGTCTGGGTTTGATTATGGAATACTGGATGTGGTGCAGGTGCTGCATCTCAGAAAGCGGCGGGGAAACTATTATGACTGCCCGTTTTGTGGAGAGACGCATGGAAAACTGAATATCAATGTGGAAAAGAATGTATTCCGGTGCAACCGCTGTGATGCGTCCGGGGGGATGCTGAAGCTTTATGCGGATTTGCACAATGTTACACTCTCCGAAGCAAATCAGCAGATCCGGGAAGCATTAGGAAAAGGAGAATACCGGACGGATTATATCAAAGCAACGCCGGTACAGGAAGAAAAGGCAACGGCAGAGCTTGCACCCATAGAGGAAATCCACCGGACGTATCAGAGAATGCTGTCCATGCTCACGCTTAACAGGAAGCATCAGGAGGATCTGCAAAGACGAGGATTAAAACCGGAACAGATCGAAGCACAGCGTTACCGGAGTGTCCCGCTGTTTGGAATGAAGAAGCTGGTCAAAAGGCTGGCAGAAGAAGGATATATGGTGAAAGGCGTGCCGGGATTCTACCGGGATACAGACGGAAACTGGACGATTAACTTCAAAGCAGAAAACTCAGGAATCCTGATTCCCATAGTTTCTTTGGACGGGTTCATCCAGGGTTTTCAGATCCGGGTAGATCATGTGACTGACACGAAAAAATATATCTGGCTGTCCAGTGTCAATTATGACCAGGGAGTTTCCTCCGGAAGTCCGGTACATGTGATCGGTGATCTTGCCGCAGAACGTGTCTATCTGACCGAAGGAGCCTTAAAAGGGACCATAGCCCATTATCTGTCCGGCGCTACCTTTGTGTGCGTTGCCGGAGTGAACCAGTACCGGAATCTGAAACCGGTGCTGGAGCGGATGAAAGGATATGGGATGAAACAGCTTTTGGAGGCGTATGACATGGATAAGAAGATGAAAGTAGCCTGCAATAAGCATGACAGTAAGTGTGCGGTCTGTTTTGAGCGTTCCCCTGTTATCTGCCAGCATAAGGCGGAGAAACGGAGGATTATCCAGAACGGCTGCAATAAGGTCTATGAAATCTGCCGGGAGCTTTCCCTGCCGATGAACCGGATGGTCTGGGATATGGACGAGAGCGGGGAGTGGAACGGGAAACACAAGGGGATTGATGACTATTTAGCCGCCATCAAACAGAAGGAAGGAACCGGGGCACAGACTTCGGCTCTTCCGAAAGGAGAACAATCATGAGAAAAAAAGGAAATACGGTTCTTGCAGGACTCATTATCTGCCTGTTGCTTGTTTTTCTCGCAGCGGCAGGAAAACTCTTTGGTGCTTATCTGAAGTATCAGAAAGGGGACGTAAGTTACGAGAAACTGCAGGAATATGTTCAGGAACCAGAGGAAGAAGAATCACCGGAGTCTGAGAAAGAAAAGGAGGAACCTAAGAATAGGTATCTAGAAATTGATTTTGCAGGTTTAAAAGCGGTTAATCCGGATGTCATAGCGTGGATTCAGATTCCGGCACTGGATATTAGTTATCCGGTGGTACAGGGGAAAGATAATGCATATTATCTTCATCACCTTTTTTCGGGAGAATCCAATATCAACGGGAGCATCTTTGTGGACTGCCATAATCAGCCGGACTTTACGGATCAGAATACGATCGTGTACGGGCATAATATGAAAAACGGGAGCATGTTCGGAACTCTGGATAAGTACCAAGACAAAGAGCTATTTGAACAACATCCGGAGTTTTATCTCTATTTGCCGGACAAGATCCTCAAGTATCGTATCTTTTCCTGCTATGCGGGAAGAACCGGAAGTGAGGGATATAGGTATCATTTCCCGGAAGCGGAAGATTTTCAGACGTTTCTGGATACGGTGTCTTCTTATAGGGATTATGATACCGGCACCGAGCTGTCGGCAACGGATCGGATAGTTACGCTGTCTACCTGTGTCAATTCCAGACGGAATTATCGCTATCTGGTACATGGAAAATTAAGCAGTGAGATCATCACAGAGGAATAAAAGAATCGTGCTGGTGTGAGAAGAAATTTCTTATGCCAGCTTTTATTATGGGAGGAAATGTAATGGGAACAGCATTGGTTATGGAACATGCAAACGCACTGGCACAGATGATAGTCAGTGAAAAGGACAAGTTATTTGATGAAAGAGTGGAGGCTCTTGTAAAACTTTATAGAAGGGCGGAATTTTATCTGAAGCAGGGATTTCTGGAGAGCATCGTCTGCGAGTTCCATCGGAAGAAAGTGGAAATGATTATGCAGGCGGAAACAAAAGGAGAGATTACGGAAATACTGAAGTTATCAAAACCGCATTTTGACGGGAAAAAATTTGTCTATACCTCTCCGTATGCTGTGGAAGAGGAAGAGCTTCTCCTTTGGTCTCTGACATCACTGCAAGGTCCACTCCGGGATGAAGGGTATCGAAGATATCGGGAATTATTTGAGAAGTGCCTGCCGGAGATGGCAGAAAAGATTCCGGCGTAGAACAATGGCATAACAAAGGAACGAAAAAACTATCTTTTATTTTACTGTAATTTCACTCTTTATTGAATCTGCAATACTTTACAAAGTTTTTTACGGAAAAATGCTTCGGATTAATATACTTAACACCAGTATCTATCAGCTTAAATTTTGAATAACCAAACACCAGTGTTTCATTATTCACAAAAATCGTCATCTATCCAGAAAGCAGGTAAAATATGTTCACAATAATCAGAGTATTTTCTGCATTCAATACATTCTTCATCTAAAGAATCTACGCCGACATAATGAATATGATAATCTACAGTATCGTTTACAAATCTTTCAAGGAAGATGTTCAAAACAAAGGCTACTCTATCATCACAATAAACATAACCAATTAAATTCTTATGAATGATACAGTAAACGAGATAAACACAGCGTGTATCAACGATGCAGTTGAAATTGTATCCAGATTAAAGCCTATTTATACTTTAAAGCATGCACGGAGACAGCAAGAAGACCTATTCCTGTACGGAAGAGGTCTTCCTGTCCTTATACTAAAGTTAATTGGTATGCTGAAGTCCCGCAAAAGCAACATTTAATTTACCTCCAGATTACCGCTTTTAAGAGATAGATAATCGGAACTTCCGCTAAGCAGATAGAAAAAATATTCCCCTTTTTCATCTGGTGAGAAACTATATTTTCCACTCAGTTCATCGAACACTTCTCCTTCATACATTATCCCGTCTTTTACATAACCGATAATCAAATCTTGGGATACTGTAATGTCTGATTTATATTTATCAAACGAAATGACTATATTATCTTTATCAGTTAGTTCCCATCCCTTTCCATTGTCTTGTGTAAGTACACAAAGTGAATTGTTGATTAGAATTATTTCTGGAATGATATACATTTCATCTGATTTATCAGTAGGAATCTCTACTATTGATGATGGTATGAAATTAGGCATCAGACTGCTTTTAACAATTCTGCTTTCAGGAAATTCTGATGAAGATTTGGCTAATTCCTCAATATCAACAACTTTCCCCTTTTCATTGGTATATACACCGTCTTTTAATATGATGTAGCTTCTATCATTGGTTTCTGTCCCGATTAAATGTCGATTGCTGTCATCAATTAAAGCCGATGTTAACAGATGACTGATTGCAGCATATACAGGCATACACAAAAACACTGAAACCACAGTTACAATAATTGCAGTTCTATAAGTGAACTTTAAAGGCTTATGTTTTGAAGCTGTTTTACAAAATACATTTTGACGTATCTTTTGTTTGGAATATTTTTTCAGTATTTTATTGCAATCATGAAAATACACTTCCTCAATAAAAGATTCATCAATTTCACTCATTAACTCATTCAAAGAAAATTTTACAGTCTTCATATCTAAATCCCTTCTTTTCCATTTTTAGTTTTAATTTTTTACGTCCGCGTAACAGTTTGGATTTTACTGTAGATTCTTTTAATCCGGTTTCTTCTGCTATTACAGCGATTGTCTTAGTGTAATAGTAGTACGAGATAAAACATTTTCTTTCGTCAACTGATAGTTCATATATGCTTTCTTTTAAGCATTTGATTACTTCTTCTTTTAACGGCCCGTATTCAATATGTTCGTTCGTTCCAACCTGAAACGCATCTTCGTAATTTTCAAAATGCATCTTAGAGGTTTTTCGTAATGCGTTTTTTGCCATGTTTCTTGCGATTGTTCCTAAATAGGGTTTGAATGTGCTGTAGTTATCTGTATCTAAATCTGCACTGTAATTCCATAGAGCTACAAAAACATTAGACACGACCGCCTCCTTGTCTTCATATGGCAAAGCACTTCCAATAATATTCTCGACTATGTATACAACATATCTGTAGTATTTGTTCATACATATTTTTAAAGCGCGCTCATCTTTATTTTTTAGTTCGAGCATCAGTTGTTTCTCATCTATGTTAAATAACATGCTTCTACCTCATAAATTCAGTGAATACTATAGCAGTGGTTTAATAATGGGAATGTGTATTTTCAAAAAAGGGAACCGAGAAACCAAGTTAAAAAGCTTCAATTAAAATCAGGATAAGTACTCACCAGCACTTGAAATATTTTCCACTATTAAAATGTAATAGAAAATGATTTGATTGTAAAGGCATCAGAGGACAGATTAGTTACCATGCCGTAATAGTAATCTGTTGCCTGTGTCGTAAATCCTGAACGCAAACCACTTGCTGTAATCTCACGCACAAATTCTGATGAAGGTCCAGCTACGTATGCGCGTACTCTTGAACGATGAAAAGCAGAACGGCTCAAAGTGTAATTTATAGTTATGTATCTGCCGCTATTACAATAAAGTCCCATACTGTTATTTGATGGTGTTAATATGGCGACTTCGCCATTTTTCAATGTGATTCCGCGCCAAGTATATCGGGCATATGCATTTGGAATAACACCTTCTTCAACAACTTTCTGCAGGCTTTCGTTAGCAAACACAGTGTACTTCCATTCAATCATATTAGGGTCATCTGTAAGCGGCTCTGCTGCAAAAACATTAACACTTAGCGACAGCATCATAACGAGTGTTAGGATAAAACTGATTATTTTTTTATAAGCCTTCATATATGTACACGACTCCTTTCCAAGGTTCCCTTTGTAATAAGATACACAGTAAATATTGTAACGGTTGCATTTATTTAAAAAATTAAAAAAGATAATTTTTAATTTTTGTTTTTTGAATTTTTTGATTGGTAAAATAAGAAAATGGATTATAAAGAGTTGCACTCTAGGTACCTCCTACGTACAGAATAAGTATCAAATACAAAGGAGTGAAATCATTATGATTAAAAAATTAAGAGTAGCCGTGGATCACGGGAACCGGAACATGAAAACCTGTCATTTTATCTTTACCACAGGACTGACGGAACAGGATAAAAAGCCTGCCAGGGGAGAGAAGTATCTGAAATATCAGGGAAAGTATTATACCCTTAGTGAGAAGCGGATTCCGTACCAGAGGGACAAGACGCAGGACAGCCGGAACCGATTCTGGATTCTGACTTTATTTGCCATTGCAATGGAGCTGGAGCAGAAAAGCCAGATCCAGCCGGAGGATGTCATTCAGGTGGAACTTCCGATTGGGCTTCCGCCGAAGCATTTTGCAGAGCTTTGTGAGAGATATGAACGCTATTTCAAAGGGGACGGGAAGGTGCAGGAACTGTGCTTCAACGATAAAGTCTATCACCTCTGTATACAGAATGTAATGGCGTTTCCGCAGGATTATGCAGCCATGATGACGAGGATGATGGAAATCCGTGAGATTCCGAAAGTCGTAGGGATTGATATTGGCGGATTTACTTCTGATTATCTTCTGATGAGAAGTGGCAGACCGGATATGGATTATTGTGATTCTCTGGAAAAAGGTGTGATTACCATGTATAACGATATCATTTCCAGTATTAACAGTGAATATGACATGCTTCTGGAGGAGGCAGATATCGACAGTATCATCAAGGGAAAAACGCAGTATTATGAGGAAGCTGTTGTACAGGCAGTAGAAACCATGGTTCAGAATTTTGTTACCGATCTTCTGAACAGCATCCGAGAGCGGGGCATTGATACAAAATCTACTTATACGGTGTTTATCGGCGGCGGAGCAGTGCTTCTGGAACGATTTCTGGAGCAGGCAGACCGGTTGGGAAAACATACCTTTATCCGGGATATGAAAGCAAATGCCGATGGATATGATCTTTTGTATCGCATGACACAGGCTGGAGTGTGATTTTATGGGAAAGAAAAATCCGTTTGTATTCACTATTGGTTTTGATAAGTCGGATCCAGATCACGTGTATGTGACAGAACTTCTGAATACGACAGAGAAAAAAGCAAAACTGATCGTTGCGGCAATTCTGGCATATACGGGAAGAACGGATGAGACAGGTAATGGCAGTATAAGCATGGAACCGGATATGCTCCGGCCAATGATGCAGCAAATCATCCGGGAAGAAGTAAGAAAGGTATTGGAAGGGCAGGACGTTTCTAAGATAAATAGAGAAATGCCCACAGAAGTTGATTTGATGGAAGAAGAACCGCTGCGGATGGATCAGACTATGAGACAGAATGTAGTGGATGCTATCAGTGCATTTCGCAGGGCATAAAAAAGCAGGAGAGATACACATGCTTATGGCAGTGTACTCTCCTGTTCTTTGTATCAGAATGGGAATAGACAGAAAACTCACAGACTATTCACAGATTACTCACAGATTGTCTTTGTATAATGTGTAGATGATGAAGGATACGGGAGAGCCTTAACTTAGGTTCTTGAATCCATCCAGAAGTCCACGCAGTGTAGAAAGGGCAAGCTGTTTCTGCTCCTCCGGGCAGGAATTTAGTTCTGCCATGATTTGCTGCATGGTAGAATCCGGGTTCGTTTTCTGGTTAGAAAATATAGCATCTATGGAAATATGTAAGTAAGTTGCCAAGGCATAAAGTGTTTCCAACTGTGGATTGCCAATATAGTTTTCAATATCAGAGACAGTCCGTAAAGAAATCTTTGCCTGTTCCGCAAGGCTGTTTTGCGAAAGATTGCGGCGGAGACGTTCTTCCCTGACTGCATCTCCCAATAATTTTTTCACCATCTATATCACCTCACTTAATGCATATATTTTATCGTAGATTAACACTATACGAAATGCGTTAAAGTGCGTTATGATAAGCAGGATAACACATGCACAAATAGAGAAACATGGAAGTAAGTACGACAGACATGAATGGACAGCATAAGATAAAAGCCAAAGAGGAACTGAATCTGTTAAAAAAATCTTATCCATACAATGTGTCGGAGAGAAGTTAGAATATGCAGTATATGAGATACTATCATCGCATATCCTACACAATTACATAGAAAGAGAAGTATCGGCTGGACTACGAATAGAGTGGTCCAGCCTTTCTTTTTTTCGAAAAAATGAAGGCAGTGTCACGTTTTGTTGCCGCTCACCGCCATCCTCGGAATTTTTTGGAACGTGATAAAAAATTTCGGAGGATAAAACAAATGAACAAAAAAACATATACAGGATCAAAGATACAAAATCACTTTACAGCATATCTGATACAGTTTGTCCGTGGAAAACGACATGATTATCTGGAGAAGAAAATCCAGATGGCTGATGCAGAAGAACTGTTGGAGGATATTGGACAGATGGAGGCAAGAATTGTAATCGAAGAATTGCTGGAGAACCAAACGAGGGAGCAGCTTTTATTGCAGGAGGCACAGGGGAAATATCCAGAATGGAATAAGATGTCAGATGAAAGACTGATGAAAGCGCTTCATACGCTGCGGGATGAAGAACGGAAGCTGATTTACCAGCATGTGTTTGAAGAACGTACTTTTGAGGAAATGAGCAGGCTAAACGGGTTATCAGAGGAGCGATGCAAGGGTATTTATTATTATGCAATCCGGAAGATCCGCAAGGTGATGGGAGGTGAAAACTAATGAATTTTGAACGATTACTTTTAAAGGCAAAAGAAGGAAATGCAGATGCGGTACTGAAGATTTTAGAGATATATAAGCCGCTTTTAATTAAGAATGCGATTGTGAATGGCAGATTTGATGAAGATCTGTATCAGGAACTGGTAAGTACATTGCTTCAGTGTATCCAGAGATTCCAGATAATTGAGTAAGTTATCTTAAACAAAGGCTGCAATCACTCTCAGGGGAGTAACATCCTCTGGGAGTGATTGTTTTTTGAAGGGTGATATTGCCTCAGTTCGAAGCGGCAGACGGTGTTGATCTATTATGTTGCCTGATGCTTTAATGCTCTTTTGTTGTTGCCAGTTCTTTATGAAGATGTAGAGCCATAAACACAGTAACAATAGCAGAAATTACATCGGCAATCGGTTGTGCATATAGTATTCCATTTATGCCCCAGAATGATGGGAGCAACAGAATGATCGGAACAAAGCAAATACCTTGTCGGCAAGCCCCAAGAACGAATCCGGCGGTGCCTTTTCCAAGTGCAAGAAACAGAGAAGAATACACTGTGTAAAATCCAAATACGAAGAAGGAAAATCCATTTGCCATTAGCGATTTTTGACCTACAGAAATCATCTCTGTATTGCCTTCTGTAAATTGCGAAATAATCTGTGTGGAAAATAGGGCTATTGTCAATCCCACAACTACACAAAATATTGTTGACCATAAGATAGAAGTTTTAATTGCTTCCCTGAGCCGATCAAACTTTTTGGCACCATAGCTAAAGCCGGCAATTGGTTGGAAACCTTTTAAGAAGCCGAACACAACCAGAGTTCCCATTGAAGTGATTCTTGTAACAGCGCCCATTCCGGCGATAACAGCATCTCCATAGATATTAGCTTCCCGGTTTATGAATGCGATAGAAAGGCTTGTAAGAAGCTGGAAAGTCAATGTGGGTATACCGATTTTCAGAATTTCAGTTATGATCTGCTTAGAAGGACAAAATTCCTTAATGGAAAATGTAAAAGCGCTTTTTTTCTGTAATGCATAAATTAAATATACAAGAGTAGAAGCCATTTGAGAAATTGCTGTAGCGATTGCCGCACCAGCAACCCCCATGTCGAGAGTATAGATGAAAATAGGATCTAAACCAATATTCAATACAGCTCCTAATAATAATGCACACATAGTTGTTTTTGCGGCGCCTTCACTTGCAACGATATTGTTCATCGTTACATTAAATACATTGAAAATACATGAAATAACATAGATTCTTCCATAAGAAAGGGCGTATGGCATAATCGTGTCTGTTGCACCTAACATGGTTAAAATAGGTTTCAAAAAAATTGCAGTTCCGATAATAATAACTGCGCCAATACAAACACTGCTGTATAATGCAGTACTGGCGACTTTACTTGCAGCTTCCCTATCTCCTCGCCCTAAAAGTCTTGATAAGTAGGAGGCGGCACCATTGCCAAACATCAGACCTAAACCAACAACTACTTGTCCTAAAGGAAACGCAATGGAAATTGCACCCATTTGACTCTCGCCAAGTCCTCCTATGAAATAAGCATCCACCAAATTGTAGAGAGCGTTAATAAGCATACCAATCATTATCGGTATACCAAGAGCCATTAGTGCTTGGGGAACAGGTGCATTTCCTAATAAATCCATTTTGTTGTTATTCTTGTTCATTTCAAATACTCCTTTCAATTAAGAATATAAATTATAGTAGTATAAATTATAGTATACTACGTGAGAGAATACTACTATAATTTATAGTAGTTGTCAAGCGTGTATCCTGCAATTTCCTTGACAAGAGGTATAAAATCAAATACTATAAATTACAGTATATATAACCGTAAGTATTTTATAGCTTTCGTGGATATAGAAAGTGGGTGAACTATGGCTACAATAGATTTAATTGTGTTAGGAATATTGAAAAAGGAACCGATGGGAGCCTATGATATTCAAAAATTAGTGGAATATCGTAATATATCAAAATGGGTAAAAATCAGTACACCATCCATTTACAAAAAAGCAATTCAGTTGGAGGAAAAAGGCTTCATTAAAGGAGAAATTGTGAAAGAAGGTAAGATGCCTGAAAAAGCAGTTTATTCATTAACAGATGAAGGCGAAAAAGAATTTGTAAAGCTTATGATGGAAACAGCCTCTAAACCCATTCACTTTTTTTTAGATTTTAATGCAGTAATTGTAAATTTGGATAAGTTACCGCCTGAAAGTCAACAATCATGTATTGCCAGTATTGAGGAAAATATTGAAATATTAAAAACTTATCTGGAGGAAAATCTTCGAGAGAAAGAGAATGATCCGGAAATCCCTAAGACTGGTATGGCAGTATTGCAACAGCAGATAGTTTTGGCGGATGCTATTGAAAAATGGATTATTTCTCTAAAAAAAGACTTTTGATGAAGAAGTCACTAGCTGATTTCTTATTAGGTCTGCAGGATTGGGAAGAAACAGGGATGGATGCCGACCTATGTTCCGGCTTTGTAGCCAGAACATAGAAATTTTCTTAGTGGGGAATCTCCCTCAAACCCGGTGCTCCTTATATCCTGCAGATTAAACTTCAAATTTATACCCATATCCAACTACTGTTTTTATGTAATTCTTGTCGCTGGAATACTTTTTTATCTTCTTGCGTATTTGAAAAATAGTGTTTTCCACGGCGTGGAAATAACCATTTGCTTTTTCATGCCAAACTGCTTCATAAATCTGTTGTTTAGTAAAAGCCATCCCTGGATTAGAATATAGCATATAAAGTACATCAAATTCTTTTACAGAAAAGTTAATGTCTTTTCGTACTATTAAGCCGTAGGTCGTAAAGGTCTGCGACTTTAACTTTACCCGGAAAGGAGCTGCCACATATATAGGCAGTGCTGTAATTTTAACAGTAACGGTCACCAATCTATGGGGATGGCTTGTATATCCGGCTGAAATGCTAAAAAATCAGTGGTTCTTATTTATCACTTCACTCTGCCCCGGTAATTATGTGTTTGCCGTTTCTGGCTCTTGCAGCTATTGCGATTCTACTGGTCTATTACCAGACTATTTGCAGGTAAAGCATTGCTCTGGTTTTGAATTTGAGTTTTGGCAGTCTAATAATAGCATTTTAGATTAGCTGTGATAAGGTGAAACAGATTAGGAGGAAAGTAAATTGCATTACAAAGACAAAAACCTACAGATAGATATTCGCTGTCATACTGTTTTTATGAATGATCAAAAGATTGAATTGAGTCTGAAAGAATTTACGGTACTAAAATATCTAACAGAACATCCTGGCTGGGTATTCTCTCACGAGGAGATTTATCGTAATGTCTGGAAGGAAGAACCGATTGACTGTGCTAATGCGGTTATGTGCTGCATTAGCCAGCTTCGTAAAAAGTTAAAAGTAGATTCACGGAACTGGAATTACATCCGCACCGTCCGAGGTGTGGGCTATAAGTTTCAACCACTCTCAGGGGAGTAACATCCTCTGGGAGTTTTTTGTCATATTTGTTGCACTTTTCGGCTCTGGTACGTACAGAAATAGAAAAGAAACATATCCCAAAATGTATACATTTTAGAAGTACGTTCCGGAAAGAGGGATTATATTTCAAAAAGGTTACACACACAGTTTTGAAATATACCAATAAAAGTGTGGATATTTTGGGACATGGAAAGGAGAAATGTGGATGCAGATATATGGATATCACCGTACCAGTACAAAGGAGCAGCATCTTGACCGTGGCATACAGGAAATTGAGCGGTACTGTAACGAGCATGAGATGGCACTTACGAATATTTTTACGGATCAGGAGACAGGGAAGAATTTTAATCGTCCGAGATATACCGTTTTAGTGGAGGATGTCCTGCGGCCGGGAGATATTTTGATTGTTACAGAATTGGACAGACTGGGAAGAAACAAGTATGACACCATGCAACAGATCCAGCGGATTAAGAACATGGGAGTGCGGCTTATGGTTCTGGAACTGCCGACTACGCTTATGGATTTATCTGTGATGGATAATGCGATGGCAAGGATGATGCTGGAAACAATCAATAACATGATGCTGGAGCTTTATGCTTCTATGGCGCAGGCAGAGCTGGAGAAAAAGGAGAAGCGACAGCGGGAAGGGATAGAAGCGAAGAAATTGCGGGGCGAATGGGATGATTATGGAAGACCAAGTGTGATGAAGCAGGAAACTTTTGATGAGAACTTTCAAAGCGTAGTTTCTGGAGAAACGACACCTACACAGCTTCGTAAAAATTTGGGAATGACGCACTCAACTTTTTATCGCTATCGAAAAACTTTTTATGAAAAATACCCGGAACTTTCAAATTCTGCAAATTAAAGTCCTATTACTTATATAGACCAAAGAATTTCAGGAGGAAAGAAATATGAGTGAAAAGAGAATAGGTACTTTAATTTATGATCCATCAATGGGAAGATTTGATATCCGGTTTGGGATTGAATCTTATTATGGAGGTCTTCATTGCGGAGAATGTTTTGATGTGAAGGTAAAGGATGCATGGATTCCGGTTCGGATTGAAATGGATGAAGACTGGTATCTGGTAGGGCTTCCTAAGACGAGTCTCAGTGGACTGACGGTTCGAATGTAGGAGGAGCATATGATGGAAGCTAAAAAGAAATATGAAAAGCCGGCATTCCGATTGGTGACAGATTTGGGGAGTATTTTGGAATGTCTGTATGAGGTATATGGAACGGATGGAACGATGTTGATTGCTGGGAACAAGTTATCGGATACGGTAATCTATCCGTTTATCCGCATGATTAAAAAGAAATGCAAAGCAGTGGATGCGGAAAAGCTGAATCTGATGCTCTGGAAGATTTATATGGTAAGTTCGAGAAAAGAAGAATTTGTGACGGCTGCTAAGAAAGAGCTGCAGCCTTATTTGACCAAGAAAGATGAAAAACAGATTGACACCACATATGACACCACATATACTATAGATAGGAGGCATTAAAGATGTCGAAATGGGATAAACTATTGACAAGAATTTGCTCATTATCGAAAGACCTTCGTTTTGATGAACTAAGAAAAGTATTAGAAAGTTATGGATATGAGATAAATGCTCCGAGAAGTGGGAGCAGCCATTATACATTCCGTAAAGCGGGATGCCAGCCGATAACAATACCGAAACACGAACCAATCAAGAAAATTTATGTTGAAATGGTAAAGCAGATTGTAGAAAGTGAGGCGAAAAACGATGAAGACACTGAATGATTATTTGGCAATGTCCTATCGCATGGAAATTGTGGAAGATAAGGATGAAGGTGGATTTGTGGTTTCTTATCCGGAACTGCCGGGATGCATCACCTGTGGAGAGACGATAGAAAGGGCAGTTGAAAATGCAGCGGATGCAAAAAAAGCATGGTTAGAAGCTGCACTGGAAGAAGGGATTGAGATTCACGAACCGGGAAGCCTGGAAGAGTATTCGGGACAGTTTAAAATAAGGATGCCACGCAGCTTACACCGGGATCTGGCGGAACACTCAAAAAAAGAAGGCATCAGTATGAATCAATACTGTATATATCTTCTTTCAAAGAATGATGCGCTGTTAGTAAAATAAATATACAAGAATATAGATGAAAAGAGCCGTCCGGATGGGCGGCTCGAAGTATTCTTTCTTTGATTAAAAATGATATTGTTCTAGCAGATAGATAGGAAGTGTTTGTACGTTTCCAACGGTTCCGCCTTTGGTATCACCTTTCAGATATAGTAGTTTATTGGCCTTCCCCTGTTCCAATGCCTTCAAGGCAGTAGATGCAGTTCCCTTACCGGCTTTAACTTCAATCAGATAGCGGATGTGAGTTTTCAATGTCTGAGCTACAAAATCAATTTCACCACCTTTATAAGTAGCAAAAGCCGGTGTCTCAAAGATAATTTCTTCCGGGAATTCCTGGCGTTTGGACAAGTTAATGTAAACATAGTTTTCGTTCAATGAGCCATCCATAGTTGATACAGTAGCACCAGTTCTGGAGAGATAATAATATGCAACTCCAAGATCCATGAAGAAGCAGCGGCTTCCCGGTTTGAAATTCAAGATGTCCAGTTCTGTGATTTTGCCACAGAAACCGATGATTCCAGAATGGTAAAGCCAGTTGATAGCACGATAGCAGGTTGCTTTAGAAAGATTACTGGAGTAATTCTTTGTAACGAGCTTTTGCAGTTCTTCACTTATACTGTCCTCATCTAATCCTTTCTTTTCACGAAGCAGAATACGGCAGATGCTTAAAAAGATGTTGGTAAAAACACTAATATCTGTGATGTCATCAAAGTACCGCATAGATTCGTTTAAGAAAATGCGGATGATTCTAACAAGCTCTTTTTGAGCTGCTTCCACGTCTTTTGTGTTAAGGTATGTTTCCACAACCTTTGGATAGCCGCCAATCTGTCTATAGATGTCGTAAACATTCTTTAATTCGTCATATAGTTCCGGTACGGTGTCATCTGCATGATCCAGTGGAAGTGATAGATACTTCTGAAAAAGCTGGTCATCCAATGCTTCCAAAAACTCTTTAAAGGAAAGGGTATAAATACGGATACTGGTAATATCTCCACTGGAGAATTTGAATTCCGGTTCCAGTACACGTCCCAGATAACTTCCAGTTACAATGAAATGCGCTTGAAAATAGCGGGTAAATTCTCGGATACGGTTGAATATCTCTGAGGATTCCTGAATTTCATCAATAATGATGACTGTATCGTTGGTATCTTCAAAATCCGGATCGAAGAGTTTAAAAGCATCGTGAAGCGGCTGCTCCGGTCGTTTTGTACCGGGAGTCCAGTCTGTGGCTTTTTTGTAACATTCCATAAATTGTTTGCCGGACAAATCAAACAGGTTAATGTAGATCTTGTGCCTGAAGTTCTCATCCGCAAATTTATTGATAATATATGTTTTTCCGACCTGTCTGGCACCATTCACTTCCAAGGTGCTGTGGACGGTATCGTTTTTCCAATCCAGAAGCTGATCGTAAACTTTTCTTTTCAGATACATGGGAAATGCTCCTTTCTTTCAACTGTTCCTATTATATCAAAATATGAATGGATAATATAGAGGGTAATTTCTGATAAATGATGAATTGTCTAGTCTGAGCAGTTCTTCACGGGTATTCCGGTTTCTGTCATTACTTTTTCGTACTGAAGAAGCTGTTCCCAGGTCAGCCATTCCGGTTTCTGATCTGTGGGAAAACCATTCCATAATTCTTTCATACGGGCAATATGGTTTTGAACGCTATGATTGCATAGGATAGACGGACTGCGATTTCCGTAGCCCAGATAGTATTCACAGTCAGACTGTAATTTACTTAACATCCGGTACTCGAATTCATAGGAACTTCTTTGATACGGAGCCGGATGAAATGTGTACTCCTGCTGTATGGGATGGGAAGGTTCTCCATCAATATGGTTAAAAGATAAAGAATAAAGATTCGGTTCAGGCTCTTTGCCAAGGTCAATATCCTTCCACAACTTTCCGAATTGGTCCTTATATACCGGACAGGAAAAATCATCCATGCCAGTATACTCAAGCACTAATTTTGTTTTTGCATTTTCATTCATTCTATTAGACCATCCTTTCCTTTATTGCAGACATTGAGTTATATTATTGGGCGCTGTTTCTGCATTCCACTGCAGCTTCGCACGTACATCCATCAGGATGATTCCTAACTGGTTTTCTCCGCAGTTATTGACTTTGCCCCAGAAATAGTCACCCCAGTTGTTTCCTTCAATAAGTGTGGACTCTCCGGTTGCAAGAAGTTTATCCCGGAGTTCCGGGTTCTGCATGAATTTGCACATGCAGATTTCATACATGAGCCGGACTTTCACTTTTTCCCAGTCCGGGCGTAATGTAAGATCTCTGCCGAGTTTCTTTGCATCAGAAGGATTATGCATCCGAAAAATACAGAATTTGCGTTGCTCTCTCGCAGAGAGTGTTTTCTGCGCTTGAAAAGCAGCTTCATTATTTGCATAGGTTTGTCCCATGTAAGAGACCGGTGCCGGATAGAAATTGCTTAGAAAAGCATAATCTCCCCGAAATTCATTGATCTGTGTAGGTATGCGCTTGCTTGTATTTGTTTGATTCATTATAAATTCCTCCTTTGTAAAAGAGGTGCGGCCTTTCAGCCACACCTCAAAATAATTCTCATCTATTGCAGAGATGGTTATGCAATCATCTCCAAAAATTCAGCTTCTGTAAGAATTGGAATACCAAGGCTCTGGGCTTTTGCCAGTTTGCTGCCGGCTTTTTCCCCGCAGATCAGGTAATCGGTTTTCTTTGTTACAGAGCTGCCAGGTTTGGCACCAAGCTCCAGAATCTTATCGTTGATACCGTCTCTGGTAAAATGCTCCAGTTTCCCTGTTGCTACGATGGTACATCCTGTAAATTTGTTTTCTTTTGTCATAATGGTCTCTTCCTTTCTTTGTTCAAATGTGAATTCGTTCTGTAAGTTTTTCCATAAATCAAGATTTGCTTCATCTGCAAACCAGGAATGGATGTTGTGATTTAAGATTTCGCCAAAATCCTCTAACTGAGTGAAGTCGTAATCTCCGACAGCCGCCTGTTCAAATGCAGTTAAATTTCCGGAAAATACGGTGTCCAGAATCCGGCTTTTGGTTCTGCCGATCATAGGAATATCCATGGAAACCAGATAGCGGACAAAGCTGGTCCTCCGGCTGGCGTTGATGGATTCCCACAAGCGGTCGAAAGATTTCTCACCATATCCGTCCAGTGCCACAATATCTTCCCGGTGTTCCTCCAGATGATAGATGTCCTGAAAAGAGTGCAGATAGCCCAGATTCAGGAATTTTTCTAAAGTGGCTTCTGACAGTCCTTCGATGTTCATTGCCTTCTTGCTGGCAAAATGGACAAACCTTCTTGTGATCTGGCTGTCGCACTGCGGATTATCACAATGCAGAGTTTCTACGGTGCGACCGTCGCTGGTCTTACGGCTGTAGGTTCTGGTTTTGGAACCACAGCAAGGGCAGACCGGAGGCGTGATGTCGGTATACCTTCCACGATCCAGATTATCCTCTATATGTGGGATGATCATGTTTCGTTTGGAAACAAGAATCCGGCATCCGGGTACAAGCTCCAGATTTTTGATAAAGGTCAGATTATGAAGGGAAGCTCTGGAAACATCACAGCCGTCAATCTCCACGGTATCGAAGATGCCGACCGGAGCAATCTCTCCGAATCTGGTCGGTGTCCATTCAATTTCACGCAAGAAAGTTTCGTAGGTATCATCCTCAAACTTATAGGCGAGGCCGTCCTTATAGTGGTGTCCGGTTTTTCCGCAGCTTTTGGAGTAGCTGAGACTGTCAAAAATCATGACAATGCCATCGATAGGAAGATGTAAATTTGCTGCTGTGGATACCAATTCCTGAATGAATTTCTCCGCATATTCTTTTGAAAGTCCGGTTCCTGAAATTGAGAAAAACGGGCAGTAACCAAAGCCCAGGTGTGTTAAACCTTCTAATTTGCAGGCTCTGCTGTCCGGGAAGGGAACATCCTCCATTCCTTCTAATACATTGAACGGAAGAAAGCGAACACAACGTCCGATACAGTTCTTCGGATCAAGACTTCGTACTGATCCGGAAGCAAAATTACGTCCGTTTTTATAAGGTTTTCCATTTCCATCACGCAGAGTATCTTTCAGACGTTCAAAATCATTGGTTGGTATAAAAGACTCACCGGTAATGACCAGACGTTCTTTGTGTGGAATGGTAAGCGGTACATTTAAAAATGCCGGGATATTGTGTGTAATATCTTCCCCCACTTCACCATCTCCACGGGTAGAAGCCTGAATCAGTCTGCCATCTTCGTAAATGAGTTTGGTAGTCAAACCGTCCAGTTTCAGCATAAAGAGAACTTCCTGTCCTTTCATGAAATCTAAAAGCTCTGAAATCAGTTTTGTTTTCTCAAGCGAGAGCAGTGGAATCGGATGGGTGACTTTGGCAAGTTCACTGACCGGATAATATCCAACCGTCTGTGTCGGAGAATTTGACAGGATGAAACCAGTCTGTTCCTCCAGTTCCTTCAGTTCGTCAAAGAGTCGGTCATACTCGGCATCAGATACCAGAGGGGCATCCTGATTGTAGTAGGCATGACGGTATTCATTGAGTTGTTTTACAAGATTCTTAATTCTTTTGACTGACATAGAGTCTCCTTTCTTTTGTGGCGTGCCAGTTCCGGAATCATTTGTTTCCGTAATCCTCCTTTCCCTGCGTTCAGGCATAAAAAAAGAGAATGACGCTTATGTTCATTCTCAAAATAGATGCAGTTTCCTGCAAAATAAAAAAAGCCAGAAGTCCCTGCTGCTTGTTGGGCATAGGAAAACTCCTGACTACGTTTCAAACCTAAACTGCGTGTGATAAATCCTTTCCGGATTGACACAAATAATTGATATAAGAATAGTATAACACTAGATGTAGTATATGTCAAATGAAATAGATTCCTCAATGAAGCTTTTGCCTTATGTTGATGACAAATTTGTCGGCTACAGGAATAAAAGCGTTCAGGATTTCAGATTTGCCCTAAGCGAAGGAATTCGTAGCCAGGTATTTTTTGCCACTTTCGTGGAGAAAGTCGAAAACCAGATAAAATCAATCTCTGTCATAAATGCCTCTAAACTGTTTTTACATCGTAGTGGTTATGCAAGTTCTAAATTTAAAAATAATTTTCACGAATAACTAACTTTTCTATATGCTGAATTGTCATAAAATATAGATTATTAAATTTGAAAGCAGATTGAAGGTGATAAACATGAGAAGTTATAAACGGTATACCAGGCGAAAGAGACTTTTGAAGCAAATCGCTGTGGTTGCTTTATCTCCTAATCGGGTATTCACGAAAGAACAGATCTATCAGCATATCTATGAGGAAGCGGAGTCAGAAGTGAATAACCGAATTTACGGTCTGATTAAGAACTTGAGAAAGAAAATAGAAGAAAATCCGGAAACACCGCACTACATAGAAACGATACGTGGTGTTGGTTATCGCTTTCGGGCATAAAAGGAGCCGTCCGGCAATGGGCGGCTCGAAGTGTTTCTCTTGTTGTTTATTTATTGTTTTTTTCGTTGTATACTGATAAAACGAGGTGATAAAAGTGGCATATAGAATTTTGATCGTGGATGATGACATCGAATTATTAAAGATGTTAAAGAACTATTTTGAAATCAAACGATATGATGTAATGATGGCAGAAGATGGCACAGATGCTTTGGAAAAAATCCATAAGAAACCGGATATTATCTTGCTGGACATCAATATGCCTAAAATAGACGGATTAGAAGTATGCAGACGTATCCGGGGCAAAGTAACTTGTCCCATTATCTTCCTGACGGCAAAAGTGGAGGAGCAGGACAGGGTAAACGGGCTTTTATCCGGTGGGGATGACTATATACTGAAGCCGTTTAGTCTGAAAGAACTGGATGCTCGTATTATTGCACATTTGAAGCGTGAGGAGCGTCATAAAGGGAAGTCTGAATACAGATTCCACGGAGACCTCAGTATTGATTATGGAGCAAAGAGGGTTCAGATCGGTGAAAATGATTTGGAGCTTACGAAGCTGGAATATGCAATCATTGAGTTTTTGTCCATGAATCCAGGACAGGTTTTTGACAGGGAGCGGATATACGAAAAGGTGTGTGGTTATGATGCGGAAGGTGACAGCCGTGTTGTTACGGAACTGATCCGGAGAGTGAGAAAGAAACTGGCGGAATATACGCAGACAGAATACATTGAGACAGTATGGGGGATGGGGTATCGATGGAAAAGATAAGAAATTTATCCTTGAAAAAGACAATGGTTTTATATACGATACTCAGCTTGATTGTCACTTTTTTTCTTTCTGTGTCAATTATTGAGATTGCCGGGCAGATACAGGAGGAGGTCTGGTGGAAGTACGTGGATCAGGACGAGTATTATCAGGCAATGAATGACCGCAATGAAAATTTTGAGGTAGTGGTACCGAGACCGAATCAGAGTAAAATGAGCAGAATGGACTGGCATATTTCAGAAACCTGTGATTTCCTTCAGACGTACGGAGTATTGCTTTTTTCTTTTGCCGGATGTGGAATTGCGGTCAGCCTGTTTTACAAAAATAAATTAAAGAGACCGATTCAGGAACTGAAGATGGCATCACAGATGATTGCGGAGGAAGATCTGGATTTTCATATGGCTTATGAGAACGAGGACGAGATGGGGATGCTGTGCAGGGAATTTGAAAGGATGCGTGGGCAGTTGGAAGAAAATAACCGTAGACTTTGGCAGATGATCGAAGATGAGCGGGTACTGCGTGCAGCGATTGCCCATGATATCCGCTCGCCGCTTGCAATCATGCGGGGATATCAGGAAATGCTTTTGGAATTTGTTCCGGAAGATATGCTTGATCAAGAGAAAATGATGGAGATGTTAAGGGGCGGTATGCTTCAGATTGAACGGATGAACCATTTTATTGATAGTATGAGGAAGATGACGAAATTGGAAGAACGGGAATTAAACTGTTCCGTGGTAGATATCCGGCAGTTGATAAACCAGATAGAAGCTCTGGCAGAAGTCGTGGTGGAAAAATCAGAAAAGAATTTTACAGTGACGACAGTGAGAGAATCTGAAATACTGACTGCGGATGAGGAAATCATCATGGAAGTAGCGGATAATCTGTTGGCTAACGCATTCCGCTATGCCAATCAGGAAGTTAGGCTGAAGCTGACAGTGACACCCCAATATCTGAAAATGAGTATCAGGGATGACGGAATTGGATTTCAGGAAAATATCGACAGGGTGACACAGGCGTTTTATCATGAGAATCCACAGGATGACTTAAAGCATTTTGGAATGGGTATGTATATCAGCCGTATCTACTGCGAACGGCATGGTGGGAAACTGCTGATAAAAAATGTAGCAGATGGCGGTGCGGAAGTTGAGGCAGTGTTTAAAAATTATGTATTAGAAGAACAACAGCAGAAATAAATGGCTGTTGTTTTTTTGTTGTGATTTGTAGGCTATGCTGTTTGTAGAAAAAAGAAAGGCGGGATGACTTATGAAAGCAATCATAAAAAGGAATCTGAAAAATTATCTTAAAAATCCGATATTCTGGATCGGTTTGATTGTTGTTTTAATCAGTATGTACCAGACACTTGCACCCTATCTGTCCATTCATTACGTGAAGTCGGATGAAACCTTCAGGAAGGTAAAAATGGCCTCCGATGGGGATGTTATGGAGGGATGTATTCCGGCAACACCGGATAAGGAGAGAGAACTGTGGGAGAAAGAGATTGTAAAGATACTTCAGGACACAGAGAATGGGTTTGGCATGTCGGAAGTAGAGGCGGAGGCAGTGATATCTGAGATGAAACAGATGAAGATTACGGAGGCGTGTCAGTATCTGAAAACGGAATACCACTTTAATGGTGCCAATTATGTGTATGAGGACGTTTCATGGTATCAGGGAAGCCCGGAGGAAGTCAACCGGTATATCAGAGAAAATCTTGAGAAACATCCATTCTCCTATTATTTCGGAAGAAAATTTACAGATTTTGCAAGCCTGCATATGGCATTCTTTGCAACGGTTCTGCTGGCGTTTTTATTTTTCCAGGATATGAGGAAAAATACTTATGAATTGCTGCACACCAAACCGATGACGGCTTTTCAATATATTGCCGGGAAAATAAGCAGTGGATTTCTCATTATGACGGCGGCACTGGTCATTATGAATATCGTATTTATCATTTTGTGTTACGCCACGGCAGTAAAATCAGGATTTGCTATGAACATACTGGATTTTGTTCAGAATTCGATCCTGTATGTCCTGCCGAACATCCTGATGATCTGCTGTGTGTATGCGGTTACAGCGCTGCTGTTTAAGAATCCGCTTCCAGCGGTTCCGGCGCTGGTTCTTTATATCATTTATTCTAATATGCTGACATGGGATAGCAAAGGACAGTGTCATGCAAGACCATTCTCTATTATGGTTCGATTTCCGGGGAATTTTTTTGAAACGGAATTGCCACATCAGGTATATCTCAATCAACTGCTTCTTGTGGCAGCATCCATACTGCTCATGTTTATAGCGGTGTGGATGTGGAAAAGGAGGAGAGTATATTGAAGAAAGAAGTAAAAATATGTATGCCATATTATAAAATTGCATATTCAATCGCTTTTGTTGTGATATTGAGTGCAATCCAGCCTGTTGTATATGCGAATGAAATCGGGCAGGCAGTAGAAAGAGCTGTTTCGCTTCTGGCAGTCGTTTTCTGTGCAGATACTTATCTGGTGGAAGTGCAGAGCAAACGCTCGGAAGTATTCTGCCTTTATAATCTAAAAAAGCAGGCAGGGGTAGTTTATAAAAGACTATTTGTGCAGGTAGCTTATCTGATTGGAATCAGTTTGTTGGCATATGGACTCTTTTATTGGCAGAAACCGGTGAATCTGACAGAAGAATTAGATGGCGGTGCCTTGTTTGGAATTTATTGTATTGCGATTCCCGGAACTGTTTTGTTTTGGAGTGTGCTTTCCGTAACTGTCAGCAATCTGGTTCGAAACAGATGGATTGGTATGGGTGTCGTGCTGCTTTTCTGGTTTTTCTCTATTTCCGGAAAGGCAACTCAGTTTTTGAAAAACTGGGGACCATTTTCCTACGGAACTTGTGATTTCGGTAAGCTGACAGAGTGGAGATGGCTTGGCGGGAAGGTGCTGTGCGTGGTATTTGCGGGGATGATGCTTGCATTTGTTCCTAAGATATTAAAGAAGAGAGGGTAAGATTATGAGTATAAGAATAGACGATTTAACAGTAACATTTAAAAATGGAGTGACAGCGGTAGATCATGTGGATCTGGAAATCCCACATGGGATATTTGGTCTGTTAGGTGAAAATGGTGCAGGAAAAACAACGTTGATGCGGGTGCTTACAACGGTGCTTGCACCCACAAGTGGAAAAGTTCTGTTAGATGGTACGCTATATTGCGAAGCAAATTACGAAAAGATACAGAAAAAGATTGGGTATCTGCCACAGGAAATTGATCTGTATCCGTCTTTGACTGTTCGAGAATGTCTGGAGTATATGGGAGATCTGGCTGGAATTGAGAAAAGAGAAAGCAAGAAAAGGATTGATTACTATCTGGAGAAGACCAGTCTTGCAGACCATCAGAAAAAGAAAATGCGGCAGCTTTCAGGTGGAATGAAGCGAAGAGTTGGATTAGTGCAGGCATTACTCCATGAGCCGGATTTTTTAATTGTGGATGAACCAACAACAGGGCTCGATCCGGAGGAACGCATCCGTATCCGTAATTTACTGGTAGATTTTGCAGAAGAACGCACCGTATTATTTTCAACGCATGTGGTGGAGGATCTGATGGCAACCTGTAATCAGCTTGCGGTTATGAAAAAAGGTAGATTCCTTTATACAGGAACAATGAGGGAATTATTGAATAAGGCAAGAGGGCATGTATGGGAATGCTGTACAGAGGACGAAAGCCTTGCAAGAGAATTAGAAAGAAAATATCATATTTCCAGTAAGCAGTATACGGAGGAAGGAATTAGATTAAGACTGTTAGGGGAGAATATGCCGTCAGAAAGTGGATGTATAGCTTGTGACGTAACTTTGGAAGATGCATATATCTATGTAACCAATCGATAAACATTGTTAATGAGGAGTGAAAGCTAAATGCTAAGAAAAGCAGGTGATGTTATGGGAAAGTGATGATTCTTACCATTTCTGATTCCGAAGAGGGAATCCTGAATAAAATTAAATCAGTTCTAGCCTGCGAAAGTACGTTAGAAGTTATGGAGATTACAAATTCTGAAAAGTTGACATTCCAAGGTTTGGAAATAGACCAGCTTCAGCGGAGCGTAATCAAAGATGGTAAGGTTGTGGAACTTACCAGACATGAATATGACCTGCTTTTTTATCTGGCCTTATCCCCCAATCGGGTATTTACAAAAGAACAGATTTACCAGCATATTTATGAGGATGTGGAGTCAGAAGTGGATAACCGTGTCTATGGGTTAGTCAAGAATCTGAGAAAGAAAATAGAAGAAAATCCGGAAGAACCGCACTACATAGAAACGATACGTGGTGTAGGCTACCGTTTTCGGGCATAAAAAGAGCCGTCCGATTGGGCGGCTCGAAGTATTTAAACAGCAGTTTTCTTCACTGCCTGTTTATAGTTACCGGTAGCATCGTAATCTCCAGAGAGGAGCAGATTCTGGCGAAATTGCTCCAGTTTGATCTTGAAGCGTTTCCCATCCTCAACAGTCGTAAGCATGGTAAGAGCTTCTAGCATTCCCTGAATATATCCGGTTAGCAGGTAATATCTGCAGGGTTCTTCCGATGGTGAGATATTGGACAGGGTTTCTTCCAGATGTTCCTGACGTTCCCTGAGCCATGCATCCCAGACATCCAGTTCCAAATCAGTCATGGTGTTCCTCCTTTAAATCTGATGATAATCGTCTTTGGTGTGGAGGGGAGAAGTTTCATGCACAAGCATTTTTCTGCTCCAGATCCAAATATGGATTTGTAAATTCAAAAATAATAAGTTCATCCGCATCGAACATGAGCTCCAACTCTTTTAGTGTAGCTGCTGGATATCCGCAATCTCTGAATCGTTCTAATACGTCTGTTTCCGTTTCAAATGGTTCACCGTCTTCCAGCTTTTCTCCGATTATTAAGCCACATGGAGTCAATAGGCTTTCTTCATATAAGCGGACACAATATCGGTCAGGGAAAAATAGGTGTGCTTCATCCGTGTTATAATAAATTCGTTCTCCAGGTTCTATGCTTTGCATCACAAAGGGAACATGATATGCAGCGGCTATCGCCTGATATGCTTCATAAAGTGGAGTCCATGCTGTCTCTAAAGAAAGTAGAATATACGTATCATTCCATTCCATGTAGCTGACATTTCCACGAAGAGATATTCCGGTGGAATCTATTTTCTTGTGGGAAAATAAATTGCCAATCCAGCATAAATCAGGATTCTGGTTCAGAATGATGTAGGTTTCCAGGTCCTCCCACAAGTCATATAGTCCTTCCGGATTTCCTTCTGTATAAAAGATCACATCATCACAGCAGATATTTGCCATTACACATCCACCTCCGTTCCAAAAGTTTCACCCATATTCTGGTTGGAAACCGTAAGGTTTACAGGGGATAAGGTGCCAGAGGCAAGCCATTGTTCGATTGCATCAATTACCTGCTCCAGCGTGTCGTTATAAGCCACATTGCAGTCTTCCAGTCGGAGAAACTGCAGGTATGCTTCATGAAGAAGGCTTGGATCATCACGCAGCGTTTCATATGGAAGGTTGCAGAGTCCGATTCTTTCCTCCAGACGTTCCATGGAGCGGCGGATGAAGTCGCAGGAAATAAATTGTTCCCGGTAGATGTTATAAGCAGCTTCAAGCTGGTCATAGGTCAAAATAAATGAGACTTTCTCGCAAGGATTAGATGGTTGTTCTTTCATGGTAAATTCCTCCATTCATACTATGATTGGCTGGTGGTACGGATTCTCTTTGTTCGGGAGTAAGATGTACCAGTAGTTTCCAGCGCAGGTCGATTTCTCGGTGAATCCAGGTATCATTTTCATAAACTTCATGTGTCAAAAAATTGTAAATTGTCGGTTCTTTTTCTATATCATCCAGATCTGCGACCAGACAAGTTGCCTGATTCACATAGGGCCAGAGTGCCTGTTCGACCATATGGCGTAGTTCCAGTATCAGAGGATATATCTGTCCTACATCATAGGTTTTGGACATGCAGGAGCTGATTTTCTTCAGCATCCCGGAAGTTTGTATCATCTGGTTGATGACGGTACATTGTTCCTCCACATCTGCATCCGGATTCAGGACCAGCCGGTGGAGCAGCACAGATTTTGCATAGGCAGAAGCGGTCAGGTTGATGTTTCTGACCAGTTCTTCATACGGCTGCTTATACTGTGTCTTCAGCACTTCCAGAGGCACATGTTCCCGGTTCTTCTTTAAGGTGGAGAGGAGCCCCGAAAGGCAGCTCTCCAGTTCTTCCATTCTTGTCAAGCACACATCGCCTCCAGCTCCATCGGAACACGGGTGTAGCTGAGACGGTAAATACTGTTGCAGGTCTCAAATACCACACCGTTTTCGGATACTTCCAGAATACTCTGCACCGGACTGGTAGCAAAGGTCTGGTTATAACTATAGATCCACGCCCGTTCTCCCAGATGGAGGGGCAGGGACAGGATTCCGGTGAGGACATATTCTTTCTTTTGGGTGGTGTGTAAGGTTATATTTGTATTCTTCATTGATTTCACGCTCCTTTCCTTACTTAATTTTGTTTGCAATTACGGCAGCGACCAGTTTAGCGCATCCCAATTCCATCTCGGATAAATGCTGTCCGGTTCTGGAACAGAGAAGAAGTGCCAGCGGCTCTCTGTCTTCCCTTAAAATCGGGAAAAAAGCACAAACCGGTTGACGGGTGTTGGATACCGGGTAGACAGGGCAGTTCTCAGCAGAGATCAGTTCCTGGCCGTCCGCAACCAATTCGGCGAGTTCTTCTGTAACGGGAGTGCCTTCCGGAAGATAGATGCCCGCAGATACGAGTATGTGAGCCTCACTGCAAATTGCGATACCACAGTGGATGACACTGTAGAGGACGGAAAGATAGGAAGCCATTTCCTCTTTTCCGTTTAAGTGGGTAGGGCATTTGCGTAAAAGCAGCTCCATTCCCACATTTTCCAGTTCCAGTGCATCTCCGTCTGAGAGCTTCATTTGTTTCCGGATTTCTGCAGGGATGACGATACGCCCCTGAGAGTCCATGGTCCGGATGAGTGCAATATTCATAACTAAAGTCTCCTTTCTTAAAAAGAGGAGAAGCAGTAAAGTACCGCTTCTCTTCTGAAAATTTAGGCAGCGTAAGGCGGAGCCTGTGCTGTCTGTTGCATTTGACTGTTCTGCTGGTCTGCCAGCATCCGTTTTCCGTTATTGATCAGTGATGCAGCAATCACCGTTTCCCAGTTGGAAATATAGGAATCCGTCCGCTTCAGAAGCGTGAACAGATCCATGTCGGTAAGCTGGATGGCTGTCGTCTTTTCGGACTGGAAGCTGCGTGGCTGCATGTAGGAACCACCGTTCTTATTCTGTGCTTTGATGCCTTTCCCATTTACAATCTGGATTTTCCATGGGCTTTTCATAGGCTGCCCTTTGGAATCATAGGGATGTCTGGAGATATAAAACATCTGGGCTGTGGAATAACCGTTCTGATCGGGATTGCCGTAGATCTTGCTCTGGCTCCATTCAAATTCCTGAAAACCGGAAGTGATCCGGGTTAAGAGGAACTGGATCTGTTCCGGTGCCAGGTTGAAACGGGTGATGATATTCCGGTCTCCGGTACCGTTGGAATAATCCTGAATGGTGATGCAGATTAAAGAATGTACTTTATGCCCGTTTTCCTGATATTCCCCTTTGGCATGTAGCTGTGCATAGTTGCCGAGTGGTGCGTAGCGGAGCCGGTCATAAAAGGCAATGAGTGCCCGGTCATTCTGGATCTTGCAGATCTGGTCGGTAATCCGGTTTTGATAAGTTTCATTCATGAGTATTCACCTTCCTTTATTTGAGATGCTGTTTGACAAGCTGTGCCATATTCTTTGGAAGCTCTTCCAGTTTCGTGATATCCAGGAATCCGTCCTTGTAAATCCTGCGGATATTTTCCTTATCGTCACCAATGGCAGCCGCAAACAGGATGACATCCCGTTTTTCGTATTCTTTCTTGATGCCCCGCAGATCTGCCTCTGCTTCCGTTCCGCTGTAGCCGTAATCGGCTGGCTGACCGTCAGAAATCAGGATCAGCAGCTTCTGAAGCTCCGGGCGTGTGCACAAATGCTCTGCTACGAAGCGGAGAGCTGCGCCGTCCCGGTTCCCGTTGCGGTCGCACATATCCATCAGCCGGTAACAGTCCTCATTGTCCACAGAATCAAATTCTGCATAGGAGTAAAGAGCAACGCCGCCTGCATCCGTGGAATGCCCGTAAATGGTGATAGGGATACCGAGGCTTTTACAGAAATCATAAAGGACAATGGCAGTCTTTCTTGCATGTGTCATCCGGTCACCCCAACCCATCGAACCACTCTCGTCAATCAGGAGGGCAACAGCCAGACGTTTTTCCTCTCCTGGAAGTCTGGTTCTGGTAAAGATGGTTCCGTCTGTCTTATAGAGAGCATGGGAGTCCAGACGTTTTCCAAACAGGAGATTCTTCTGCTTTCCGCCTTGCTGTTCTTCTTTCAAAAGCGGCAGGATGGTGCTTTGCAGCTTTTTGGAAGCCCGCAGGAGCGGGGGAGCAACTGTCTGGTATTCATTCTTCAGGTAATCGGAAACACTGGTCAGGCGATGGATGGTAACATGGATGCCTGCATGGGCATTGCCGTAATGAATATCATTGGCTGTTTTCTGCAGTTCCTCGGTCAGTTCCGTCTGACAGTCTTCCTGCACCTTTTCTGCAGCCACATCGTTCAAGATCCGGAACAGATCCTCTGCAGCATGCTCATAGCCGCTGCCCTGATACTGACTGACATAAGTGACGCCGGGGTTGTTTTCATCCAGAATGGTATTGGTCTTTGTAAGAGCGATGCGCCCGCCTTCTTCCGAAAGCACCTGTTTGGCTTCCTCTATAGCATCCTCTTTGGTACGTGGACCGGAAGGAGCATTGCCCTCATCATTCCCGCTTCCTTTTGGGGAAGCTGGTTTGATATTCTTTGGAATGGCACCGCTTTTTCCGGTCGGAAGAGGAGCGCCGCTGCTGACTTCATCCCCTAGAAGATCTTCCAGAGCATCGGCAGCGGAATCCTCGCCATGCATTTCCAATTCCTCCCGTGTTTTTTCGATGAGCGGCTGGATATAGTTCCAGGTCAGGGCTAAGAGCGCATTGGAAACCAGCATCCGGTCAGTGCCTTTTTCCGATTCCATTGCCGTATCCAGAAGATCGGTACAATCGGAAATGGTATCCAGATAATCCCCCTGATAGCCGGTGGGATTGTTGATGTTTCCGGTCCGGCAATAGGAAAGGATCAGGTTGGCAATGATGGAAAATGGCTGGTATTCTTTGTCAATTTGTTCCTGTATGGAAGGAATCTGTTCGGACATACGCAGGTTATTGAGTTCAATCCCCTGTCGGAAGGTGCCGTGGAATTCCTCACACATACGGTCTTCAATATGGATGTCTTCCAGAATGTTTTGAAAAGTTGCGGCGCATCGTGCCAGTGTCAGGCATCCGGCTTTGTCCTTTTCTTCTAACACTTCTTTGATCTCCTCCAGTGCTGTCTGATAAGCTGGAAGGGATAGCTCCGGCTCCTTCGGATAGAAGGAACCGTTTTCCAGACTCCTCAGATGAACAGCGTGGGCTGTGAAATCAGAATAGAGTAAGTGCCCCACTTCATGCCCGGTGAGCCCTGTCAGGCTCTGGGAACGTAAGAAACGGGTGGGGAAAGACTGGGTGATCGGGTTCGCTGCGTTGAGATGTACCTTATAATTGTCGGTATATGCAACGCCTGCCTGTTCGGAAATGTCCCAGTCCAGCAGTACCTGCAGTCCATACCGGTAACGTCCGGTAACGGCTCTGGCAAGGGAGGTCTGGTACTTCTGATAGGCAGCGGAGAGGAATAACTCCTCATCCGCAATGGAATCCTCTTTTGCCCGGATTAGTTTCTTTAAATTTCTTTGGCTGTGATTCACGTGATATTCTTCCTTTCTTTTCTTAGATTTTTTGTCAGCAGTTCCTCCATCGTGCAGCCGTAATACACAGCAAGGCGAAGGACGGCATAAGCCATCGGGGAGGAGTTTGCATTTTCATAATTCATAATGGTTTTCGGGGGAAGATTTAAGATTCTGGCAACTGCCTTTTGTGATAACTTCGGTGTTTTGGCTTGCCGGAGATAAGACAGATTATCTGCCAGATGCTTTCGGATCTGGGCTTCTGTGAGTGCTGCTTTTCTCATAGGCGTGTCCTACGCAGCAAGCACAGTATCCAGACAGCTTTCTTCCACTTCCGTACGGTTCTCAGCATCGGCAGAGGCAGAGGCAAGCACCGTGTAACGGGCCGCTTCCCGGATATCCCCGCAGACCATGTAGGACTGCACCCAGGAAATCAGCTCCCTCATGCCACAGCAGCCATCTGTAATGAGATTTTCCCGGCAGTAGACAGCCATGGATTTGACAATGCGTGTCATCAGACGTACCGTTTTTGCATCCTTGCATCCGGTAACAGCCATGGCACGTTCTACCTGTGTATCCTCATCCGGTTCATCCAGATCAATCACAAGGTTCATTCGGGAAATGACAGACTGGTTCATCTGTTTACAGCCTGCATAGTCATTGTTTGTGGTGATTACGATGGTCGTATCCGGATGACGGTGGATGGTTTCTCCGTTTGGAAGATATACGCTGTTACAGCGGTCTAAAAGGGAGTTAAGTCCAACCAGTACACCGGGATTAGCAATGACCGTAGGCTCCTGTATCTCAAGAATATACCCATAGCGGATGGCTTCGACTAGAGGCGTATCCACATACTGGAAGTTCTGTCCGGAGGTGTGTTCCTTATAATAGCTGTGCATTTCATCAAAAATCGTATCGATCAGCTTCTGGTAGGTGTCCTCGGCAGAAATTTCTTCATCATAGTTTCCGGTCAGCTTCTGATAGGCACCGGAGGGATCTAACTGGATTTCCTGAAAAGACGGGTACTGCCGCTGAAGCCGGGTGCGTTTTCCGTCCACATCCGGAAGAATCTGACCTAAAAGGTCGAATACCTCTGTATTTGCGGAACAGGTAATGCAGCGGTAAGGAAGGTGAAGTGCGGAAGCAATGGCTTTGGCTCCTTCGGTCTTTCCGGTACCTGCCGGTCCCCGTAAAAGAAAATTCCGCATCGGCTGTGTGGTATCCGTTGTCAGTTTTGCGTGTTCGCAGATCCGTTTGATTTCCGGAGGGATGATGTACCACTCTGCCAATGTCGGAACAGATACCTCCTCTTCCGGAGACAGCCTTCGGGATGCGGTCAGGATAAATTTCCCAACAAAATCATCTCTGGAAATGGCTGCCTGTGCTTTCTTAAATCCACTTCCTGGACGTAACACCTGAAAGTCTCCATGGAGCACTTCGGTTGGTGCATAGACCCCCTTCTGGATATTTAACGGTTTGATCAGCGACAATACGCCGTTTGCCGGAAGGTCAATCTTAACACCACCGGTCGGGAGACCTGATGCATAGCGGGTTCTCCGGTAAATGTTGTCGCAGAGAACGGCTGCTGTTTCCGCAGCGGCGTCCAGATCGGGATAACCGTTGTCCCGGTGCGCTTTTAATTCCTGATACTTTTCATTACACTCTTCATCTGCCAGAAAAACCGGCATCAGTGCGAACAGCAGAGCCGCACCGGACTGTTTGGAGTCTTTAAATTCGTATTTTTCCGGTGTGCTTTCCACATCCGGCGGAGGAGTATAGCAGCCTCCGTAAAACTTTCCGTTTAGCTGGTTGTAGACAACCACCTGAAGATCACCGGTTTTGCTCGGATATTCCGCCACAACAAAATTGTTGGATTGGGTACCGACCGCCCCAAGCTTTTCCGGCGGGGTACTGCCAACCGGGTTTTCCAGCTCCAGATAAGCAAGGACTGCCCGCAGGGTAGCTGCATGAAGCGTGGATTTTTTCCGTGGCTGAGTACAGTATTTGGATGCAATGTCATCAAAGATTGCATGGTCCGTATAATCCTCAAATGGTTCCGGGAGTTTGCGTTTGAACCCCCAGGTTGCTACGATGTTATTTGCCATGATTCGTTCCTCCTTCTTATGAGATCCAGGACAGTTCCAGTGCCTGCTCGGTCTCTTCTGTGGTCAATTCATCTTCAGTAAAAATCTCCGTCAATTCGCCCCAGTAATCTTTGGGCGGGAAATGTTCCAGCTTTCCCCGGACTTCCGGTTCAGTGCCGTTCAGAATATAGACATCTCCCTGCTCGTTGATAAACAGCTTTTCATAGCCCCTTGCCTGTAAGTCACCGACCAATTCCATCAGTAGCGGTTTCCCAATCAGGGAATACCATGATTTGGGATTAACGGCTGGTCTGGAATCCGGATTTCCTTCTGACGGTTCCTTTTTATGTAAGGATTCAATGGTCATCATCTGAAGCGTCAGACTGCCACGGGCATCCATGAGAATTTCCGCAAAATTATAACTTCCGGTATTCCGTGTGCGAATCCGTAATGGTTCCCCATCCAGTATCTGGGAGAGCGGTGGTTCTTTCACAAAATCCCATGTGGCATCCGGGAAGGCTTCCTTGAGCTTTCCGGTAATCTGGAATTTGATCTGTCTCCAGAGAATGGTTTCCAGATCAGGTGTTCCTTCCAGATGACGAGTTCTTTCTGGGCGTTTTCGTAGCTTATGCTCCCTGTTTTTCAGGCGTTCCGTGAAAAGCGGGAGAAGATAACTGAACAGCGTGACTCCGATACCGATCAGGGCAATGCCTGCAATCAGAAGCCGGTTGGCATCCTGTGGTACGAAAAGTGCTGCAAGAAACAGTACAAGCACGACAAACTGTAAGAATTTTTTTCGATTTGATTTTTTCATGAGCTGATTCCTTTCTGATTCATGATTCTTAGACAAGCCCGGAAGCTGGATGGGAAATCGCCGCTTCCGGACATGAAAAAGAGGAACTGCATCATCACAAAGATGATAAATGCAATTCCTCAACATAGGGTTCCTTGAGAGTTAATAGGGCAACTGGGATGCCATCTGTTCCGGCACATTTTGAAAGCCGTCAGTTGGCTGACTGCCCGGCATACCTCCGTAATTTGGCATTCCGGTATAACTGCCCTGCGGCGGGTAGCTGCTCTGTGGCTGACCGGTTCCGTTTGGCGGAGCCTGATACTGTCCGCCATTTGCAGGAGGCGTGTAGGCACCGTTAGCAGGAGCCATTCCCTGCTGTGGATAGCCGCCAGGCATTGCCTGATTCTGGTAGCTGCCATTGGGATTTCCCTGCATTGGGTAGCTGCCATTGCCGGCTGCACCGGGCGTTGCCGCACCACCATTCGGCTGGCTGTTCTGGTTTGCACCCGGATGTCCGGTATTGCTGTCAGAACGGTTGGATGGTACAAAGTGCCAGTCCTTGACATTGATCCTCGGACCGGCATTTGCCTGCCCCGCATTCTTTCCTTTCTGATAAATGAACGGATGAAGCTCCAGATCACCATAGATCATCAGCCCGGTTCCTTTCTTTACGCCTGCTTTTGCTAAGCGTTCTGCAAGGAACTTGTTAAAATAGCACTGATAGTAAATGGTTTCTTCCTTTCCATCCTGGCCTCGCTGTGAAACTGCAATGTCCAGAGAAACATATTCCGTACCGGAATTTTTTCCTTGCTGCATCTCAGGATCTCTTGTGGCCCTCCCTAAAATTGTTAAAATTGCTGACATAAAAATTCTCCTTTCTGCCTCTTTGGGCGTTAAAATAGATTAAAATAAAAAAAGTGCCATTATAGCACCGTATAAAACGGCAGTATAATGACACGATTTTCCAAACTTAAACTGCATATGCTTCTGGATGAATGGTCCAGACTCCCATGACGGGACAGCACAAAAACTTAAATACAAGATTATATTAACACAAGATATAGCATATGTCAAAAGAATTAGAACTATATATAGCATATGTAGACGAGGTGGAAGGATAATATCAAAAGAATTTTGGACATAGTTATAAAAGTGCAATATAATATTGTTTAAATCGGAAAATGGAAGGATGAGAAAAATGGAGCAGAAAAACAGAATTCTGATTGTAGAAGACGATACGGATATCAATAATCTTTTATATACGGCATTACAGAAAGCAGGGTATGAGACGGTACAGGCTTTTTCCGGGACGGAAGCGAGGATGCTGTTCCAGATGGATAAGGCGGGCTTTTCTTTGATTCTATTGGATCTGATGCTTCCGGGAATTTCAGGAGAAGAGGTGCTTGCCCAGATTCGGAAACAGGGCAATACGCCGGTTATTGTCCTGACAGCCAAAGACGGATTGGATGAAAAAATCGGGCTTCTTACCAGTGGGGCAGATGATTACATTACAAAACCGTTTGAGATACAGGAGGTGCTTGCCCGGATTCAGGTTCAGCTCCGCCATATGCAGCAGGAGCCGGAACATAAAAGCGTGTCATATAAAAACCTGGAACTGGACCGTGAGCGCTTTGAAGTCCGGATTGCCGGAGTGCTGCTTCCCAAAATTACAAAGCAGGAATTTGCAATTCTGGAGCTTTTACTGGAGCATCCGAAACAGGTCTTCAGCAAAGAAGAGATTTTTGAATATGCGTGGGATGAACACTATATGGGAGAGACAAAGACACTGGATGTACATATCAGCAATATCCGGAAAAAGATAAAAGCAGTAACGCAGGAGGAATATATTGATACCGTATGGGGAATCGGCTACCGTCTGCATTCTTAATCTTTACTCTTTTTTTACTATTTATTTGCGTTTGATTAGGATTTATCCGATATGATAACAGCAGATAAGAAAAGGAGATGAAAGCATTGAGTGAATTGTTATTAAGTACAAATGGATTGACGAAGCAGTATGGTCATCATAAGGCAGTGGATAAAGTAAACCTTCACATAAAAAAGGGTGCTATCTATGGATTTATCGGACGGAACGGTGCGGGAAAGACGACTTGCCTGAAGATGATCAGTGGACTTGCAAGACCGACAGCCGGAGAGATTGAGATGTTCGGGTGTAAAGGAAAAGAACTGGAGAGGATTCGTTCTCGTGTGGGGTGTCTGATTGAAGCACCGGGGCTGTATGGCAACATGAATGCATATACAAACCTGAAAATAAAATGTGAATTGTTTGGTATTCGGAAAAAGGGATACATCGAAGATATCTTAGAGACGGTCGGACTGGAAGGTGTCGGAAAGAAAAAAACGAAACATTTTTCCCTTGGAATGAAGCAGCGTCTCGGAATCGGGCTGGCACTGGTCGGGGAGCCGGATCTCCTGGTCCTTGATGAACCGATCAATGGGCTTGATCCCCAGGGAATTGCAGAGGTGCGTGATACCATACAGAGACTGCGAGATGAACGGAATATGACGATTTTGATATCCAGTCATATTTTAGAGGAATTATCTAAGATTGCAACGGATTATGGAATTATCCATAATGGAAGTCTTCTGCAGGAGCTGACAAGCGAAGAACTGATGAAACGCTGCAGTGAACGGATTGAAATAGAGTTAATCCATCCGGAGCAGGCAGTCCCGATTCTGGACAGAATGGGATTTACCAACTATCAGGTTACAGATAAGAGCCATATCCATATATTTGAACGATTGAATGAAAGCGCCAATGTCAATATGGAACTGGCAAAAGCAGGAATTTTGGTCAATGGAATTTCCATTACCAGTGAAGAACTGGAAACCTATTTCTTGAATCTGACAGGAGGGAATCAAAATGCTTAATATGATAAAAATGGATCTGTACCGGATGGTCCGGACAAAAAGTATGTATGTGGTATGGATTGTGATGGCGGCAGCTATATTCTTCTCCACATCCATGTCGAAACTGGATATTGATACGATGAACAAGGAAGCGGAACAACAGCAGACAGAAAACATTGCAGAAACAGTGAAACCAGAAACCATCAATATGGGAATGTCCGTATTCCTGCCGACACAGCCGGGAGAAAAAGTAACGGTCTTTGATCAGGTATATGCAAACCTGCAGGCGAAGTTTGTGGCGTTGTTTCTGGTGATTTTTACAGTGCTGTTTTCCAGTGCAGATATAGGAAGCGGTTATATTAAAAATATCGGCGGGCAGGTAAGGAGCCGGAGAAACCTGATCTTTTCCAAAGCTTCCGTGTTGTTTGTGTATACGACTGTTACCATGCTGCTTTATTTCATCATTCAGATTATTGCACAGCAGATGTACTTCGGATATCTGGAGTGGGGGAATGGAAGCGAGTTGCTGAGATACTTTGGTATTCAGATTTTGCTTCATTATGCACTGGTACTAATCAGTATGGCGATTGCGGTGGTTTTGAACAGCAACGTGTTCAGCATGACGATTGTTATCTGCCTGTGCATGAATACCATGATTGTCTTATACGGAGTGATCAATCATTTGATCCAGAAGGCAGGTGTGGAGAATTTCCAGATTTTGAAATATACAGTGACAGGAAAGATTGCACTTTTATCCATGTCACCGACCAATAAGGAATGCCTGACGGCAGTTGTGATTGCGGCGGCGTTCGGAATCGTGGTTACATTACTGACAGCATGGGTATTCAGAAAGAGAGATATCTAAATGATAAAACTAGGGTTCGTGCTATTGATAGCAGTGATACTGGTACAAGGAATGTTATTTTGGAAATACCAGCGGCAGGTGAAAGACATCTGCCGCCAGTTGTCGTTTCTGATGAAGCACGACAGCAACATGCTGATTACCAGAGAAATGGATTTTGGAGGCATTGGTGAGTTGGCAGATGTTTTAAACGAATGGCTGGAACTGAAGCGAAGGGAAAAGAAGGAATACTTGAAGAAAGAGGAGATGATTTCGGATACATATACAAATCTCTCACATGATATCCGTACTCCTTTGACATCCCTTGACGGATATTTTCAGTTAATGGAAACCTGTGAAGACCAGGAAGAGCAGAGACGGTATATGAAGATCATACAGGAGAGAATCGGCAGCCTGAAAGAAATGCTGGAAGAATTATTTACTTTTACAAAACTTAAAAACGATTCTTTTCATCTGGAAATGTCATCCTGCTGTATCAACAAGATTTTGAAAGATACCATATTTTCCTACTACGATGAATGGACGGGCAGAGGAATTGAACCGGAGATACAGATTACAGATAAACTGCTGTTTATGAACGGAAATGAACAGGGAATCCAGAGAATTTTTCAGAATATCATAAAAAACGGACTGGATCACGGGGAGAAGAAAATCAGTATTTCACTGGAAGAAGTTGAAAACAACATCCGGATACAGATAAAAAATCAAGTATGTCATGTGGAAAAAATAAATGTAGATCAGGTGTTTGAACGGTTTTATAAAGCGGATGAAGCACGCAGTAAGACTTCCAGCGGTCTCGGCTTATCAATTGCGAAAGAGCTGGTACTTCGTATGGATGGGAAAATCAGCGCCCGGATAGAAGGGAATGAGTTCTGTGTGGAGATTGTGTTTCCAAAATAAAAGGAAAAATTTATATTAAAGCAAGTGAAAATGGGGAATGACTTTATATAGGTTTCATGGTAGAATTACAGTAGAAAGAGAAGAGTCACTCAGTCATTTGTTGTATGAAAGGATGAGTATAATGTATAAAGTAGAACTTAAATTTGATACAAGCAAGCTCGCTCCGGAAACGGTAAATCAGATGTGTGAACAGGCAGATCAGATTTTTGAGCAGGAGGATTTAAGCTGTGCAGTCAAAGCCCTTGGAAGCAGGATTTATCTTGACCGGGGACGCAAGCAGGACTATGGAAGATTCTGGGCAGCAATCTTTCAGTTGAAAAACTCCGTAGGAATTGCAGAGAATTTGTTAGAGTGTTTCTGGTATAACGGAACAGAAAAGGAGAACCTGATTACAGACTTTATAAGGAACTAACAGATGGACAGCTTACAGAGGAAAGGCATCAATTTTGACCTGAATACACAAGCACTAAAGGAATATTATCCGAAAGGTGACTGGCATAATGCATATGCGGATGTAAGGGACTTTTTTGAAGCAAACGGATTTGAGCATATTCAGGGATCGGGATATCATTCGGTGGAAGCAATGTCAGAAGCAAAAGCCATGGCAGTTATTTATCAGATGACAAAAGAATTTCCATGGCTCAATTATTGTGTGAATGTGTGTACCATATCAGATGTACCGGAACTGTTTGATATCTCGCATGTATTTGCCAGAGAAGCGGAACGGTTGGAAAAGAAAAATGCATGATTTGACAAATTATTTCCAATATGTTATATTCATCTCAAGCAAAAAAGGGAGTAGCTGAACGCCTTGAAAGAGGTGGTTTTGTAACCGACAACCGGTATCGAGAGATACCCGTAGCAAATGAGATAGCAAGACTTTTATTGTGGCAGAGGTCATGATAGGAGTCTTTTTTTATTATGAAATATAGAAAATCTGCCGCAATAGTCTGCTAAAAAGAAAGAGAGGATAAACGATGAGTAACGAAATGATGAAACGGGAAATGCAGGAAGCAGTACAGGCAGGGGAGCGGGCGCTTCAGAGCCTTTACGCAGCAAGGGATAAGTTGGGAAGTGCGAGAAACTGGGGCATTTTTGATATGCTTGGAGGAGGCTTTATCAGTGACTTTGTGAAGCATTCTAAAATGAATGACGCAGCTGCGTTGATGGAACAGGCGAAAAGCGATATTCAGCGTTTTCAGAGAGAATTAAGAGATGTGCAGGTTTCCTTGGATCTGCGCATGGAAATCGGCAGCTTCCTTTCCTTTGCGGATTTCTTTCTGGACGGGCTGGTGGCAGATTATATGGTGCAGAGCAAGATTGCAGATGCAAGAGAACAGGTGGATGATGCCATCAACCGGATAGAAAAGATACTTGCTGATGTGAAAAATCGGATGAATGGGGAGGTGTAGCATATGGGATGCCTGGGAAATGTGTTGTGGTTTGTGTTTGGCGGCGCAGTCAGTGGGCTGAGCTGGTGTCTGGCAGGTTGTCTCTGGTGTATTACCGTTGTGGGGATTCCGGTGGGGATGCAGTGTTTTAAATTTGCGGCGCTTAGTTTTTTCCCCTTTGGAAAAGAGGTGCAGTATGGTGGCGGAGCTGGTTCGTTCCTTTTGAATATCATCTGGCTGATTGTATCCGGTCTGCCTCTTGCACTGGAGCATCTGGCGTTGGGTACAGCTTTATGTGTGACGATTATCGGAATCCCGTTTGGTTTACAGCAGTTTAAACTGGCGAAACTGGCATTGATGCCGTTTGGTGCGGAGGTGTATTAAGATGCGATTATTTGATAAAAGGACACCGCTTCAGAAGGAGTGGGAAAAGCTGGAAGTACAGGAGCAGAGATTCCTTCAGAAGCGTTCAGAGAAAAGGGAGAGCATTCTGAATCAGAAACTGGAGGAAAAGATACCGCCGAAACTTCAGAAAACATTGGATACCGCTTTTGCGAAGGCATTTGCTCTGATTTTCGAGAAAGGAACCGGGGTTATTGAAAAGACGTATCAGCGGACAAAACTGGAGCAGGATTATCAGGTGCGGCAGTATATGGCGGATGTAAAGCAGAATTCCAAATCCCTCCGCTCTTTTTCTAAAAAGGCAAGAGATACGGGAACAAAGAATTTACTGCTATCCGGTGTGTCTGGAATCGGGATGGGCGTATTGGGAATCGGTCTGCCGGATATTCCGGTATTTACAGGGATGATTTTAAAGAATATTTATGAGACTGCTCTGCAGTATGGATACAGCTATGAAAGCAGGGAAGAAAAATATTTTATCTTATTATTGATCCGGGGAGCAGTATCCTATGGGGATACACTTTGTGAGATTGACGGGAAAGTAAATGAATTTATCAGAAACGGAATACTGCCGGAAGAGTATCAGGATAAGGAGCAGATCGAACAAACGGCGGGAGCTTTGTCAAAAGAGCTTCTGTATATGAAGTTCTTACAGGGAATTCCGGTGGTTGGTGCTGTAGGCGGAGCTTATGATGCAGTCTACATGAAACGGATCACAGAGTATGCAGAGCTGAAATACCGGCACAGGTATCTGGCGGGGCGGAAAAAGGCAGAGAATGGACAATTATGTAAAAGGTGTAAAAGTTATAGAGATATATGATGCCGCAAATAAGGAATTGCTGGTAAAGTATGATGATAAGCATAATATAGACAAGGTTATTTCTGCTTTAAATATAAAATCATGGAAAGAGACAGAAAAAAGCATAGGTATGAACCCTAAATATACCATAAAATTTTATTGCGATACTACGAACCAAGATGAAGAAAAAGATATAAAAGAAATTACCCTTTATGAAAATGGGGAATATGCTACGATTTTTATTACTTCTCCTGGCGGAGTAAAACAAAACTATAAAACGAGCATTGATATTTCTGAATTGGTTATCTAATAATATTTGTGTAATGAGAATGAAAATCTAATTCTTTCAAGTTTAACTAAGACATTCCCGGAGCAAATGCTCATGGCATTGAAGCGGATACAAACACTATTGTTTGATAGAAATAAGAGAGGTTATTTATAATAAAATGAGCCGCCAGAACTGTAGGGGTGATGCAGTACGGGCGGCTCATTTTCTATCTAAACGGATGTATCCGGAAGTTCCGGCAGTTGATCGGTGAGTTCTTCATATCCGAGAATATCTCCGGCACATGGCATCGATTGCCCTGTTCCCTGCTGTGGTTTCCGGAAGTACAGCCGATACCGATGTCCCTCTAGGAGTTTGATATTCTTTTCCAGTGAGAAGGCGTATTCCTTTCCGTTATCACTGGCAAACCAATATTGCTGGTTTTTCCCGAAGAGTGTCTGTTCCCGTTTCGTGCAGCTTACGTCCAGTGACAGATAAGCATGTGTATGGATCAGGTGGTAGAAACTGAGTGCACGCAAGATGCTGCAGATTCCGATGAGGAGGCTCATGAGGATAAAGAGCCGGTCATGGGTGGCGATCCCGAAGATGCACCCAAAAAGTACACAGAAAAAGCCGATTGCACTGATGGCAACCAGCTTTGTGAAAAATGGTTTTGGCATAAGGTTCCTTCCTTTAACATGTATGAAATGTGATTTGTTTATTCAGGTACAAATTAGCAATAGCCTGCAGCACTGGATACTGGGTATGGTGAATCTGGACATCATCCACAAGTGTTTGGTAAGTTGTCTCCGGTTCTGTGTATAACTCATCCATAATATCCGATTCGTTGTGGATTACTTTTTCCTGCTCCATACTTGTGACAAGCTCAGCGGTCGTGAGGGATACCTTATCAGCCAGCTTCAGAATGGTATCTTCCATCGGTGAAGAGGGTTTCTTCTTTAAATATCTGCCAAACTCTTTTGCACCAATAGTTCCTTCCAGATAAAGCTGAACGCAGCCAAAGAGCCGGATGGGAAAGGTATCCTTCAAGGGAATAATGGTCAGACTGCCGAGAAGGCGATATAAGGCATCCACCCCTGTCAGTCCAATTCCGCTTACAACCAGACCGCGTAAGGAAAGTCGGTTCAGATAGTGTTGGAAGGATAAGCCTTTCGGACCTTCTTTCTGTATCTGGCGCAGGGTATAGGCATCCTGGAGTTCATGGAGCGTCAGAATCTGGAAGGCAAGACAGCTCCAGAGCAGCAGCTCGTCATCCGATAGTCCATATTCTTGTCCATCGTTGATTACAAGAGGAATGGATTTTCCGCCTGTCGTTTTTTGAAATTTTAAGGTTCCGACAGCAGTATAAAGTGTCAGCATAAAAGTTCCCTCCTTCAAGGTTAAGTCAGAAGTGCATAGAGTGCATCATCCTGCTGTAATAGTTTCCGTGCTTTGCTCTGCCATGCCCGTACACGATTGGCTGGTACTTGGTAGTGTTTTGCCAAGTCAAAGCTGGTATATCCCTGCTGTTGCAGATAGAGGGCTACAATTCCCTTCTGAATAGTTGAGGACTGTCCGGTGCCAAGCTGGGTTAAATGCTCAAGAAGCAAGGTCTGGTTTGTGTCCTTTTCCGGGTGAGTTGTTTGTGTATCCTCGTAGGAAAACAAATCACGATAATGGAGATGTTCATCTTCAGATGATGCTTCGTCCAGAGAACAGAGCATGGAGCGGTCACGGGCAATTTTCCGCCAGTAGTCAAAGATGGCATGACGGATGATAGTTTTGGCATAAGGCTGGAATGATCTTCCTTCCTCAAATCCGACAGCCGACCGGCACAAAGCCAGATATCCAATCTGACATAATTCCTGTTGTTCTTCCTCAGTTACATAGGCAGCGGTGCGGGTCATGGAACGAATCATGATCGGAACCAGATCCATGGATTTTTCCACCAGTTGTTTTTGCTTTTTATTTAGTGGTAAGGTCATCATCAATCACCGCCTTTCAGCTGGCTGCCCGGAGGCGGAAGGGAATATGGTTGTTCTTTAAAACATCTGCGGATTCCCGAATGAGCTGGTCGCACATATAGTTGCTGAACTGTCCGATGTGAGCCTGCTTATCTGTCAGACAGAACTTATCTGCCACCCAGCGATATGCTTCCGGTTTGGAAAGGATGCCCTGTTGCCAGATCTGATCGAAAATTCGATGTGCCTGAATCCGCTTTTGACGAAGCTCCCGGTTGGCGAGCGTTCCTTTTGGTATCTTGGTTCCCGGATGTACCCCGACATAGGAATTGCAGGATGGATAGTGGGAGCAGACATAAACCTGTCCGCCATGAGAATGCGTTCCATATACAAAGGATGCATCTCTTAATATTGCTGTTCCGCCGCAGTAAGGGCAGCGGATGATTTTTGGTTTCTTCATCTGTTTTCACCTCGCTTGTACATACACGATACGTAACGTGTACGTGAATAACCAGTACGTACTGTATACTTATATTGTAAGTAAGCAGGTGATGAATTCCCATAGGACGCAAGCGGATACTGATCCCAGATTCGGACTAAATGGCACGAATCCCCATTTTTCAGATGCCGGGATAGAAAATTGCTCGGATGAGCGGGAATAAGCCGCTGTCTGTGAAACGTGGATAATTAACCGGTGTAAAGATGAACTTCTCACAGAAAATCCGTAGCAGGAATAAGCTGATCAGTACCAGACAGAGCAGGTAAGTGTTCCTGCGCCTTCTGGTCCATGGCTTTTTCGGACGGAATTTCACATACAGGACAAAAATCATGGGAATAAATATCAGGTTCGTAAAGACCTGATCGATACATTGGATGATTGAAATTACGTTTAACATAGGCAGTGCCTCCTTTCTTTACATATCCTGTACGTATAAGAGCCTGAAAGTGCAACTTTTTGTTACCAGTCATATTGCTGGTTCTCCTGAAGCCGGAGCAGTGCCGGAATGGGACATGGCTTTAAAGGCAGCTTCTGAGCGGCCAGATAGGGCAGATAAAGCTCTGTAAAAGCAGCAATGCTCATGCTTCCGGTACATTCGGTTGGCTCCGGTATCCGGGGAAACAAAAGCGCTGCATCTGAAAGAGGGAGGATGCAGGGGCTTCCCGTTTCATCCGGATGGAATAAAAAGCCAGAGTTCTCACAGCTTTCCTGTGCGTTACAAGTGCGGCACCAGACGTAGATACAGGAGTGCCAGTTCCCTTCACAGAGGTTCAGAAAATGACGGATGTGCTTGGCATCTGTCTTGCAGTGGGGGTGTTTCATATTCATCACCTACTAAAGAAGCAGGCAGTTCCATGTGGGAGCTGCCTGCAGGAGTCTTCGTTATGAGTTACTGATGTTTCTTTTTGCGTTTGAAGTAAACGATGCCCAGGACACTTGCACCTGCAAGTGCAGCTATGGCGATTCCGGCATACAGGAGAAGCGGCGTCTCATCGCCGGTCTTTACAGGCGGAGCTACCGGAGGCGTCTCCGGTTCTTTCGGAAGCTCCGTCATGTGTACGGTCTGACCTTCATCCTTCAGATCCTCATGGGAAGCAATCTCATGCTCGGTTTTTCCGTCTGTATAGTAGAGCTTTTCAAAGACAACCACATCCTGTCCGGCAAGAGCAGAAGCGTCGAAGGTAAAGGTAACTTCCACAGAGCCGCCAGCTTTTTCTGCTTTAAATTCTGCCTGAGCGGTAACTGGTTTTCCGTCTTTTAACAAAGCCTCTCCGGTTTCCTTATTCATCAGGGTTCCGATGACTTTGTACTCAGATCCAGGCATCAGACCATGATAAGTGACCGTATCTACGATAGTCGCTTCCTTGGAAGCAGAGACATCCTGATCCCCGTCACTGCCGTCTTTGGCTGTGGTTTTGATTTCCGGGAAGTAGATGGTCTGGTTGGCATCTTTGATGTCCGCATGTACCGCTACTTCGTGATCTTCAAAAGTCATTGTTTCAAATGCCACGAGCGTTTTTCCGGAAAGTGCAGAGGCATCAAAGGTAAAGGAAAGCTCTACGCTGCCGTTAGCTTCTTCCGGAGTGAAACTTGTTTCTGCAGTCACAGCTTTGCCATCCACATCGAAAGGTTTTTCGGTTTCCGCATCCATGAGTGTTCCTGTCAGCTTGTACTCTTTGCCTGGGATCAGGTTTTTGTATTCCACAAGGTCTGTAAGCGTCAGTTCTTTTTCCGGTTTTGCATAGTGTGTGCCGGAAGCAGCATCTGTTGCAGTGGTTTTGATTTCCGGGAAGTAAATAGTCTGTCCTTCATCCGCAATGTCTGTGTGTACGGCAACTTCCTTGTCTTTGTAAGCCAGGGATTCAAAGACAACTACTGTTTTCCCTTTTAAGGAGCTGGCATCAAAGGTAAAGGTAACATCTACCGTACCAGCGGATTCTTTTGGCTTGAAGGATGCTTTTGCTGTCACCGGTTTTCCGTCTGCTTCGACTGGTTTCTTTGTTTCTTTATCTATCAGAGTTCCAGTCACTTCATATTTCTGGTTAGGAACCAGCCCCTTAAAGGAAACCGTATCCACCAGCGTGATTTCTTCCTTTGCACAGGAAATATTGGAGTTCGTGTCCGCATCTTTCGCAGTAGTCTTGATTTCCGGGAAATAGATGGTCTGGTCTTCATCGTTGATGTCGGTATGGACTGCAAGCTGCATCTCATCCTGATATAATTCCTCGAAGACAACGGTTGTTTTTCCCTTTAAGGAAGTTGCATCAAAGGTAAAGGTTACTTTGACGGAGCCGGAGGATTTCTTTGCAGTAAATTCAGTTTCAGAAATCACCGGTTTTTCATCCACAAGGATTGGTTCCCCGGTTTTTTTATCCATTAAGGTTCCAGTCAGTTTGTATTTCTGGCCCTTTTTCAGTCCTTCGTATTCCACAACGTCTTCAATGGTCACTTCTTTTGCCGGCTGGCTCATGTGTGTACCGGTCTCGGCATCCAGAGCAGTCGTGCCGATCTCAATGGCATCATCGGTCAGAGTTCCAACCTGTATCAGAACAGAATCCTTATAAACCTTGACTTCAAAGGTTAAAAGATCCATGCCTTTGTTGGAATCACAACGCTGTTCCGCCAGAGTGTAAGTATCGTAAATGAGAGCGCCTTTGGAATCATCCGGTTTGGAGGTGCCGAACCAGATGCCGTCTTCCGAAGACTCACCCCGGTTGGTATTTGCGGTATGTTTGTTCCATTTGGAGGAAGTGCTGGCATAACCGTTGGCATCTGTCACAATCACATGGCTTTCGCCTGTTGTTTTGGAAGTGATCTTAAATGGCACATTTGCCAGACGGTTCTGGCTGCCGTCAGCAATCTTGACAAATTCCAGATCCCCGCGGATGACCTGATTGGAGATGGAATTGTCTTTTGCAGTCAGTTCCACGATTTTTCCCTGTTCTGTGATGTCAAATTCTACAGAGATCTTTCCGCTGTTCAGATAACCGGAAGGTGCAGTTGTTTCATCCACACGGTAATGTCCGAATGGGAGAGCATCTTTTGCAGTTGCAGCAGAACCGGATTTATCGGCAGTAAGTGTAAGGACAACCTGATCTTTCGTGTAGGATGTTCCGTCTACTAATACCGGATTTTCATTTAACGTAGTGATCGCAAAGACAGTACCTTCCAAAGTGGCAGAACCCTGCGGTTTTGCTTCTCCGGTCTCGCTGTCACGTTTCTGGATCTTCACTCCGCCACGGATGACAGATTCTTCTATGGTAGAAGACTGGTATACCGAAACCATTTCCTGCTTACCGTCACCTGTAATTTTCTGTACGAAGACAGTTGGATTGAGCTGGTATCCGGCAGGGGCTTTGCTTTCCTGTACCGTTATGGTACCGAGCGGAAGACAGACGGTCTTGCCATCACTGGTATAGTAAAAGGCATCGCCGCTTACAAAGGAATCTTTGGTAAAATGCATCTTTCCGGAAACATCTGTTTTTAATACCCAGGTACGTGCCGGTTTCTTTCCAGCTTCCGCAGGATCACTGTCAGACTGCTCGGTATAGAACTTGACTGTAAATTCTGCGTTTGCAAGGGAAGCTGCTCCCTGTGGGGAGGCTTTCTTTGTTTCGGCATCCAGCTTTTCAAGCACCAGATTCATGGGATTATTCTGCGGAATATCTGTTACGTTTGCAGCAGAAGTCTGTTCTGCTTTTACGGTGACTTTGTGAGCTTTGGTGTCTACAATGTAGCCTTTGGAAGCAGAGAGCTCTTTTATGGTATAATCGCCTTCCTCCAGTTCGCCGGATCTGGCATACCCGTTTTCATCAGTGGTCAGTTTCTGGATGAGCTTCTCACCCTGATAGATCCCATACACAGCACCCTTTAAGCTGTAATTCGGATTCCCGTCCGATACGCTTCCGTTGGCAGAAGATTTTTTCAGTTCGATCCAGCCGTTTGGAACCTGATACCAGCTTCCGGCAATGGTCTGGCTGCCCTGTCCCGGAACGATGAATGCCCGGAAGCCTTCCGGCGGGTTCGGAAGTCCCTGAATGGCACTGGCTACTTCCAGTGCTTTATCAATATAGGACTGCGGGGCGCCATGGAAAGCTCCGGTGTCAGCGGAATTACCGGCATAGATGTAAGCGACAACCAGATGTCCGATGACATAGCTGTTATCATCACTCCAGCCACTGAAATATTTATCCTTGACGACTTTATCGTAGCCGTAACCGCCGTTTAAGTAGTAGAGCGCTTTTCTGAGCGGGGAGTTCTGGCTTAAAAGGTCATAGGAATAGGAACCAGAGGAAGGTGTTTTCTTCAGTGGTTCCACGCAGTAGGCAGTATTGCTCCCGTCAAAGCTCATGCGGGAGGTAAAATAGCTGCCGTAAGGGATATTGGCACCTGCCTTATAGCTGATGGTGCCGTCGGCTGCATGAACCGGAAAACTGCCGGAAAACAATGCGCCGACTGCGACAAGGACTGCCAGCAGCATAGCCAGCGTCCGTCTGGTATAGGATTTGTATGTCTGTAACATAAGTCTCCTCCTTCTTGAAGTTCAAATGAAAAGGGCAGCGTCAGTGCTGCCAAAAGTTACACAGCCTGTTTCTTCTGTTTCGCAAGGATTTCCAGAAGCTCCTGCCGATCTGTGGTAATCAGCTCCTTTTCCAGATTGGAAGCCTTAAATTCCACAGTGATGTTATTGTTGTTGGTTGAGATCAGACCGTTGCCCCGCTGGAAATGGGTGATGTTCATTACTTCTGTTTCCGATAGATGCAGGATAGTCTTCACCCGCTGTGCCTCTTCATCCTCCATGTTCAGGATAATCTTGGTCTTGCAGTTATTGATGATACCCTTGCCGTACTTCCCGTCATCCAGAGCAAAGAAGTCGTTTAAATCCTGTGTGGCAAAGATGCCGGCTCCGGAGTAAGCACGGATGATCTTGGCAATCTCCAGTACGAATTCCGCTGCAAGCCGGTTGCTGGATGCACCGATGAGCTGCCAGACCTCATCGACAAAGATGGCTTTCTCTTCGGTACGGTTTTCCTTCGCTTTATCCCAGACATAATCCAGGGCAACGAACATGCCGACCGTTAAAAGATCGCTGGAACCGGTCAGTTCGGAGATATCCAGTACCGTATATTTATTGGTCAGGTCCACATTGGTCTGCTGGTTAAAGGAAGAAGCAGAACCGTGAACCAGGCGGTTCAGGATATGAGCCAGACGTTTGGTATCCTCGCTTTCCAGCAGGACATTGTAGACATCCTCCAGAATGGGCATCTTTTTGTACTGCTCCGGATGCTGCGGATCTGTCAGGGATTCATTTTTATGTGTAATCCCTTTTCTGGCATAGGTTTTGATTAGGGCTTCATCCAGAAGCTGCTTCTCCTCATGGGACATATCCGGGATCAGCAGACTGAAGAAGATGTGAAGCCTTTGGATCTTGCCTGCCAGTGCGGAGGCATCCAGTGTCGGTCCGTCCAGCAGTTCATTTACAGAATTGTCTACCTTCCGGATTTCCATGATGTTGATACAGTTCTTACTGGCAGGAGAGATCTGGATAAATTCTCCGCCGACATTCCTTGCAGCCCGGTAAAATTCGTGTCCCTTTAGCGGAGCGATGATGAACACCTGGATGCCTTTTCTTCGCATCCTTAGTGCCATGGTCTGCATGGTGAAGGTCTTTCCTGCTCCCGAACAGCCTAAGATACAGATGTTGCTGTTCTTGTACTGCCTGGAATCAAAGATATCCGCAATGACCAGGGAATTGTTATGCTTGTTTACCCCAAAGAGGATTCCGTTATCATCGCAGATACTGTAGCTGACGAAGGGATAGCAGCTTGCCGCCCCGGAAGTCAGTACGTTCCGCTTGGACAGCTTAAAAAGCTTCTTGTCCAGATTTGCCAGCGGCAGAGAGGATAAAAATCCCTGCTCCTGTAAAAAGTAGCAGGAGTGTAAGTTCATATCCTGCGAGATCAGGAGCTTTTTCATTTCCTGAATCCGCCACTGCAGTTCTTCCAACGTGGAAGCAGTAATGGTGATGAGAAGATTCATGTAATAGAAATCTTCGTTGTTGGCAAGTCCCTGCTTCAGAAAATATCCGGAGCGGATGGCAGAATCCAGATCGTCATAATCAGTGTTGGTATCGGACGCATCCTTTAATTTGGAACGGTTGATACGGATCTGCTGACCGAGACGCTGCTGAATCTTGTCCTTTGGCTGTTTCTGGAGAAAGAAATCAATATCAATCCCTTCCCCGGCATTGACAAGGAGTGACAGCCATCCGGGAGTTACCCGGTTTTTGTAGCCGTCAGACGGCACAAGCAGGTAGGAATGGTAAAGCCCATTGATCTGCACATAATGGGAGTGCTTGAAATCCACACTTTCCGGTGCGAGAAACTCGTTGATCCGGATGTGATCCAGTTCCTCCATGCGATTTTCCTTTGTATAGGCGGACAGTACAGTGCTGATCCGGTTCGAAAGCGGAACCTCCGTACAAAGGGTACGGTTTAAAAGGGTGTAGAGAACATCCGTAGTAAATTCATCCTCATTGTCATGGGAGACCACTTCATTCCCGCACTGGTATAGAAAGGTTTTGGCGGTCTGGGAGGCTGTCTCAAGAGCAGCAAGGATTTCCCGTTCCTCTTCCTTTCGGTTTGCGTTGAATGGTTCATATTCAAAGATCAGAAAGAACCGTCTGGATACTGCTTCTCTGGAACTTAAGTTCTGGACAAACTGGATGTAGTCACGCTGCAGTTCCTGACAGTGGGGATCGGTTTCCCGCTCCAGCTCCAGCTGGGACTGCTCCAGATGCTTATTGATGTCTGCTTTTTTGGAGATCATCTTGATCTGGAGTTTGACAGGGCTGATCTTTAAGTAACTGATAAAGCTGTAGATAATGCCCTGCTGTTCCCTGGCACTTCGAAGCAGAAAGTTGATTGGTTCAATCTCCAGGATCTTCACGTACCGTCCGTCTGTGGTATAGACGATTCCGTTTGCGATTTTTTCCACCGGAAGATAATCCTCCAAGGTCTGGTCTTTCTTTCGCTTTTTCCGGGAAACGGGTTTTGACGTGGCAGATGAGGTGTCCTCCTTGGAAACCACCTTTTTTTTCTGCTCTTTTTTTGCAGCCCGCTTTTCGGAAACTGCCCGTTTTTCTTCCTCCTTTCGTCTCCGGGCTTCCGTTTTTTTCTGTATTTTTATCTGTTTCGCCGCCTCTTTTTTCTGTCGGCTGGCTTCTTTCTGCTCCCACTTCAGATAACGGATATCTTCCTTTGCCTGTTTTTTGATGCCCCGCTTGGTGGAGGTATCAAACTGCCGGTGTTCTTTTTTTTTACTTTTTGGCGGAGCTGGTGCGTCCGGTTCAGACTGTGGGGGAGCCGATGCCATTACTTTGGAAGGCTCTGCCATTTTTTCTGCTTTCCGGTGTTTCTTTGTCTTTGGCTCTTTGAAACGTGGTTTCCTGCGTGGCTTTCCTTCCGGAAGACTGTCGGACCTCCAGATTACCCTGCGGTTCACTACAAAACGCAGGGCATTCATCAAAAAGGCAGTGATGCTCTCCCCGCCGATTCCAATCAGGGCTACCATTGCCGCTGGAAGTGCGGTCATGCAGAGAATGATGATGCGGGCAGTCAGGGACAGCGGCAGGTGGAAAACAGGGATACCGATTGCCAGGGAAAGAACAATGCTTTCTATGGCATTGCGGATGTCAAAAGTTCCGTTTAGGATCTTGCCTTTCTCAATGAAGTTGGAAGGGATAAAGGAAACCGGTGTTTCTTCTGGCTGTGTCATGGCTGCACCTCCTTTTTCGTATCTTTCGCATCTTCGGAAGGCACAGAGGCACTGCCGGATTCTGTGTCCGGAGCTTCCGGGCTGTCAGAAGTATCCGGATACCCGCCTTCCTGCAGGTGTTCAATGTCCTGCGAAGTCAGGGACGGCAGGGAATCATCGGTTTGCTTTTCGTAAACAGTCGTATCTGCAGAGACCTGTACCCCGTCTTCTCCAAATAAAAACACACCCGTCGGGGTGTGATAGGTAACCGGAAGCGTATCCTGATCGGAAAGTGAAAACATCAGGCAGACGGTTGTTTCGGTAGGGTAGCTGGTTTTTTCCGGCAGGAAGGTGATGCTTGTCTGTTCTTTTTTGACATACTCTTTTAGGTAGACAGGAAACTGCCCTTTGAGAGAAGCAATCTGGCTGTCGGAGAAAAATGCTTTTAAAGCATCAAAATCCAGATATTCCGGCATGGGGGTATCAGAATTTGTTTCTGTTGTTTCCTTTGCCGGTTCCCTGCCTTTGTTTCCGGAAGCTTCTTTTTTCTGGCTTTTCCAGAAACTGGGGAGAACCAGTCCGGCAAGCAGCAGAAACAGCATCAGAAAAATGGAAAGAATCACTTTTGTTCTGTTCATAATGGCTCCTTTATTTTTTGTCGAAGATCCAGTAGGCATTTGCCGTAGCATGGATTTCCGACATCATATCAAATTCACGGTTAATATAGTTCTTTGCGTCACTGTCATTGGGATCATTGACCAGTACCTTGCCGTTTGCCGTAACACCTCGGAGTACGATGAAGTGTCCGCCGCTGGTGAAAAGTCCTGCCCGCTGAGAGGAGATGACCGGACAGCCTTCGGAGAGTGCCTGAAGTACCGTATTGGCATTGCTGGTCTGTGTGACGCTGCCACAGCCGAAATGACTGGCTGCAGCCTGAAAGTAGCTCCAGTAGGTTCCAACTCCCGGCTTGTAATAGGAATTCCCGCACCATGCCACCGCATCCGGAGGGGTAATGGTATTCCCGGTCAGGTAGCTGGCGATCATGGCAAAGCTGGTAGGCCCGCAGCCGGAAGATGCGATGGAGCCGCCGCCATAAGGAATGTTCCCGTAATCGGTCTGGAGATAGTGCGGAATCTGCATTCCGTTTGCCGGATAGCTTCCGCCGGTATTGGTAATCTGATAATACCGGAGAACATGCTCCACATATTCCTTGTCCCCATACCGGTCATAATGCCAGTTCGGACGGGCACACATCATATCCGAATAAGCAATGGCGTTTTCTTTGGTATAACCGCCGTCACGTTCCATTGCCCAGTCGATATAGCCGGAGCCGTAATTGTAACCCTGAAGCGCCAGCTTGATGCGGTCCAGGTCGGTAGGTCCGGTACATCCTGCTTTATCCAGTGCATACTTTAATTCCTGAATCCCACATTCGATGGAATAAGCAGGATCGGTGATGCCGTTGGGGACATGGGGGTATTTCTTATTAAAGCCGCCTTCTGCCGCCTGCATGGGATCGCTTCCACGCCCGCCGCTTTCCTGCATCATGACTGCCATGAGGAGTTCCACATAAGCTTCCATGCCGTATTTCTGTGCGACCTGCTGGATGGTAGCCCGGTAAGCCAGCACCTCATCGCTGACACCTACCGCCATGGCAAGACCGGAAGCGGAGCCGCCAAAGAACATGGTCAGGTTTTCCACATAACTGTCTGCCGTTTTTTTCTGCTTATCGGTCAGATGAAAGACGTGATCTGCAAAGTAGGCATCTCCGGCATAGCTGACCGTGTAGGTATGGCGGGTAAAAGTAACCTTTCTGGGTGGTGCATTTTCCTCTTCCGCCGGAACTTCCACCGTGGCCGTTTCTGAAGTAACGTCATAAGAAAAAAGCCCGTCCTCGTTTTCCCGGATCAGGCTTTTGAGTTTGCTGATATTTATATTTTTATAGTCATCCTGGCTGGCACAAAACTGTGCGATGAGCTGGTTCGCATTTACGATGATACTGGAAGCGTAAGGATCGCTGATAGAGGCAGTATCTCCTTCCGGGAGTCTGGCAATTTCCGCATTGATCTTAGCAAGCAGTGCATCATGGCTTTCCTGAAGCACCTCCACGATTGCCTGATTGGAAGCCCGGATATTTTCACTGATTACCGTGTTGCTGGTCAGTGCTCCGGTATTTTCAGAGAGGTCTCCGAAGACGAGTCCCGGAAGCATGACAAGGAACAGAATGGGAAGCATCAGTACACCGCCGACGGCTGCTCCAGTTTTCGCAAGGGTGCGCCTGTGCCGGAATACTGTACCGATGACAGCAAGAGGACTGCCCATCAAGGCTGTTTTTGGCATGTTACATACGCTCCTTTCGCTGTGGGGCTGGCGGCAGTTTCTGGACAATGGATTCATTGTAGGCTACTTTGCCGCTGCCGGAAGTATATGGTGTTTTTTCGACCGTATCCTGTGCATACTGCTTGTACCAGGTGGAACCATCCACGGACTGTACCGTAGAGTAGGAGCCCTGAGTAGGAGCTGCATACTGGTCGGCATGGTACAGGGCAAAATCCCGGTTTCCGGAGCTTCCGGTTTCGGTACCGGTGATCCTTCCGCCACCGATTTCTACATTATCATAGGAAGAACCGCCGCCCGGATTGATGCCCATATAGGAAGTAAAGGCTTTCTGTGCGTCTGCTCCCTTGATGGAACCTACCTGACCGTAATTTCCCTGTGCAATGTTGCTGATGACCTGATTGGCAAAGTCTCCGCCTTTGTTCAGGGATGACTGGTAGAGCATGTTTCCGATACTGCTGTGTTCGGTATAACCGGTTGCGGAATTGACCGCTTCTCTTTGTACCTGTCTTCCCACTGCCCCGGCAAGCCCGCCGGATAGGAAGCTTCCTGCGACAGCCGCACTTCCGGGAGAAGAGGCTTTGTGGTAGCCGCCACCACCATGGGAACGCATGGAACCGGTCAGGCTCCGTCCTGCAATCAGAAGTTCAGCCATCATGTTTCCTCCGGTATTGCCGACATTGATGCCAAGCGATGCCAGAAAAGAATCAATTTTCTGGGATACCTTTAAAAAGGCAATGGCACACAGGAACCAGACGAAGACATTTCCGGTTACCGCTTCCTTTCCCTGACTGGCAACTGCCGCTTCCACGTCTGCTTCCGTAAGCTCCGCTGCAAAGACCGGCATGGAGCAAAACAGTACCAGACAGGCAGTTAGTACCAGGAATGGTATGAGTTTCTTTCTAAGTTTCATTTTGGTCCTCCTTTCTTATAGGGATAACGGATTGGCAAGGAAGGTGCCGACCATAGAAGTAAACAGCCGCAGGCACCACGCATTCATCAGAAGCAAAAAGAACTGGCCGCCAAGCATCCGGCACCAGCTTTTGAAGATATTTCCGGTTGACTGGCTGGCACCCATGGAAAAAGCTGCCGGGGCTGTGTAGACCAGTACCCCCAGAAGAATATAGCGTTCTGCCGCTTCAAAGAGCAGTTTGATGTAGTTCCACGCCAGAATCAGTACCAGAATCAGTGCAATGATGGCTACCGCCCCATTTGCACAGACTCCCAGGATGACTGTGACTACGGAGTTAAAATCCGCAAATTTTAAAGGCGGCAGGTCTTCCGTCAGAATCCAGTTGTACGGTGTTCCTGAAATCTTCAGGAGCAGATCCACAATATCTTTCGCATAGAAGGTGAGAAAGATAAAGAGGAAGGAACGGATGGACAGCTTAATGGGATCTTCCGCTTCGATACCGGCTCCCATAAAGTAATTTTTAAAGAGCTGCCATACCCAGTTTAAGAGGATCAGCCCGATGCCCAGTGCCAGAAAGACCTGATACATGGTCTCGGCAGCAGGAAAGTAGCGAAGAAACGTATCCATGGAACAGCCCAGAGCACCGAGGACTGAAGTGGTGATCAGATCCAGAATGTTCATGACCTGTTCGGCAATCCATTCCACGATTCCGTCAAGTATTCCCATAGTGGCATCTCCTTTCGTCTATCCGTTCCATTTTCCGCCTGCAAAGAACGGGGTGATGTAAGCCATGATAAAGCCAAGCCCGTTTAAGATCGCCCAGGTAATGACGATACGCTTGAGCCATGCACGTGATTCGTCCACGGTTTTTCCGCTTTTGGAAAAATTCATCATCAGAAGGGCAACCGATGCCGTTACGACTGCAGCAATGGTGGAAATGAGGATAATCTGGTTATAGACATCCTTCATGATCTCATTGGCTTTGGTCCAGATGGTAGCGGCAAAAACCGGCTGTGTGTATCCGCAGAGGACTGTGACAGCCAGAAATGCAGCATACAGGCATCTGCCATAATTGACATGCCGTTTTGTGTCCGGCGGAGCGTTTTTCAGTTTGTGTTTCACGTAAAAGTACCTCCTTTTTATAAGAGCGGCAGGAGAATTACCTCCCCTGCCTTTGCTTATGGTTTTCCTGCCTCAAGAAAGGACGCAGCCCGGTCAATGCAGGCTGCGTCCTAAATCAAAGTATGAAATTGTAAAGATCCTCCTATCTTACAGAAAAAACGCAGCTTATTTGCCGCAGGAGAGGCTTCCCATACGGCAGTGCTGCGTTTCGTTCTGCATATAATTTTGACAATATCAATTTTAACATGGGTAAATTACCGCTACAATCGCAGGACTGTGCCAGTTACAGACGATGGAGTGCCAAAAATGTGACCAACGCTAAAAGCGTTATAAATGCAATCCTTATGGATACTGTAAGCGTGATTTGCAACCAATTATACTGGATTTACATGACTAATGCTTTAAGCGTTAGTGAATACTGGAAGGAGGAGGTGTGCGTGTGAAAGGAATGGGAAAGGCAATCCGCAGGTACAGGGAAGAGGCAGGAATTACGCAGGAGAGACTGGCTGAACTGGTGGATATCAGTACCAACCATCTGGGTGCGATTGAGCGGGAAGTGAAAACACCTACGATGGAAACATTTGTAAAGCTGTTGAATGTATTAGGTGCGGAACCGAATGAAGTGCTGAAGGAAGTGATTCCTCTTACCAGAATGGAACATACTTCTGTAGTGGAAGGAAAGCTGGAAAGGCTCACACCGAAGAAGCAGGAAAGCGTGCTTCGGATGCTGGATGTGATAATTGAAGAGATGATGAAATAGAAGCTGTCTGCGAAATTGCCGCAGGCAGTTTTTTTGAAAGCTGTATATGCAATAAAACACATAAAAATATGCGATTTATGATGAAAGTGATTGCAAGATTTGATATAGTAATCCTAAAAGCATTATAAAACTAATTCTTAAAGGATGACTATAATATGAAAAAGGGATATGTGGGATTATTGGCATGTGCGTCAGGAATTCTGATCGGACTGGGAATCAGCCGGCTGGATCTGACAGGTTATCTTGAAAAAACACAGGAGCAGGAATATCACCCGGTAGAAAGAAAGGTGCCTGAATCAGTAGAAAGCAAGCTGAAAGATCCAAAACAGTGCTGGCTGTGTGGAAGCGATGAACGGAGTATGATGGATTATTTCCGGAAGTTTGACGATCTGGGAGTGATCTGTACCAATCACTGGTATGTGATGGATATGCATATCCGGAATCATGATGAGGACGGGAATCTTACCGGCCCGCAGGGAAACGGGCATATGGGTTATACCGGGACAGGAGAAGGCGGCTGCTTTTTCCATACGGAGCAGATGTCGGATTACGGGATTTCCGAAGTATCGGTGGATTACGGGGAAGATAGTATCTTCGATGTGAAAAAAGTACAGAACCATCTGTGTCAGGAATGCCTGGATAAGCTGGTGGAAAGCATGGAGGTATTCTGTGAGGAAACGCAAAAACCCAAGCCCCGTGATCTGGTACTGGTGGATTTTCAGACATTGGAGCTGTACGCCATTCAGGAGCATAATGCGGGATACTTTATCCGGGATTATTATGTGGAAATTGAGTCGGAGGAAGATGGGGTGGAAGTAAAGGCATTTTACTGCCCGAAGCTTAATAACGGGAAAAAGGATGGAGAATAAATTGAGGTTTGCATTGGTGAGGAGTATAATGTAAGTACGTGTTATGTATTGGAAAAACTTGAATTTAGCAGAAAGAAGGATTGTTATGAAATTTATCAATACTAGAAAATTCACATGGATAATTTGTATAATAGGATTTTTGCTTGCTCTTGTAAGTATATTTTTCTTACCGAGTATTATTCCAGTACATTTTGCAAATGGGATTGCGGATGATTATGGAAGAAAAATACAAATATTTTTATTTCCTATATTACAAGTGCTTATCACTTTTTTGACTGGACGAGAAAAAGTAAAATATTGCCTGACACATTCAAAAACTTTCTTAACGGACATTCAGTTTAATTGGATGATAGATGGTGTACTTTTATTGGTAATGTTTGCAGAAATATGGGTTATCTATGCTTCATTTGCATAGAAATACTTGCATAACAATTTACATTTGATTGAGCAGATAAAAATGATTTGAGGTGGTAGCAATGAAAAAGCGATTGGGAATCATAGCCGGAATTTTAGGAATTGTATTGGCAGTCATTGGCATTGTACTGAAGCAGAAAGAAAACACAGCCGTTTCTGTTATTGGTGGTGCGGATGGCCCGACTTCTATTTTCATAGCAGGGAAGTTAAATGGTGATAATTTTATTTTTATGATTGTAGTTGGAATTATTTTATTGATTTTGGCAGGAGTTATTTTTTACAAACGTAAGCATTAAGTTACAGTTTTTTAGACTGTGTATGGCGGAAGAACCGGGAAAGTGTAGATATATCATGGGGATTTTGGAAAAAAATAAAAAAAGTAAGGGTACAGCGTTTGTCTATGATGAGAATAATGATTACTATAAGATGGAAATAAACGGGATTGAATTTGTCTGTGACAGTATACATTCCGATTATGAGAAGCATGCAGTTGAACTGGCACAGGCGTATGAGAAAAGGCTGCCGGATATCGTGGATTATCTTATGCCGGATATAAAGGAGATGTTTGGAATTACAAATCCAGATGTAATAGCAAACTCACTAGGAAAGCCGAGTATAGATTTGGATAGAGGAACACTGACTTATCTGGAGCACACAATGGACAGCCTACATATTATTGAAATGGAATTTGACGGTATCTTCACGGCATTCTATAACTCCTGTATTGATGGATAGGACTTTAGTAACATAGAGCTGCAGTTGTCTACAGCTTTTATCCAGACTTCGGATGTTACAGAGAAGCAATCAGAAATGGATTGATCGATTTCTGAAGCAGTATCCGGTGAAATCCTTGAACATATGAAGGAAAAGTATGTATGTTAATTTTATTTTTATTGTAGACAAAAGATAGGACTGATATGATAAAAGAACAGGTTATTACAAATAGAGGTGGAGTATTTGATGCAGAAAATATTATTACTGGAGGATGACTTGAATCTAAATCGGGGAATTGCCCTGTTACTTTCACGGGAAGGGTATGAGGTTCGTCAGGTTTATACAATAAAGGAAGCAAAAGAAGCATTTCAAAAAGGAGATTATGCTCTTGTTATCAGCGATATTACATTGCCGGATGGTACAGGACTGGATTTTGGAAGGATGGTACGTGCAGGTGGAGATACATATCTTATCTATCTTACGGCTTTGGATCAGGAAATAGATATTGTAAATGGTTATGATACAGGGGCAGATGATTATATTACCAAACCATTTTCACTGATGGCTTTGGTGTCGAAGGTGAACGCATTGATGAGACGGCTTTCTAAGGTACAGGCACAGATTATGTCTTCCGGAGAGATTACGGTGCATATGAAAACGATGCAGGTGTATAAAGGGGATGAACCAGTTACTTTAAGTAAGAAAGAATTCTCTCTGTTGCTGTATCTCTGGGAGAATGCAGGACAGATTGTTTCAAAAGAAAGTATCCTGGAGCATGTATGGGATATAGACGGTCAATTTGTCGATGATAATACGGTTACTGTCAATATAAGCAGACTGAAGAATAAACTTGGAACAGAAGAGATAGCGAATGTGAGAGGACTGGGATATATATGGACCGGAAAGGTAAACAAAAATTAAAACGGTATTTTATCGTATATGTAATCTTTGCAGTATTTTTTACAGTAGGAATGTATCTGATAACAAAGTATGAGGAAAATGCGAAAGCAACGCAGATAGCACTGCTCCTTGCAGAACATCCTGAACTGGAAGGGGAAATAGTTGCAATCTGGGAAAAGTCAGGAACAGTAGATTTTATAAGAGACCGGGACGATCAGAAGATAGAAAGAGTCGTACAGATGCTGGAAGAAACTTATGGTTATCACTCAGGGAGTGGATCTTCAGATGTGGTTATAAGGATTATCTGGGGAATTGGATTACTAGTGGGAGTCATAGTATGTAGCCTGTTCTTGTACCTGGACCGAAGAAAAAACTGGAGCAGATACGGTGATGAGGAACAATTACAGCAATTATATGAATGTCTGCAGGAATTCAGAAAAGGAAAATTCCAAACATATCCTGAAGAAACATCAGAATCGGAACAATGGTTAAAGGTGTGGGAATCTGTAAAGGAGCTGGGGCAATATTTCGAAGATTTGAAGGAACGTCTGGAGCAGGAAGAAAATGGTACGAAGAGTCTGATTACAGATATTTCCCATCAGTTGAAGACTCCGCTTGCATCACTCCGGATGAGTCATGAGCTGGTGGCAGAAAATCGGGTTACAGGAGAAGAACAGAGGGAGTTTCTGGAGCAGGAATCACAGGAACTTACCAAACTGGAACAGCTCTTGAATGAACTGGTAAATCTTTCAAGGCTGGAAACACATATGATCCAGATACATTCGCTTCATGAAAGCCTGAAGAAAACGCTAACAGAGGCTGTCAGTCAGATTTATATGAAGGCAAGAGGAAAAGATATTTCCATTCAGGTGGAGATGGATGATGATATAGTTGTGAACCATGATTCAAAATGGACGGTAGAAGCATTAACGAATATCCTTGAGAATGCAGTCAAATATTCACCGGAACATACAACGATTACAGTGAGGACGCAGGAGCTAGCAAGCAATGTGCTTATTGAAGTAGAAGATGAAGGAATGGGCATTCCTGCGGAGGAACTGCATAAGATCTATCAGAGATTTTACCGGGGAAGGAAAGCAAAGGAACAGGTAAAAGACGGAGCGGGTGTCGGTCTGTATCTTGCCAGAAAGATCATAGAAGAACAGGGGGGGACAATAGCAGCCAAAAGAAAGGCTGAGAAAGGTATGATATTTAAAGTGACACTGCCGCTCATAATAGGAGAATAGTCGGAACCCTTACAAAACTGTTATGGTTGTTGTAAGGGTTTTGTAATGCAGGAATGTTATAGTAGGGGTATGAAATGGAAAGGGGACTTGAAGATATGAGTAGTATTTTAAAAGTAGAAGATCTAGTAAAGTATTATGGAGAAGGCGAGAATCAGGTGAGAGCCGTGGATCATACAAGTTTACAGATAGAGAGAGGCAAGTTTACAGCTATCGTAGGACGTTCCGGCTCCGGAAAATCTACACTTCTGCATCTGATTGGAGGGCTTGACAGACCGGATTCCGGCAAAGTATGGATTGATGGAACCGATATCTATTCTCGAAAAGATGATAAACTGGCACAGTTTCGAAGAAAGAAGATAGGATTTATCTTTCAGGATTTTAATCTGATTCCATCGCTGAATGTGTGGGAGAATATCGTTCTTCCGCTGGGACTTGATAATCGCAAGGTAAAGCCGCGGGAAGTGGAAGATATTCTCAAAAAAATCGGACTGCAGGATAAGAAAGATGCGATGCCGTCTGCTTTGTCTGGTGGACAGAAACAGAGAACTGCGATAGCCAGGGCATTGGTGACAAGACCGGCGATAATTTTGGCGGATGAGCCGACGGGAAACCTTGATTCCCAGACTGAGCTAGAGGTTATGAGCCTATTGAAAAGCTGCGTGTCGGATTTCGGGCAGACGCTTATCATGATTACCCATGATGAAACGATTGCCCAGATGGCGGATGAAATGATTATCATTGAAGATGGCAAGGCGGTGAGAAGATAATGAAGATGACGACCAGAGTTGCATATTGCAATATGCGGCATTATAAGAGCAAAAACATACTGATTGGAATTGCCATTATCCTGACAACATTACTGCTGTTCGTAATCCCATCAATCGGAAAAGATATGGTGGAAGTGAACTTTGCGGTAATCAATAAGATTTATCCAACATGGCATGCCCTTTATCGGAACGTGGACGAGAGTACAGTTATGAAACTGGCGGCACATCATGATGTGAAAACTTACGGACTCCGCAGCGATGCGGGGTACATGAATCTGGAAGATGCGACGGTTTCCATGATGTATATGGACAGAACAGGGATGGAACTTTATAAAGTGAAGCTGAAAGAGGGGCAACTTCCGCAGAAAGAAAATGATATTGTGGTTTCAAAAGGAATACTGGAAGCATTAGGACAGAATGGGAAAATCGGTGACACTATCACAGTACCTTATCAGATTCTGAAAGATGACGGACTGGATTATACGAAGGAGAAAGACTTTCGAATCTGTGGTTTTTTAGCAGATAATGAGAGCAGCAAAGAACAAAAACAATATACATCATTGGTTTCAGAGGCCTTTCTGAAAGCGGAGATACCGGTAGAACAGGTGAAATATCGGTTTTTACTTCAGGTGAATGGACAGAAAGGAAATACGACTGCAGATTATACAGAGACGATACAGAATATTGCCAGACAGTTCGGGATTTCCGAGGATGACATGAATATTAATAAAGAGTATCTTGCAGCAAATTATGTGGATCCGGCTACAATTCCGGTGATTGTAGGAATCATGCTTATTGTTGTATTGGCGGGCATTATCACAATTTATAGTGTTTATTATGTATCTATGAACCAGAGGGTTCGGGAATTTGGAAAGTTAAAGGCAATCGGGGCTACGAAACGGCAGCTTAGACAAATCGTACTAAGAGAGGGAATGGGAGTGGCGTTGTTTGCCATTCCGATAGGACTTTTGATCGGAACAGTTGCTGTGAAAGTTGTACTTCTCCAGTTTGTAGAACATGCAAAGGATTCAAACGTACTTATAACAGAGGCATACAAGGTTGTAGCTAAAGGAGAAGTCCAACTTTATTATTGGTGGATTTATCTGTTGGCAATTGCAGTGACTCTGTGTACAGTGTATCTGTCACTGATGAAGCCTATGCGTATGGCGGCGAAGGTATCAGAAATAGAAGCTATGCGTTACCAGGGAGGCAGTAAGCGACAGAAAAGCAGCAGGAAGGGATATCAATTTCTGAATATCGGACGACTGACCAAGAGAAATCTTGCAGAGAATAAAAAGAAGAGTACTATCACGATTGTATCTATGGCCGTTACCGGAATATTTGTCATGATGGTAGCAACGGTGCTGTCTTGTGCAAATCCGATGGAAAGTGCAAAGAGTTCGATTGTGGGGCAATATGAGATTTCTCCAATTGTGGAATCCGGGAATAAAGAGCATCCTGAATATGAATGGGCGGAGGTTCAAAAGAATAATCCATTAAATGAAGGACTAAAGCAGCAGATAGAGGAGCTTGACGGTGTTGAGCGGGTAGATGTGTTTACCGCGTTGAAGGTATCAGGAGGACCTTTTGAAGAAAAAATTGGAACCGAATTTATCAATGGAGTGCCGGAAGAATACGCAGAAGAGCTGAAAAAAGGAATCACTGAAGGCAATGTCACATACGAGGAATTGAAATCCGGGGATAAAGTGATTCTGGACCGCGCGCTACTTCACTGGTATCCAGATATTAAAGTGGGAGATAAGCTGAAACTCAATATTCATGATGGAGATAATACCTTTCAAAAAGAGATTGAAGTGGCAGCAATTGGTGAATATGGAACAGGTCTGACAAACTATAACTGTCTTATCATGGCAAAAGAAGGGGCAGAGAAACTTACCATAAATAATTCTTCCAGCTATTTTCAGGTGATTGCAGATAAGGATTATGATGAGGCACTGGAAGCATCTCTACAGGCTATTGTGGATGGATCAGGCAGACTGCAGATGCGTACCTGGAAGAATGAGTACGATACATGGGAAAATGCCATACAGATGACTAGAGGTGCATGTTATGCATTTATCATCATTCTGGCAGCAATCAGCATTATGAACTTGATTAACACAATGATCAATAGTGTCCATGTGCGAAAAAAGGAGCTTGGCATGATGCAGGCAATCGGAATGTCGGACCGTCAGTTGATGAAGATGCTCCAGTTGGAAGGTATATTCTATACAGTAGGCACTCTTATTATCAGTATCGGAGTGGGAAGTCTTGCAGGATATCCGTTGTTTTTATATGCAAAGCGTACAGGAATGTTTGATATCAGCACATACCATTATCCGGTAACAGCAGCTATTATTATAATTTTAACATTGTTTGTGATACAGATGTTATTGGCAATATTCATTGCAAAGTCAGTAAGGAAAGATTCATTGATAGAGAGAATTCGTTTCAGTGAGTAAGAATATAAATTTCTGATGTTTAATGCAGATACTAATCAATGTCATAATAAAAAGGGGGACTTGATTTCTCAAATCCCCCAGTGTATAATGAACTCAAGAAAGGTATTCAGATGCAAAATCTGATGCCCTCAGTTAAATTTTATATTCTATGTATAAGTCATAGCATCCAAAACTTTCCTAGGGTCGTGGATGCTATTTCTTATTATGTCGATCTATATAAGTCAAAGCCGCAAAAATTACCAATAGTAAAGTCAATACTTCCATTGTATTCATGGGCATCACCCTCCTTGGATACTAGAGGGCAAAATCGAAATGCATCCGTCTTTCCGGTTCAGTAATACCGAATCAGTATAACACGTTACCGTTTTCAGTACAATAAGGTAATGGTCTGAAAAATACTTTATTCTGTCACCTTATGTAGCTGTATCGTGAGTATTTGCTGGACTAATTGGTGCTGTATATGAAAAAAAGCTATTTAAAAATAAGGTGGAAGCCTTATATGGTCTGCTTGATGATGCGGGTGATGATGCCGAGGGCAACATTACGCTCTTCATCAATATGCGTCACCACAAAGGATACCTGATCCTTTTTCCCGACTGTCCGGCTGTCATAGCAGGAGTGGGCAATGGCATTGACACCGATGGAGAGCCGGACAAAGACGGTGCCTTTATGGATGTCTTCCACAGTTCCGGCGTATTTTCCCTGAATCTTACATTTTTTCATGTTTTCCTTGCTGGTGTTGCCTTCCACACTTTTGACATCTGCGTGGACAATGACCTGCTCCGGTGAGTCTGCCCGCACATCCAGGATGCGTACCAGGATGTGATCGCCTACCTGGAAGCGTTCTCTGGCATCACCCATCCAGTCGAAGGACAGGTCTCTGGCAAGAATGGAGGTTTCCACACCGAAAATTTCTGCCCGGACTACCTTTTCCGCAACAGCAATGACTCTTGCCTGCACGATACGGTCTTCATAAACTTTCGGCATTCCGGAAGCATCTTTATCCAGATAGAAGATCTGGCGTTTCTTCAGCATCGCTTCTTTCCGGCTGGCGACAATGCTGCGTGTCTTCGGATCTAATCCCTTAATCAGAAAATCAATCTCACATCCAAGCATATTGTTGAGGATTTTGTTCTGCCGCAGAGCAAGCTCCCCATAATCGTGTGCTTCATCCTGCATGAGATGGATCATCATCTCAGTTACTGGGATGACAGTACGGAAATCCTTGTAGTAAACCACGGCAATGAGGCTGCCGTTTTCTGTTTTCTCGATACCGCCAAGCATTCCGGTTAAGATCCGGCGGGTACGGTAGGCATTCTGGATCTCATGCCAGGTAAGGTCTGAAATGGACTGGGCTGTTTCCAGCTTCGCATCGGAATCCAGAGTTAAAATAGGTGTGTTGGTTGTTTCGTTTGGCATCATAGTGTCTCCTTTCAAATTATGACATGATAGAATCTTTATCTAAAGGAACCATGTCTGTGTGATCCGAATAGTTATCTGCTGAGAAGTCATCCGGGAAATCGTGATAGCCAGGTTCCTGATAAACGCTTTGCTGGTCAAAGTGCGGTTCAGCTTTTTTCTTTTTCTGCTTTCCATAAGAAGCGGTTTTTTTCGGGTGGGAAGCAGGAATAGTTGGAGTGTACGTATATTCTTCACTACATGCTCCTTTTCTCCATTCCGGAATATGTTCGGAAGCCTTCCGGGGAATGAGTTTTTGGGCATCCGGGTGCAGGGTGTAATCGTATTTTTCTACCTGCAGTACCTTCTGACCACGCAGGATAATCAGTGCAGTATCCAGCGGGAGCCGCAGGATCTCATCCGGAGTTAAGAGCTTTCGTTTCCCGATGGATCTGGTCTGGCGGTATTCCGGTGTATAATCGGATACCCTCCAGCTATTTAATTGTTTGGCTTCGCTGCTGACACCAACGGTCACATCACCGGAGCGGTTAGAGATAAATGTAGCAGTTACCTCATCCGTACAGCCTAAAAATAGCTGAGTGTCGCAGTTCCCGATGATTTCCTGCCATTGGTTTAAGGGATACCGGTTCTGCATCTGAGGCAGGTTTTGGAAAATGCAGGAAATACTGAGGTTTCGACTTCGGATCACGGAAATCTTTTTGTTGAGCGATAGGATTGCTCCCGTATTCGCCAGCTCATCAGCCAGGATATGTACCGGAACCGGCAGTTTTCCATCTTCCCCATAGGTGTCTGCATAACGGACCAGTTTGATAAATACGAAGGTCATAAACAGGGAAGAAAGAAAATCAAAAGTGCTGTCTTGATCCGAAGTGATGCAGAAGTATGCACATTTTTCTTTTCCCGGCAGCGTCAGGTTGATCTCATCATAGGAAGTGATCTGGCGGATCAGCTTGTTCTGGAATACCTGAAGTCTGGAACCGAGTCCGATGATGACGCCGGAACGTACCGTGTCACTTGCCTGCTTATAGATGCAGTAGGGGACTTTTGCCGGATGGGAGACCGGAAGCAGGTCAAAGAGGCTGTTCAGTTCTTTTTCCGAACTCATGGTCAGGAGTTTGTATACCTGTCCGATATTCTTTGCCTCCGGTGGGAATCCCTGATCCACATAGAGAATCAGAGCTTTTAATAAGTTCATCTCGGCATTGTCCCAGAAGTGATCGCCTTTGGCAGAACCGGTATTCTGGATGATGACATCAGCAAATACCTGTGCCATGGTTTCCTGTCCGCCAATTTCACCCAGACAATTCCAACTATCCGAGTTTTCCGGGTTTACAAGATTAAAGGATTTCACGATATATCCGGCATTCTCAAGGTAAGTGGCTGTACTTTCGTACAATTCCGATTTTGGATCGGTGATGATGAGGCTTTCCCCGCGGGCAACACACTGGAAGATCATGTTGCGTGCAAAGGCCCGGCTTTTCATGGAACCGCTGGCACCGTAAACGGCAATATTCCGGTTCATGCGGGTATCCTTCGGGAGACAAACGGCTTTTCCGTTCAGTTTTCCAAGAATGGTTCCCTTGTGTTTCTTGACATCATTCGTAAGCTCCAGTACCTGATGCATTTCCTCCAAAGTCATAAAACCGGAAGTCCCATAGGTTCCCTTTGTGGAATAATTCAGGTTCCGGCCCCGGTCTGTTATTTCCCCGTTTCGGTCAAATCCCATACGCATGAGAAGGAAGGTCAGGAGTCCAAAAGCTGCCAGACATAGAAAAATCCCATACAGATTGTACGGGAAAGCAGTCAGGGCATCCAGACAGGCGAGCGGGTGCGGGGAGGGGATCTGCGGGGCAGTTCCGTTTCCGGCAAAATTGCCGGCAGATTCCCAGGTCTGATAGTTGCGGATAAATTGAGCAACATAGCCTCCTGCATAGAGGGTGCAGAAGGTGATCGGAAGCATATAAATGAGCTTCCACCATTTACGGTTCATGTAAAAACCCCCTTTTGAATTTGCAAAGGTCAATACTGGAGAAATGGATTGTGGCAGTTAAGTATTTTTTCAGGACCGGAATCTGAAAATCGAAACAGATCAGGTTCCCGGATCTGCCGTATACATTTAAGCCGGTATTGAACCGGTTGATTCGCTGCATGTCAAAATCATAAGCAAGAAGGATGGGGTTCCCGGAAGCATCCGTGGCATCATGTTCCAGTGGAATTGAATCGCTGCGGCAGCCCAGATCGGACAGCAGGAGGTTGTCCAGCTTTTCCATGATCTCAGGGTGAACCAGCAGTTTTAAAAGCACTTCCCCTTCCGGAGTATTGGGAAGGTAATGGAAATGCTCGAAGGAGGTGTCCAGCATAAACAGGCTCTTTTTGTAGCCTCCGGTACTGGTAAACAGCCGGAAAGCCATTTCCATGTCGGTTCCGGTCATGATTGCCCGGATCTGTGGATGTCCGTTGTAAGGGTAGCCTTGCAGGTAATGCTGCAGGAAGGCGTTTAAGCGGACTTCCGTTCGATATTCCCATTTCAGGACTCCGTTTCCCGTGTTATAAAGGACATAGACACATTGCGGTGCCATCAGGATGCCCATGCTGCGGGAGTTCCTAATCTTCGTGGTCTCCGGGCCCAATTCCTTAATTTCTCTGGAAGCGTAAAAAAGAGGAAGGCTTCGCATACCGATGGAACCAGCTTCGCGGTGATTACAGAAGATGTCAGGTTTTACATCCGGATAAAAGGGAATCCCGGCATGAAGGAGTGTCAGATACGTTTCGGCTTTCTGATGTAAGCGGATACGTCGGGATACTTCACTTCGGATGAGGTTCGTCTCGGTATTGCCGGTCAGATAGCACTGGAAGCGTAGCGGCGAGACAGATAACAGCATCTCTTTCGCAGCTTTTGTAAGACGGTAGCCTCTGAGAGCATCCCGGTAGTGGGTACGGATGAGGTGTTCCGCCTTCAAATCCGTAATGAGTTTTTCCGCATAGGAGGCACTTGGGATGAGTCTGTTTAGCTGGTCTGCGGGAAATTCCCCGCACATCCCTATCATTTCCAGTAAGCGGTATTTCGTAGTGTCAGGTCTTATCAAATAAGCATCACCTCAATTCAGTTCTTACCCATGCAAGCCTATACTTGGGTAAATCTCCGGTGGTTTGGAGATAAAAAAAGCAAGAAAACAAAGTTCCCTGCGGTGGTTCTTACCGATGTCGGATTTCTGCCTGAGAAGTCAGGAGATTTTCCGACATGCTTTCGTGATGATTTTTCTGGTTCTGCAGCCATTTCGGAAAGTCAGCTTTTTCCATAACCGATACCAGTGTACAGTCCTTTAAGCCAAGCTGTGTCGTGTAGTAGGAATCACAGAAAAAGCCGCTGTCATCTGTCAGAACATAAGTACAAAGTGTATCCAGAATCTGTTTAAACTCCAGATTGTCATAATCCCGGATACGTCTTTGAGGAAGTTCCCTGTCATATATTTGACTGAAACATATCACGCAGTCACGATAGAGGGGCAGGGCATTTTGTTTTACATACTCCCGAAGCATATAATTAAGCGGTTCATGGAGAAATGCAGTGTTTGTGTGGACTCTTCGTTTCGGAAGCAGTCCGGGAAGCGTAATGGTGAGAATCCCCTGCTGTTCTGCAATCCGCATTCCCTGTGCATCTGCCGCTTTGGGAAGATAAGCTGCTTGATTTGGGGAGAGAGCCGGACAGACAAGGTTACGCATCTGGCAGGCAATCCGCTCCGCCCGAAGAGCAGCACTGACGCTCAGTTCCTCAAAATTTTTATCATAATTCTGGATATCAGTGACCTTCAGAGCGTAAACGGTATTCGTCAGTTTTTGCAGCTCCCCTTCCAGTTTTTCAAGCCGCTGGTAAATGGTTGGTGTATTTTGCGTCATAATAACCTACTTTCTCATGTAGTAACTGACAGCACCGGATTCATTTACAAGGCAGTAAGCGGCTACATCATCAATGGTGATTTTGGCAGCCTGGCTTTCGGATTCTAAGACAATCAGGCGTTTGGAACCATGTGATGGGATACTTTCCATCACATGATTGATCAGAGCCTCCTGTTCTTCACCGATATAGATGATTTCGTATTGTTCATCTTGCGAAAAGAAATTGAGCTTGATTGGAAATTCGCCACTGGTGTGGTATACAACACCTTTCTTAAAATCCAGCAGTACCCAGAAGCATGTAATTATAGCATAGTCAGGATTCTCAGCAGACTGCTGGCTGTCACAAAGAAGGTCATGCTCTTTATCGTAAATGATGCGCCCTTGTTTGATGAGGCTGGTAATCAATGACTTGATAGACTGCTCATGTCGGGAGAAAAGTTGTAAAACCTGGTCATACCTCAGAGTATGGTAAGTGGTAATGAACCGTAAGAGCTTGGCTCCCTCTCCTTGATAGATTTCGTTCCTTGTTTTCATGATTGACTCCCTTCTATATATAATAGGAAACTTTATACATATGGCTGTACGTACAGGATACGTTTGGTATTGTAAGTATAGTGTACGTACAAAGTACATAGAACCTGCTGTCAGCGATTGAATTTACAGGTACAAAAAAAGCACCATCTATGGGTGCTGGAAATAAGGAAAACTATAAGCAATACCTATTGTAGCATGGGTAATTTTACGCTTCAATCGCAGAAGCAGGTCATTTCTGTGCCATTTTCACTGGTTGGCATAAAAAAGCAGGAAACCATTTTGATTCCCTGCATGGTGTATTGTTGTGCTTTTGTGTAGTTCTAATGATTACTTGTCTTTATAAAATGCTTCGAAAGCTTGTGCGAAGAATTCGGCTGTACCATTGCCGTATTTTTCATCTATCATAGGTTTGATTTTTTCATTACGGTAATATTGAGCCTGTGCAACCATCAGACCGTGTTCTTTCTTTATCTGTGAAAGTTGTTTCATAAGAAAACCGTATTCGGAAACAAGTTCTCTTACTTCAGAAGAATCTGGTGAACATACTTTTTTAGCTGCTAATTTGTATAAAAGATTGTCAAATTGTTGGTTGTAACTTTCTGCAGCCTCTTTGCTAATAGGATTGTTGGCAACAGACAGGAATTGCTCTTTTCCTCCATACCACTCAACAACTTTAGCATAGCCTTTCTGCATTTCTTCTGATGAAACTGTCTTAATATAATGCTTTTTCCATTCTTCAATGCTTCCAAACTCTTTTACAGCAAGTTCTTTCATATTGTCAGGCATATGTTCAAACATAGTTTGGAACATTTCTTCAACTTCCGTTTTACTAAAAATCGCAAAATCCATTTTATTCTCTCCTTTCAGGATATCATCAATGCTGGCAATCAGATGTTCCATACGTTCTTTCTTTGCTACCAACATTTTTCTCTGCATTTGCAAGATCTGGTTCCTTTCAAGAGCAGGATTCTCCAGAACAGCTTTGATTTCTTTCAAAGGAATGTCAAACTCACGGAAAAACAGAATCTGCTGTAATATTTCCAATGCCCTATCGTCATAAAGCCGGTATCCCGCATCACTTTTTTGTGTTGGTTTTAAAAGCCCGATTTCATCGTAATAGTGAAGCGTGCGAACGCTGATACCTGTAAGTTCTGATATTTCTTTGACTGTCCTCATAGTTGCTGACCTCCTGTTCCTGATAAGATAACTGTACGCTATGACGTTCCGTGAGAGTCAATATATATTTTGCATTTTTTAGTATAACATTTTTATGATATTACGAAAAGCCGAGGAGATAGGCGATATGTATTACTCTGGAAAGAACTTGTTGAGCGTATCCAATGTCTCTTTTGCAGTAAATCCCCAAAGGATGGTACTGAGTGCTTCAATCGCAGCCCTGCGTTTCCGGTAATAGGTGCGGTAGGAAATATTGGTGATGTGGTGAGCCAGCTTATCCAATATCTCATCTGTATTTTTCATTTCCTGTGGAGAGAGAAAAGCGTAGTAGAGAATCCAGTAATACTGTTCCCCATGCTTGTGATTGTTCCGGAGGAGATCGATGGATGATTCCAAAAGCTTCAGCATCTGGTTGCTTCTGGCAATACTTTTTGCCCGTTGTTCGATGTCGCTTCCGGTAAGATCAGCCCCGGCAGCATAGATGGAGTCCAGAAATTTGTCGATGTCATTGTCGTATTGGAGCTTAAACTGGTGCTCCATCTGGTGTACGACTACCTTCAGGCTGTAGGTTGCATCCCGGTATCTGCGTAAAAACTG